>OLRK01001343.1_pt1 | contig 21029 bp, 19 predicted proteins | sample 1672911 | NCBI WGS metagenome assembly OLRK01 (sample SAMEA3136736, study PRJEB25190) | human gut metagenome | biome: human gut; feature: human-associated habitat; material: faeces | place: Austria | collected 2013 | reverse complement strand
TCAAGATTGCAATGCTTCTTTTTTTCATATAAAAAATCCTCCTCTGGCAGTTTTTCTGCCGTATATTGATTAAATATGGCTGACAGAAGCATTGGCAGCATTACCACCGGACACCAAGCAGAGAGATTTCCGAAAATCTCCTCTCTAAAACGTACAGCCAGTTACTCGTGGCCTGAAACCATTGTTTCTGTACCGCAATCAGGCAGGTCTCCCGGCTCAGAAATCATCGCATCCGCCGTCTTCCCAGTTTCCCAGTGACCTATCGGCTTCTGCTCTCTCCTTACGGTGACGAGTTCGCACAGGACTTTCACCTGTTTCCCTTTTCACCTGAACCAACGACAAAACATTGTTCAGACACCTGATTGCTCCTATTTAATTGCGGAAAGTATAACACATTTCCCTGAAAAATTCAATTCAAAAAACACTTGACAATTCCACAAAAACATTATAAATTATAGTTAGTTATTGCTAACCAAATAATACTCATTTCCATATATCGAAAGCACACAGTCAAACGCCTGATAAGCGTTTTCTTTTATTAGTGTGAGTTAGGTATAGCTAACCAAAGGAGGAGTTATTTATGAGTGTAGTAATCATCGGAGGAAACGAATGTATGGTACGGCAGTACAAAAATTTATGTAAAGAATATCAATGTTCGGCAAAGGTATATCCAAAGCAAAAAGGCAGCCTGAAAGGAATCGGAAATCCTGATCTGCTTGTTCTTTTTACAGGAACTGTATCCCATAAAATGGTGCAGAATGCCTTATCCGAAACAAAAGGACAGAATTTACAAATTGTACGTTCGCATACAAGCTCGATGTCAGCACTGAAACATATTTTGGAGGGATTCGTATGTCCGATGAATTAATTGTCCGTCATTGTTCTCCTACGCTTGCAGGAATGAAAACAGGAAATCTGTTCAGCTGTCCTTATATCGACAAGCAGGAACTGCTCCAGTCCATTCGTCTTTTAAATAAGCGGCTTGTTCCAAAAGGTGTCCGGGTAATTCCATTAAAGCAGTCCGAGCATCGCGTTCTGCTTTATGTTTACCGTCCGAGTAAACTGGAACACGATTTAACAGCAGAAGATGCACTAAAAATATTAAAGGAATACGGATATTCTCCGGAAAATCCTGCAAAATGTGTTGCATACCTCAGTCAACGCTTGTACGCATCCAAAGAATTTCCCCATGAAATCGGTCTTTTTCTCGGCTATCCTCCAGAAGATGTACGGGGCTTTATCGAACATCATGCGGAAGAATATAAATGTGTTGGATGCTGGAAAGTATATGGAGATGAACAGCGGGCCAAAAAGCAATTTGACTGCTATAAAAAATGTACAGACATATTTTGTTCCCATTGGGCAAATGGTACGAGTATTGAACGGCTTACTGTGGCTGTTTAATATAGAAAAAAGATAACATTATTTGGCTCTTATAGATGGAGCGATGGAGAATGGGTGCGAAGCTGGGAAGAAAACTGCCTCTTCAATGGAGCAAACCTTGCCTGTGACAGCGTAATCTGTAATGATGCACCAGAGAGAAAGCCCTCTGTGCATGCAAGGCTCTTGGTCTGCTCTTGCATAAAAAATATAAAGTTTATAGATGAAAGGGCAAAACCACCTTCGGCTTTGCCCTTTCATCTGTGTCAGAAAATATTCCTTGAAACACACTGTCTAATTTTCTTTATTCTGCAATTTTTTAAATGCCTCAAAACTTTCCTGGCTGATTACATGTTCCATACGGCACGCATCTTCCTCTGCAATATCTTCCGGTACTCCAAGATGAACCAGTAAATTGAGTAACACCTGATGCCGCTCATAAATCATTTCTGCAATTTCCCGTCCTGAATCCGTCAGATAAATAAATCCTGAGTCCGTTACCGTAATGTGATTCTTGTTTTTAAGTTTTTTCATGGCTACACTAATACTGGGTTTTGCATAGTCCAATTCATTTGCAATATCTATAGAACGCACAGACGGTAATTTTTTACTTAGTCTTAATATCGTTTCAAGATAATTTTCAGTGGATTCGTTTTCAAAAAATCTCATAATCCGCTCTCCTTACATTCTCCAATCTGCATTGGTATTTCCTATATAAAGGATTATACCATAACATTCAGAAAATTACATTGGAAAGCAGAATATATCAATCGGATTTTTAAGTAACAGTTTGAAAAATAGACGCAGGAAACTAATTTATCCCCACACTTCTTCTGCAATCTCTTTTACCAGTGCCAGCTTTGCCCACTGTTCTTCCTCGGTCAACTTGTTTCCAATCTCGCAGGAAGCAAACCCGCACTGAGGGCTTAAACATAACCGTTCCAGCGAAATAATTTTTGCGGCCTCATAAATACGTGCTTTTACAGCGTCCTTATCTTCTAAAACAGGGTATTTGGTCGTAATCAGGCCCAGTACCACCTTTTTCCCTTCACTTACATATTTTAATGGTTCAAATCCTCCGGAACGCTCATCGTCAAATTCCAGATAATAGCTGTCCACATTTTCCCTTCCGAAAAGCGGTTCTGCCACCGGATCATAAGCACCGCTGCTAAAATAAGTAGAATGGTAATTTCCCCTGCAAACATGAGTATTCACTACCATATCATCGGGTTTTCCTTCCAATGCAAGATTATTGACCTTCAGCAGTTTTTCTGCAATCGTATCAAAATCCACGCCTTCTCCATAGCGGTTTACACTTCCTTCTGCCACCAGAACGCCCCATGTACAGTCATCCAGCTGAAGATTTCTGCAGCCTGCCTGATACAAATCTTTTATTACCTTCTGATACCCTTTTGCAATGTCCTCAATCAGTTCCTCATCTGTCGGATAAAATTTTCTGGTTGATTCCAGATTAACCGGAACAATCATCTGCTGGAAAAACTGTGCCGGAGCCGGAATGGTCTGCTTTGCTACTGTATCGTCATCTTCCAAAGCCTTTATAAACCGGTAATGTTCCACAAATGGATGTTCACCTACTGAAATTTTTCCAGTCAGCCATGTATCGTCAATCAATGCCGGTTCTCCATGAAAGCCTACTCCTGTTTCTGTCTTTTTATGGGCTACTCCATCAAATCCCCACATAAAATCAAGATGCCAGGTTGCCCTGCGAAATTCTCCGTCTGTAATCACATGGTATCCTGCCTTTTTCTGCTTTGCAACCAACTCCCTTATGGCTTCGTCCTCCACAGTTTTTAAATCTTCTGCAGAAATACTTCCGTTCTCGAACAGGCGTCTTGCATTCCTTAATTTCTCTGGTCTTAAAAAACTTCCTACATAATCATAGCGAAATGGTGTATTTTTCTTTGGCATACTGTGTCCTCCTCATATTCCCTGTTTTTCATAGGCACAAGTATAACTTCTCTTTTGTCATTTGAAAAATACAAAAAACAGGCTGTTTGAAATAGTTTTAAACTATTCCAAACGTCCTGTTCTCTCTAAATACTATTGTTCCTCTGCTGATACATGATTTTTCAAATATTCCATATAAGCTTTTCCATACCGGCTAAGAATCCGGTCTTTTCTTATAATAGTTCCGATTTGCATATATTCGTCTACCAGAAGCGGCTTTGCAATGATATTTTCCCCATTCAGTTCTTTACTGATGACTCCTGAACTGACTGTATAGCCGTTTAATCCCACTGCCAGATTAAACAGTGTCGCTCTATCCCGCACCTTAATATTTTTCTTTCTATCCAGAGTGCTGAGTATTTCTTCTGCAAAATAAAAGGAATTATATTCTCCCTGTTCAAAGGATAAATATGGATAATTTTCCAGATCTTCTATAGCAATCACATCCTTCTGAGCAAGTGGATGCCTGGAACTGATAAAGACATGGGGTTTTGCCACAAACAACTCTTCAAACTGCAGTTCATGTTGTCTGAGCAGCTTTTCGATAATTTCCTTATTTTTAGAGCAGACATAAAGGATCCCGATTTCACTTTTCTGCCTGCTCACATCTTCAATGATTTCATAAGTCTGGGTCTCTCTTAATGTAAAGTCGTACTGATCTGCATCAAATTCCTGAATTACATCCACAAACGCATTGACTGCAAAAGAATAATGCTGACAGGAAACCGAAAATTGCGGACGCTGTTCCTTCACATTCAAGAACTTTTCTTCCATCAGCCCTACCTGCTCCAAAACCTGCCTCGCATACGCCAGAAACACATCTCCCTCATTTGTCACAAGCACGCCTTTATTGGTTCTGCTGAATATGGTAAGCTGCATTTCCTTTTCCAGCTCCCGGATTGCGTTTGTCAGACTTGGCTGGGATATAAACAGCTTTCCCGCAGCTTCTGTAATATTCCCTGTTTCCGCAACCATAGTCACATATCTTAACTGCTGTAATGTCATTTCATGCCTCTTTCAAAATAATGTAAGCTGTTCAAACTCCTTATTCTCAAATGTATTTAAGTATGTAAAAATCTGTCCGTTATCATGCCAGATCCCATGTTCTTCACATATGCTATGAAACAGCTTCATCAGGTTCTCATTTTTGGGACTGCTGCACACATACTGATACCCATAGGACTGGATATAACGCTCCTTCATTCCCGGAAAAGAAATGTCCAGCTGCTTGTAAAAATATTCCCGGTTTCCCTCTCTCATGGTAACTCCCATACCAAAACAGATGATTCCTTTTACCTTTGCCTGAATACATAAATCTAAAATTCCTCTGATGTTTTCTTCTGTATCATTGATAAAAGGGAGAATAGGCGACAGCCATACAACCGTTGGAATGCCGGCTTCATTTAGTTTTTTCAGTGTCTCAAACCGCTCTTTCGTACTGCTGACCCCCGGCTCCAGCTTTTTGCACAATGTTTCATCATATGTTGTCAAAGTCATCTGAACCACACATTTTGTTTTCCGGTTGATGCGTTCTAAAATGTCCAAATCTCTCAGTACATCTGCGGACTTGGTAATCAAGGTAAAGCCAAATCCGTACTGCTCTGCCAGTTCCAGCGCCCTTCTTACATAACGCAGCTCTCTTTCTGCAGGAATATAGGGATCTGTCATCGCTCCTGTACTCAGCATACACTTCGAACGCTTTCTTTTCAGCGCCATTTCCAGAAGTTCAATGGCATTTTCCTTTACCTCGATGTCCTCAAACTCATGTGTCATGTGATAGCAGGTACTTCTGGAATCACAATAGATGCAGCCATGGACACAGCCTCTGTATAAATTCATTGTATTTTGGGAAGATAAAATACTTTTTGCCTGAATCGTATGCATATCTAAACATCCGTTTCCTTAATTTTCTTATCTATCAGAATACCAGTTTATCGCAATTTTGTATATAAATTTTTTCTGCACTGTTTTCATTTCAACCTATCAAAACATAAAAAAAGGAACCTACGGCTTATTACACCATGGTTCCTCTTTCCTTTCTCACATAGTCTTTCTTTACATATTCTCAGCACTGAAAGCAGTTCGCATCTACCCAGCATATTCCGCTGTATAATCTTTTATTTACCTGCCATGCGGAAAAATTCTTCCGGGGTCAGAATCTTTATTCCCAGAGTCCTCGCTTTCTCCAGCTTGCTTCCGGCATTTTCTCCACAAATCAGATAATCTGTCCTGCTGCTCACAGAACTTCCCGCATGAGCTCCCAGAGATTCAATCTTTTCATTGATTCCACTACGGGTATAAGGCTCTACCTTTCCTGTAACAACAATGGTAAGGCCTGCAAAGGGATTGTCTGAACTTGAAGCTTCCCGTTCCTGTACTGCTGTGTTTTGAATATTCATCATCTTCTGCAATTCCTCCCATACATATAAATTTTCTTCATCACAAAACCATTCATGAATATGATGATGCATCGTCTCGCCAAAATCAGGAATCTGCGTAAAGTCAAATCCAAGATGTACTGCATTTTCAAATGCAGCAAGATTTCCGCCAAACATATGCTTCAAAGCCCTGCTGGCTGTATTTCCAATCATAGGAATATCCATGGCAATCAGATACCGCTCAAACGTAGTATTTCTGCTTTTTTGAATTGCATCCCACAATCTCTGCCATGATTTTTCTCCGAATCCCTCCATCTGTACAATTTCGTTTCTATGTTCATCCAACCTGTAAATATCCATATAGGAATGAATCCAGCCACGCCCAATCAATTTCTCCAAGGTAGCCTCAGACAGCCCTTCAATATTCATGGCTTTCTGACTGACAAAGTGAACAAACTGCCGCAGCCGCCTTGTTTCACAGGCAGAATTATCGCAAAACAAAGTTCTGATTTTTTTCTCTTTCCCGCCGGATGCTGTACTGCTCTCGTGGATACGGACAGGCTGTCCACAGCAGGGACAGGTCTGGGGAAGCAGTTTCCCCAAAGAAAAGCCTCCCCTGTCTAAATTTTCTTCCACATGAGGAATAATCATATTCCGCTTGCTTACCAGAATCCTGTTTCCCGGCATCAGTTCTAAATCTTCAATGAAAGACAGATTATGCAGACTGGCTCTTGATACCTCACAGCCATCTATTTCCACTGGTTCAAATACGGCAACTGGGGCAATTTCCCCTGAACGTGTTGGAGTCCATTCAATACAACGCAGGCAGCTTTCAAACAGCTCATCTTCAAACTTAAATGCCAGACCATCTTTGTAATGATGCCTGGTTCGCCCGCAAGAATTAGAATAGGCAATATCATTATAGGTCATTACAATACCATCAATGGGAATATCGTTGTCTGCCGCAAACTTCCTCAGTTCTTCAATCCCTCCCTCTAACTCGTCCAGCGTAAGTTTCCTGTCTGTCTTGGTTACAAAATATTTACAAACCTGAAAACCAAGTGACGACAGATACCTTAGTTTTTTCGATTTTTGCTCCATCTCCGGAAGCCCTTCCAGAACATGAAACGGCATAAAGGTAATTTTCCGTTCTTTACAGGTTTCAGCAGACAGCAGACGCACCGATCCGGCAGCCAGATTTCTTCCGTTTTTATAAGGATTGCCATTGCTGTCTGTCAATGTATTCCGAAGTACTTCAAAATCGCTTGGGCGTATAAACGCTTCTCCGGTTACTACCAGCCGTTTCCTGTATGGAATCTGCATTAGAATGCCCGTAATGCCGCAGACATTGTGGGTAATGATTTCTCCCACATCGCCATTTCCGCGGGTAGATGCTTCTACAAGGCTTCCATTCTCATAAATCAGTTTCGTTGTCAGTCCGTCCAGCTTTAGCATTAAAAGAATCTGCTGTCCGCCCATAAACTGATGCAGTTCCTCTACACTTTTTGTTTTATCCAAAGAAAGCAGCGGTATCTTATGTTCTGTCTTTTCCAGACTGCTTATTACAGGATACCCTACCGTCTGTGTCGGAGAATTGGTCATAAAAATTCCTTTTTCTTTCTCCATGCTCACCAATTCATCAAAGAGCCTGTCATATACCTCATCTGAAACAGTCGGAGCATTTTTGTTATAATATTCATCTCTGTACTGGTTCAACAAGTTTGTCAGTTCCCTCAGCCTTTCTACTGTCATCTGCATCATACTGCCTCCTTTTCTTCTGCTTTGCTGCTGTCGTCATATTTTCCAAAGTTCAATTCATGAATGACATCTAAGATTTCCTCATCGTCATCCCATGCCATGATCCGATGAACCCCTCCGGCTTCCGAACCGGCATGAACGCTTACCTTGCCATTGAAAATCTGCATCACAAGATTTCTTTTTCCCGCACAAACAATCGCTAAATTACCAAGCTGTTTCATATTGCCCTCCTTTAAAAAGCAGGACACCAAAACGGTGCCCTGCAAAGTTGTTGTTATGCTGCTTTCGATAATGCAGGTGGCTGAAGGACCGTTCTGGTCCATCGTTCCATAAATTTCTGCACCTCTGGTGTTTCTTTTGCATGCTGCATTCCTTGAATCTGAATTACTTTCTGGTTTCTCACCTCTATGGTATAAAAAGGCTTTGTTATATCCTCACATAACCGTAAAAATAAGATGATACATTCCTTCTTTGCCACACGTTCCACATAACTGCCCACACAATGATGAAGTGCGTTGCCTTCTGCAATAATTTCCTCCGGTGAAGAAGGATAGACAATTTTCATACCATTCCACTCAAAATCAAGCTGCTTCATAATGTGCTGGTATGCGATTTTAAAATCCTTTCTCAATTTCGCATTATCCTTCTGTTTGATTCTGTGTGCCACTTTGTCATGGGATTTCTGAAGATCTTTCGGATAAAGCACAAAACTATTCTTCATGTCATATTTCTGTTTTACGCACATATCCAGATAATCCCGATACTCGCTGACAAGAGTTTGCATATTGGGATACCGGAACGTACCATACTTCGTTTTTCGTGTACACAGAAAAGAATTCTGTTTTTCCAGATACCTTATCATTTTATGAACGGTCATATAAGCAATGATATTGGAAATATCCCTCTGTACTGAATTTTTTATCTGCCAGTCCACCAACTTTTGCCTGTCTTTCAGATTCAGTCGATAATATTCCTGAAACATCCGAAGGACTTGCCCTGATACATCTATGCTCCTGAGATAATGAATATCTTCTGCCCCCACCTGCAAAATCCGGTGAGTCCTGTTTTGGGTTTCATCCAAACAAGGCATTTGATAGCTGCTTCCATAAATCATTTCTGAAACCAGCGTACAAAAACCTGTTTTTATCAAATGTTCCATTCTTGGATGTTCCTGATATCGAACCAGAAATGGCATCAGCTCCATTGGCAGATGAAAATTCTCATAAAACAGCTGAACCGGGCAGTACTGCCAGGGAGTACCGGCTAAAGCCCGTCCTAAATTATTGCAGTACACATGACCGCAGAGATCCGCCTCATAATTTTCCTGCCACATACGAAATCTTGGTCTCTCCCCTTTCTTCCAGTTTGTTCGGATTCCTTTACCAAAAGCATAATAAAAATTCTCGTATTCTGCCTTTCCTGACTCATTAACTCTTACAAAAATACGGACAGTTTCATAAAAGTTCTCTGTCTGTACCCTTTCTTTTCGATGATAGAAATAACCGACTTTCAGAACCCGTATCACTACTTCTCTTTCTCCAACTCTCTGGATTACCTGACAAGTATCTCTGTCATACAGATATCCCCGCCGCCCTCTTGCCTTCATAATAATCCGGTGATGGCAATGGGGACATATTCCTTCTCTGTTATGCTTCGCATTTTCAATGGTGCTTTCTGTTCCGCAGGCAGAGCAGGTTCCTTTCTGACTCTTTTTTCCTTTCTGATAATCGTAGAAAAAATAAGCCGGCATGACGCTTTTCTGAACCCATAGCTTTAGCCCATTTGGCAGCGGAGGCAGATTTTTCATACGGGAAATAATTTTCTGTTCCTGCTTGTGCTGTCTTTCCCTGCATCTTCGATACATGATTTCATTTTGCACTTGGTTTAGAACCGTCAGCCCCTCTCCGTCTCTCTGAAAAAAATCAGAAATCCGTTTACTATCCTTCATAGAGTAGCATGCGTACCGATATGTGCTGCAGTACTCCCTGTCCAGATTCATAACTGCCGCAGTTCTCCAGACTGTTGTTCCATCATCTTTTCGTTCCAGTGTAATATAATCGTTTCTACTCTGAAATACAGTCCATTTTGGTAAGAAATTCCCATTTACAGCTTCTTTTCTGGAATACACATAGAGCACCAGAAGTCCCTGATGCCCTATGTTTTTAACAGCAGTACGAATAATATAAAAAATCGATTCTGCATGAAATACTCCCTGATTAAGATTCATCTGCCCTGCCGGAGCAAGAAACTTACGGCAGCTCCTTTTGTCTATCTTTTTCATCCTGCTTTCTCCTCCATTTTCTCCATGCCTGGCAAGGACAACTGGTTCAGGAACGACATCTGCCCGCCGTCTCCCTCTGCTTTTTTCTCTTGTTTCTGTTCCGTTTTTTTCTTAGTCGGTTTTTTCGTATTGGTTTTCGTTCCTGAAGCGGCTTTATATGCCTTTGGAATAAATTTTTCTTCTTTTTCTTCGTCCTCTTTCACATTCGCTGTGCGGAAATATTCTTCTGCCCAGTGATAGCAAAGGTCGTCAGGAATATCGCTGGCATAGCATTGCATTCCCCCGCCGTTTCTCATGCCATTCACTTTCATCTCATCCTGCACATACTCATAAGCTTTCCGGTTAATGTACTGGAAACAACGCACCATATTCTTTTTGGGCTGCATTGTCAGCCTGGCAAACTCTACATCTTCAAAGCACAAAGTCTGAATATATTCGGAAACGCACTCCTTCATATTACGGCGTGTCAATTTTTCCGTATCCTTTCCAATCCGTTCTGCTGAAGCAGCCACCAGTTCTTCCTCGCTCATGGCAGCAATGCGTGCCAGCTGTTCTTTTTCTGCCTTACGCTTTTCCTGCTGCTTTGCTTCCCACTCCAGGCGCCGCTTTTCTTCGGCTTTTTCATGTTCCGCACGCTTCTGATCTTCATCTGCATTGCTGCTGTACTCTTTCTGTTTGTCTGAATCTTCCTGAAATATCTCCTCATCGTCCTCAAAAAACTCATCAGCCGAATCCTGCAAGTCTCTTTCAAACGGATTTCCCTCATCACATGCCATAAAAGAACTATCCAGACTACTCTTATCTAATAAATCTCCCATCACAAACTCCTTTCCAAGAAAAAGGCACAGAACAGAATCTCTTCTATTCCATGCCTTTGCTGTTTTATTTCATACTGAAAATATAAAATTACATCACTTCGACTTTATTGTGCGACAGTGGTTTTGCCAGAAACGGTGAAAACCGCACTGGTTCGAAACCTTCTGTACCAACATAGAAATACCTGCGTCCTTCCTGTCCATACAACTCTACAATATCGGAAGGAGCCAGCGGACGTCCCCGATAATCCTGTGGAATCAGCCTCTGGTAGTATTCCTTAAAATACTGTAACCGTTCTGTTTCATCATATTCCTTTGGGTATGGTATTTCCGTCTCGCATACAAGACGATACCTGTCCGCCGGCGGCTGCTCAAATCCAGCTTTATGAAGTGCCTCAATCCCCAAAAACGCAAAGGGAATGGTCTTTACTCCCTCATTTAATTCCAGCTGATAAATCCGGATGGACTGTCTGCTGCTTTCTTTTTCCGAAAGTTCTCTCCAATCAGGACTTTTCTGATATTTCTTCTGTCTGAGTGCAAGCTGCCAGTCATCAATCCCCTTATAATTAGGATTCCATGTCAGGCGGCGGCATTCAAGCCCTTGCTGTCTTGCATACAAATAAATCTTCGAGCTTCCTTTTGCCGTCATTTCATTATTGTATTTATCCATATCATGAGCTTCAACAATCAATTCCGTACCATTCTGTGACAGCAAAGCAAACACAGACTCCAACTGGGCTGCATTATTGGCCCCTGCAATAGCAGCAAACGAACGGTTCATCAAAAAATGAGCGATATCCGCTTTTAAAAGCCCTTCCGTCACATAAATTGTTCGTGCAAAAGGATTTCCTATAAAATGAACCGGACTTCCGGAAGTTACCCCCTTATGTTTTGTAGAAGATGACAGCCAGATATACTTTGCTCCCGCTTTCTCCGGCGGATCTCCTGGATTTTTCAATGGAACATCCAGAAGAATCTGTGCCCCGCGAATCAGACCATCAATTCCTACCGCCGGAATTAGAATGCCAGAAGTCCGGCTTCCAAACTTTACAGTCCAGCGTCCATGCTCGTCCATATAAAAGCCTGGCACTCCTGCCACCGTACATCCCTGCCGGATCAGCCTCTCTGTGAGTGTCCTGCAAAGGAAGAACGGAGGCGTGCTCTTAAAACCGCATTCCTGAATCTGTTCATCGGTCAGTCCTCTTTTTTCGGAACGAAGGTGTGCCCGATGATTGGGTTTCAAAGACAGCATTCCAAACAGCAGGGATAATGTCTGATGTATCTCCTGAGCACTGGCTCTTGGCGACTGCTCTATTTCTTCTGAAATCCCATGTCCTGTCCGGGAGGCCTGCACCACAGCCGAAGTTTCCGTTTCCTTCACTCCGGCTGCAGGCATTCCTTTTCCTTCATATTCCCAGGAGATTTCTCCCGTCTGCAGAGCATCACAGATTTCCCGATAAGCGTCTGAATTTGTAATATGATGATACCTTGCATAAAGAGCCAGCATACCGCCATGCTCGTCGCAGTAGTTACATCTCCAGACATTTTTCATGTAGTTCACATTCATTTTTCCCCGAAGGTCTCCACAGAACGGACAATCTACATACACACTGTTCGCCTGCCTCCTCCGAACTCTCAAATGAAGCAGTTCCACCACATCCATGATTCCAAACGGAAAATCCTGAGAATAGGATGACATCGTTTACAGCCTCCCTTCCTGACATAAAATATGGGATTCCTATCGAATCCCCACTCATCCTGCCTTCTGACCAGCCAGTGCATCTAAGGCAAGTCTGGCCGCTGCACGAAGAATATTATTCGGTCCTTTATATCCGCCATAAACATAGAATTTCAGGCTCGCTGCCCTGCGTTCTGCAACATCACGAATCTTCCAGCCGTTACATACTCCTGTATCCACCACCACTTCCTGAGCTTCCTCCAAAGTCATCCGCTCCAGAATCTGCTCTACCGGCATATCCATGGTGTATTTCGGCTTGTCTTCCAATGCGGTTTCTACTTGCTGCTCTTTTTTAGCAGATAATACCTCCTGTTCTGCCTTTTCTGTCTGCATTTCAGCAGCTACCGTAACTGGAAGCGTTTCCGCCTCAAAGCTTAATCGCTCCTGTGCAGGATTAACAGACACCGGTAAAGTATCTTCTGTTATTTTTACAGGCAGTTCTTCCGGCTTACTCTCTGGCTTTGGCACAGATACTGTCTGTACAAACATCTTTTTCCCGGCGGCCGCATCTACAGACGCCTTATTCTGCATCAATGGTTTTTCTGTGATTGTTTTGTTCATTTCAAGCGGCTTCTTTTCATCGGCCTTTTTTTGTAACGGAATCTCACTTCCATAACGTCGTTCTTCCTCATCCATACTAACGTCAGCAAACTGTAAGCCATATCCGGCATCGGAAAGAGCCTCATTCATTGCCTCACGCTGGGCTGCCTGAATATATTGACCATCAGAAGCTTCCTCTTTGGTACAGCAGGATGTAAAGCTGCCAATCGGTTCTGTATCACTGCGGTCTAAAAATACCTGAGCCTCAAAGATTGCCAACTGCTCCGTAATCCGCAAGGCGTTCAAACGAATTCTTCCTTTTGGATTTGCCAGCCGGAACCATAACTTCTTATACGGAAGATCTAACCGCAGTACTTCTTCTTTTGTTTTAGATGAAATGGTACGGCGAAGCAGCTTTGCCGGTTCAAATCCCGGAACCTGATTCAGGGCTGCCACAGCAGGGATTCGTTCATACATAGTTGATACATGATTTTCGTTTTTACTCATTTTTTAACTCCTTCCTTGTTAATAAACAGGGAACAAACTGCATATTTTCTGCATATTTTCTGCACATTTGCTCCGATTAACCTACGTTTTTCAATTCTCCCATGGATTCACCAATCGGAAGAGAAAGTCCTGTACTTCGTACAAATGCCTTATAATACAGACCAATACGGGCTCCCAGAAGCGTGTTTCTCTTATTGATATCTGTCTTATGAATCGCCATAAATAAAATCGATTTCTGACCAATCAATATTACCTTCTTTTTTGCACGTGTGATTCCCGTATATAAAAGATTCCGGTAAAGCATAATGGAATGAGCTTTTACCACAGGCATGATAATTGTATCGTACTCGGAGCCCATCGCTTTATGGATTGTTGTTGCATACGCATGATCCAGATTGACCATATCTTCTATGCTATATTCCATCTGTCGATTTTCTCCAAAATCCATGCCGATTCGTTGTCCATTCTCCGTCTCCTTGATATAGCGGATAAACCCCAAATCCCCATTAGAAACTTTCTCGATATTTTTCGTCTGCATAATCCGGTCTCCAACACGAAAACTCTTTGCTCCCAGCCGGATTTCTTCCTCTTCCGAACAGTAAGGATTCACTAATTCTCTGATGGCCGCATTCAGCTGTTCCGCAGCTACAGCACCGTCTGACCGGAATGGGGAAAGAATCTGTACCTTCTCAATCCCACGCTCGGCAATCTCTTGAAGATACAGCTCCATAATCATTTCGGAAGCTTCCTCCTGGCTGTCGCTGTTCATAAAAACAAAATCGTTTCCATAATACAGCTTGCTCGTTCCTTCATTGATAAATTTTGCATTATAAGCAATCAGGCTGTCTTTTGACTGACGGAAAATCTGATCCAGAACCGTAACTGGGATCAGCCCGCACTGAATCAGTTCATGGAATACATTTCCGGCTCCAACACTGGGAAGCTGGTCTGGATCCCCTACCATAACAATCTTCGTCTTTTCTCCAAGACGGGTAAAAAATTTCATTGCAAGCCACATATCTACCATAGAAAACTCATCTATGATAATCAATCCGGCATCTAAAATAGCCTCCTTTCCCGTTCTCTTCTCATCTTCTTCGCTGACAAGCCCCAGACCGCTGTGCATGGTTTTGGCTTTTTCAAATCCGGTGCTTTCCGCCATACGCCGGCTGGCTCGTCCTGTGGGAGCCATTAAAACAATTTTCCGGTCTGCATGAAGTTTCCGGTAAACTTCCAAAATCATTTTCAAAACGGTTGTTTTTCCTGTGCCAGGTGAACCGGTAATAATAGATGTGTTATACTGAAATGCCGTTTTTACTGCAATCTCCTGTTTTTCAGAAAGAACCAGACTAAACTGCTGCTTTACATCTTCTAATTCTTTTTCAATATTTTCTTTCGCTAAAGGTTCAACCAGCCGACGGGCAATTCGTCGGGCGGTTTCATCTTCCTGTGAAAAAACAGCAGGCAAATATACATTGTCTTTTACCAGAACAACTGCACCTCCCAGTATCATATCCTGAAGCACCCTTTCCAGTTCTTCCTGCCGGATCCGCAGTTCCGGAATCGGAACTCTTTCGTTCAACAGCTTTAAAGCAGCCTTATACAAGGCTTCTTTTGGAAGAAATAAATGCCCCTTTTTTGATTTTGCGTCTCCCAATGCACAATGAACCGCACCTCGAATCCGCATAGGATCATTCAGACTTCCTCCTGATTTCTGTACAATCGCATCCACTCGCCGAAATCCAAAACCGGAAATCTGGCAGAGTTCAAATGGGCTCTTTTTCAAAATTTCCAAACTGGACGGACCAAAATGCTGATAAATTTTTAATGCCGTCTTTGGTGTCAGCTTAAAAGGTGACAAAAGATTCATCAAATCCTGAAGCATACGGTTTTCTGCATAAGAGGACTTAATATCCTCCAGCCGTCGTTCTGTAATCCCTCTTATTTCTAACAGCCGTTCCGGATTCTTTTCCAGAATTTCAAATGTGTTCACACCAAATCTGGCAACAATCTCTGACGCAGTTTTTTCCCCGATACCCTTAATCAGACCAGAGCTCAAATAACTCTCCACGCCTTCCTCAGTTTTCGGTACGATTTCACGCCATTGCTCCACCTGAAGCTGCAGACCATGTTTTCCATTGACCCACTCGCCGTTCAGTTCCAGATCCACTGCATCCGTAAGCGGAAGTTCATATCCTGCCGCTATAAACCGAATCAGATGATCCTTATACCTGCCGGCTGACCTGGCCTTTTCCGGAATGGAAGTATCCGCAGATTTTACACGAAGCACACAATACCGATTCCCAGGATTATAGAAAATCTTACTGTCATAGGTAGCAATAATGCTCATGCATTTACCTCCGTTCCCAATGCTTCAATGTCCGTACTGCAAATATCTTTCTTCTCTGTATTCATAAATTCAAACTCCTTTCCATCAGGCAGCTTCTGCTTCTCTTGCTTTTACCTGAAATCTCCTTGATTCTGATACCGTAACAAATTCTTCGTAAATCTCCGGATGCTGCAGCCTAAGTCTCAGCAGATGATCCTTATCAATAACCGCTTTCCGAATCGGATTATAGGTAATCGTATAACTGATTCCCTCTTTTTCGCACAGAGCCGTACAGCTGCTCCCCATTTCCGCAATCAGAATCCCTTTCAGGCGCTGCATTTCACTTTCCAGCTTCTTTGAATATTTCTCCGAGTTCTTCTTCTCTTCCTGCAGTTCCAGATATCGAATAAGCGTTGCAGTCATTCCAGTTCCCAACGTGAGAACCGGTGCATCCATATCAGCAGCACCGCTATGACGGCGGGAGCTTGCCACAATCAAATCCCCACTCTCCGTATACGACGGCGGAATCTTCTTTTGTACATAGTTCTCCCAGAATTCCTGCTCCAGATAAATCATTTCCTCCTCATATGCGGTATCCCGTTTGATTTCCCGGATAATGACCTCATCCTCGGTATTTCCATACAGACAGCAGAAAAATACCTGTTCCATATCCATGACTGCCATATAGTGACGTCCCTGGGTTTCATAATAGACTGGTACCGTTTCTTTTCCGCCCAGCCACCAGTTATCACGTGCATTATAATTCGTGGTCTTAATCTCCAGAATAGCCGTTTTCCCATCCGGCAGCGTGATGAAAAAATCCACGTCTGCCAGCATAAAAGGGTATTGCGGATGAGCGAACATCTTCTTAATCTGGTAGACTTCATACCCCGTCTTTCGATGAAATATCTCCGCCACCAGATTCTCCAGAAGGTGTCCCATTTCCATGGCTACCCAGTTTCCTTCTGCTTCTTCCACATCTGCAATATTCAGTTTGTCATAATAAATATCCCTGGCTGTCCGGAATGGAGAAATTCCCAGTATGGCAGCCACATCGCTTCCACCGATTCCCCTGCGTCGAAAAGACAGCCACTCTTCTCTGGACAATTCCGCTGTTTCTGTTACAACAAGCGGAGAAGGTCTTGGATTCTGTGAAACCCCTTCCTTCATTTGTCAGGCCCCCTTTCTTGTTTTACGGGGGATGCCTGTTTTTCTGGAAAATAGAATATTCCTCTGATAGAGTACATTCATTTTCTGCGGAAGCTTACACTGATTCCTATAAACATTTGCCTGCTTCCTCCAGATACCAGTTCTTCTGTTTTTCACATTCATACATAAATACCGCCTTTCTTTAAAATAAAATATATCCTCAAAGCCACTTTGGCATTTGGGCAGAAAAAAAAGCGGGAATGCTATGAGCCTAAAGCCTTCTGTCTGCTGTTCTTTGCAAACCATAGTCATTCTCGCTTCAAACATACGGGAAATTTCCCGTTAAAATAAAAAAGTCAGTAATATCCCCGCCTAAAAGGCATGGTAATACTACTGACATCTCCATACAAACTTAACTGCGTGTGCAATGCGTTTCTGTTTTCTTTCATAAACGCCATTCCCAACCGGAATATGCACAAAAATCAATTACAAATCAAGTTTAACACAACATATTGTGTTAGTCAAGTTTTGTATGCTATATATTGTGTTTTGAATTATTAAACATATTTTTCAATTTTCTCTCTGTTTTAATTTTTCATATAGCAACGGTTACAGCTTCTCTCTGTCTATCAGTTTTTCAATTTCCTCCGTAAAATAACATTCTTCCAAATCAATGCTCTTATCAAGTTTTGCAAGGCATGAGTATTTATCATCTGTATAATGCTTCGATATAACAGCAAAGACCTTATATGTCGGTTGTGCGGTTACATCTCTTATATCCTTTTTGAGCAGCGTATTTGGTACATTCAGTTTTGTATTCTTATCCTGTACAAAGCCAATACAACCGCATATATTTCCTGCTGCCTTCTCTGTAAATAGCTTCGGTCCCCTGTCTGTAAAATCTCCTATCATTGTTACATTCTTTTTTATCAGCATCATTCTTTCCAGTATATCCAATTTTTGTCCTGTAGAACCATCCTTGGCAAAAAAGAAGTCATCTTCCGCTAATCGATTATTCAGACATTTCTCATAAAAATGGATAGCAGACGCTATATTGCTTTTATTTAATTTCACTCCTGTCAAATGTAAAAAATTATATCTATGAAATGCTACCTCATAGGCCTGTATAGATGACAGCAGTTTCTCATCTGTGTTCAGTTGTTTCTTCACATCAGATGGTGTACCGTATAGGAACAAAACCTTTTGGTCTTCCAGATAATCCTTATAATTTTGTGCAGCCTTTGTCATCGTTTGAATCGCACGTCTTTTGTCCATAATATATCCTTAACTCTATCTCAATCTAATTGGCTGTATGATTTAGAAAGGGGAATGTCTATGCCGCAGCATGAAACATTCCCCTTTCATGGTTGATTTTTCCGTTGTCTGCCAACCTCCAGCACCTTTGTCTGGATAATATCAGGTTTTTCCGTTGCCTGCCAACCTCCGACACCTTCGTTCGGAAAATATATCAGATTTTAGGTGTCAACCCACCGCTGATACACAGCTTTTCTAATTACATTTTACACGAAATGTGTGAAAAATGCAATTACAATTTTATTCTATGCTCCTTCCCCATATTGTATACATTTGGTTATATTAAGTTCTTGAATTTATCTCAGGGAAGAACTGATCTAAAATCTCCATACTGTCCTTGGAAGAATATCCCCACAGAATGGAACTGAGAGCTTCAATCGCTTCCTGCCTTCTCCGGTAGTATGTACGGAAACTGATATCCCGGATATGCGGTCTGAGCTTTTCAATGATTTCTTCTACATTGCGAAGCTGCTGCGGTGAAAGAAATGTGTAATAAATAAGCCAGTAATAAATTTCTCCATTTTTGTGCTTATTGCGAAGCAGATCCACCGAAGAATTCAGCAGTTTCAGCATCTGGTAACTCCGCTCAATACATTTCGCATGATGCTCTGTATCACTTCCGGACAAATCTGCTCCTGCCAGATATACGGATTCCAAAAAATCCTCAATCGAACTGCCATACTCCATCTCAAACCGGTTCCGCACCTGCTGCACAGATAATTCCATGCTCCACACCACATCCCTGTACTTCTTCAGCAGTTTCCAAGTATCATGGTACAGCGGGTTCTCCGTAATGCTCATTTCGTTCTTTTTCTCTCTCATGCCAAATTCCCCCTATCCTTCTCCGTAATTGGTGACAATGTAAGTTCAAATGTGTAGACCGGCGTATCGTTCCCACACAAAATCGTTAGTCCAAATTGCAGTTCCGATTTCTCACGCGCGCGGAGTAAATATTCTTCCCTGCAGGCGTTCGATAAGGGAAATAACTTATACTTCGATTTTGCACATCGAAAACAGAAAATCCCTTGTGGCTCAAGGACTTTTGCCATTTTTTCGATGAGAACCTCCATGTCGGATTTTGAAACGCTAGCAAGCTCATCTGAAACGCAGATGTCATGTCCGCCGGCATCCATCGCCTGCTCCTTTTCTTCCTCATCCGGCAAAGAAATTTTAATATTCAGCACCATCGCAACCTCCTCTTTGTCAATCAGAACATCTGATATCTGAAACATGGTAGACAGATAATTCTGCAAATAAATAACGCTCCCTGTCCTCCCCGGAAATGTCATAAGGGATATGTAATCCATTCCCGCAAGCTTTTTTAGTATTCTTCCAACCGTAGCCTTTGAAATTCCCCAGCGAACAGCCAGTTCACTGTAGTTTAACACTGGCAGTCCCGTTCCATTACGTAAATAAACCACAGGGCCAACTTCGGAACCCCGCACCTGTTCGTCGTTATAAACCGTCGAAAGCCACAAATCCAGAACAATATCCATTTCTGAGCAGCGTCCGGCACTGACCAGCTCCGTAGCAGTGGTAACCGGCATAAAGAAAAAGCCAGTATCCTTCTGGCATGGACAATTATAATCCAGAATCGTATTGTGCTTTTTCCAGCCCCGGATCTTATATTTGATAACCTTTCCCCGATCAAGGACAAGATACGAAATCAAATGCCGCTTCTGAAGCTCATCCAAAATGTCAACCGCCTGTTTCTGAAAATGTGTCCGAAACCAGCCAGTTACTTCTTTTAGCGTACAAATCCATTCCCCCGGATAAACTGTATAGCTGATTCCGTCAATGCGCCGATAAGAGGTACGGAAGTTTGCATAGCAGCAAAGTACCATAAAATAAAAAAGGCCAGAACCACCGCCTACACGAATGTTCTGGTCATTGATTAAAGACTGTATAAATTGCCGATAAATCCGGCAGCGTGGATAATCCACAATCTGTTTAATTTGTAATTGATATTCAGACATTATTTTCTCCTTCTTGTTTTATTTTCCTGTTATCAGGATTAAGCGTTTTTTATATCATAGGACGAACTTTCCTATGATATAAAAAATCTGCAGGGTACATTCTTGCATCCTGCAGACCATAATTTTACCTCTATACTTCTCTTGGCATCTTTTCCTTGACGAATTTCGTTCACAATTCCTATCATTCCACCCTGTTTTTTCTGTCCATGTAGTCCGCTTATTCCACAATATGTGGTATATTTGAAATTAAACAATAGTAAATGTAGTTCAAAAAGTATCTTCTCCTAGTAGCTCACAAAGTATTCCACTGCATTATTTGGAAAAAATTCCTTAAATTCACTGTAAAGCTGCGCCGCCAGTGTCTTGTTGTGGGCAATAATCAGAGTAGGCTTGTTTAAGGCCTGGATGACGTTTGCCATGGTGAATGTCTTGCCGGAGCCGGTGACGCCAAGCAGCGTTTCAAATTGATTTCCTTCTTTAAAGCCCTTAACTAACTCGGCGATGGCCTGGGGCTGGTCGCCGATGGGGGCGTATTCGGATACTAGTTCGAAATGGTCCATATGTTTCTCCTTATGAATCTAGTATTTTCACTTTCTTCCGCCATTATAGCAAAGTATAAAAAGAAAGTACAGAACAAACATTCGAATTTGTCCTGTACTATAAAAATCAAATAACCATATTACAAATAAATATTGACTAATTGACTATTTCTTTAATTCTGTTATTTTTATTACTACACCAATACATTCATCACAACAATTCTCTTTCGCAACATTCGCAACATGACAATCTTCAACCCTGCCTTCTTCAATAAACTTGACAAAAGCTTGAGAGTAATACCTGGGTACATATCCTAATGTTTTTTGCTGTTCATTGACTATACGAATCGCATTTTC
>OLRK01001333.1_pt1 | contig 21198 bp, 15 predicted proteins | sample 1672911 | NCBI WGS metagenome assembly OLRK01 (sample SAMEA3136736, study PRJEB25190) | human gut metagenome | biome: human gut; feature: human-associated habitat; material: faeces | place: Austria | collected 2013 | reverse complement strand
TGGCTGCTGACGCAGCCGCGCTCCGGCGCAAGTGTGCGCCAAGCGCACACTTTTTTAATATTTACACACAATTTATACTGATGGGCCATCGCCAAGCGGTAAGGCACAGGACTTTGACTCCTGCATCCCGCCGGTTCGAATCCGGCTGGCCCAGTTGTGAAATGGCCGAGATCCTTTATGTCAGAGGGATTCGGCCATTTTTTCTGTGATTTTGGCGAGGATATTCTGATAGATATGGCAATGGTTCTATGATATACTATGCTTATTATATTTTGGGAGGCAGATGCCATGCCGCGATCTGACAACGAAAATAGAATTTTACAGATCGAAACAGAAAGAGAAGAAATATTGAAACATATGGAAAATCCGCTGATCTGTCAGCCGTTTACGGAAGATTTTGCCAGGCGGTTTTCATGGAGTACGAACGCGATCGAAGGGAATACCCTTTCATTGGAAGAAACCATCGCAGTGATTGATTATGACGAAGTAAGGTCGAATCATACCTATTCAGAATATACAGATGTGAAAAATGCTTATTTTGCAGTTCAGGAGATGCTGATTCCTTTTGCGAAGACAGTTATTGATGAAGAATGGGTGAAAAAGGTAAATGGATATATCAGACATATGCAGGGAGAGTACAGAGATACCGCGGTTTATATTGGGAGCCTGTCGGAAACGGTATACTACCCTCCTGATCCGCGGGACGTTCCGGAGCTTATGAAAAACTGGATCCGGGAAACCAATATGAAAGCGGTGACAGTGAAAGAAGTTTTTGAAAAAATTGCGGCAAACCATGTCCTGTTTGAACGGATTCATCCTTTTTCAGATGGAAATGGCAGAACCGGGAGGATGATTGTGAACCAGCAGCTGATCAATCATGGATTACTGCCTATCTCAATCCAGCCGGCCGGGAAATACAGAGAAGCATTCAGAAGATATGACAAAAAAGAAGACATATCAGAAATGGTATACGTTTTGCTGAAAAGCGAACAGGAATCTTTTGACAGAGTCCGCAATCTGGTTTTGAAACTTTCGAAAGACCGGGAGAAACAGAAACAAGAAATGAAACGGATTCAAAGCATATAGGAATCGCAGAAAAGAGGGACGTATCAGAGGCGGATGCGTCTCTTTTATATTTTTGGCAATAGCCGCGGCGGCAGGAAATCGTGGATTGTGCAAAATGCTAAAATATTAACGCGCATTTTACAAACTGTTATGAAGAATCATGATATAATATCACCAATATCGTTTATAAATGACAAGGAGGACCCTATATGAGAAAATCACTGTTACTTTCCCTGTGCGCCGCAGCAGCGCTGAGTCTTTCCCTGCCGGTTATGTCCTATGCCGATGAGTGGCGCCGGGATGCCAATGGTTGGTGGTACGAAATCGACGACGACGATGACGACTTTGATGAGGACGATTTTGATTATGACGACTACGCGAAAAATGGATGGAAACTAATTGATCATAAATGGTATTATTTTGATGCCGCGGGATATATGAAGACCGGATGGGTTCATGTGGGAGATGACTGGTATTACCTGCAGGAGGACGGCTCTTTGCTGACCAATGCCCGCACTCCGGATGGATACTGGGTGGATGATGACGGTGAATGGGACGGAAAGGACGACGACCGTGATGACCGTTATGACGACGACCGGGACGACCGTTATGACGATGATCGGGACGACCGTTATGACGACGATTGGGACGACCGATATGACGATGATCGGGACGACCGTTATGACGACGATTGGGATGATCGGGACGACGACTGGGACGACCGTTATGATGATGACGACGATGACCGGGATGATCGTTACGATGACGATGATGACGACGATGACTGGGACGATCGTTACGACGATTAATAGGAACAGCGGTGCAGCGCAAACTGCACGGGAGAGCGCCTGGAAGGGCGCTCTTTTCCGTATATAAAGAGGTTTTGGCAGCAGTTTCAGGCGGGGAACCGGGAAACCGTATTTCCGCTCTGCCGCCGTCCCTGTCTATGGAAACATCATTTCCAGCAGTCCCTGCTTGCGCGCGTTTAAATCATCCAGCACCTGCGTCTCCGCCTCGATCTGCTGCCACAGAAGACCGGCCAGGCTGGCGATTTCCCGCTGGGTTTTCGGGTCCGGGACGGGGATGGAGATGGAGAGAAAATGCTCCGGTTTGACGGCCATCCGCTCGTATACGGTGCCCTCCTGGTAGCGCAGGGCCCGCCGGAGAAAGGCAGGGCGGGTGAGGGCGCATTCCACAAAGCCGGGGGAAAAATCCCTGTTTACAGTAAAGGTGACGTAAATGGGGGAAAAGATTCCGTCCCCCAGCCGGTTCCGGCTGATGACGCCAAATTTCAGGTTGGCAGGGTTATAGCAGATGTCACCGGTGCGGGTGATTTTGTAGGGCTTGTCCGGAGTTTTCACCAGGAAATCCCGGTCATAGCGGGCCGTTTTGGGGATAACTCCCTCCTTTGTGAGGGAGAAGTGTGGAAACTGCTCCCCTTTTCTGGCGTATTCTCTCCGCTCAGTGAGAATGGCGGAGAGGGGAATGAGGCGCCAGCCGGAACCGGACGGCTCTGTCCGCTGATTTTCGCGGAACACGGCAGGTTTCGGCGGGGAAACGGTGTCCGGGAATACCGGCTGAGTTTCGGTTTCCTTAAAGCCCGTTTCCTCCCGGAGCAGTTGGTCCCCCGGCGCCAGAAGGGTTTCCAGCACTCCGTCCCTCCGTTTTCTCAGGCTGTCCAGCACCTGCCTCTGGGCGGCGGTTTCCTGGTCGATGGACGTTAAGAAGGCGGCGATGGCCCGCTGTTCCTCGAGGGACGGGATGGGAATGGGGACGGCAGAGACCGTTTTCCAGTCGGCACGGGGCATACGGGTGCCGGAGGTGGCCAGGGCTGCCTGCTGGAATCTGGGGGTCTGAACCAGCTGAAACAGAAAGCCGTTGTCCGCCAGGATGCCGTTTAAAGCCCAGATTTCCTGGGAGCAGATGCCGTCAAAGTCCGGCCGGGCGAATTTGCGCAGGTTCGGGCGCAGCTTTCCAAAGAGGACGTCGCCCTGGTAAAACCGGTTTTTGGCCGTCATGGACGGAAGGGGATGGGTGAAACCGGTGATGGCGCCGGTGCCCGATTCCAGGTGCTCCAGCTCAACGCAGGGCAGAGGGGCGGCAGTGTCTGCGGCGTCGCGGGCGTCTGTGCTGTCACTGGCGGAGGAAAATGGGGCAGCCGCGGTGCCGTTTCCACTCTCCTGGTTGGATGGGGAGCCTGGAAGGCTCGTCCGCGGACGGAAAATGTCCGTTCTCAAAGCGGCGATTTCTCCGAAAGGCAGGGCTTTCCACGGGCCGGAAAATTCCGGAAACCGAAGTGCGGGAATATTCATAGTCACCTCCTAGAGCCCCAGCCGGGCCAGCTGTTCGTTTACCTGTTTTTCCAGCTCGGCGCAGCGGGCGCGGTGGCGGGCCAGATCCTGCTGTACCTGGGCCAGGTCCACCGGCGGTTTTGCCTCCGCCGTGTCCACGTACCGGGAAATGTTTAAGCTGTAGCCGTTTGCCGCCACCTGGGAAAGGGGAACGGGGCGGCAGAATTTCTCCTGCTCCGTCCAGGTTTCGCAGGCTCCCACGATCCGGTCGATGTGCCCGTCGGAGATGGTGTTCATCTTCTTTCCTGGGATAAAGCTGCGGGAGGCGTCCACGAACAGGATGGAATCAGGATGGCGGCGGTTTTTGGCCAGAACCAGACAGCACACTGGAATGGGGGTGCTGTGAAAGCAGCCCGATGGCAGGCCGATCACAGCGTCCACCACATTCAGTTTTCCCACAATATGGGCGCGGATGGCAGCTTCCGCCCCGCCTCGAAACAGCACCCCGTGGGGCAGTAGCACGGCGGCGCGGCCATTTTCCTCCATGTGGTAGATCATGTGCTGGAGAAAGGCAAAATCCTCGTAGGATTTGGGCGCCAGCCGTCCCGGGTCGGAGAAACGGGGGTCCGCCAGGTAGGACGGATCCGCGCTCCACTTTTGAGAGTAAGGGGGATTGGCCACCTGCACCGTAAATTTCAGCTGGTCAAAATGGTCTCTGGCAATGGTGTCACCGTGGTAAAAGGAAAACTGACCGCAGGGGATGCCGTGGATGATCATGTTCATGCGGGCCAGGTTGTAGGTGGTGCCGTTTTTTTCCTGGCCGTAGAAATGTCCCACTCCGGTCCCGCCGGTTTCCCGGATGATCTCTAAAAGCATGGAGGCGGAGCCCATGGCCGGGTCGCAGGCGGAGGAAATGGTTCCCAGCCCCAGGCACACCAGCCGGGCGCAAAGCCTGGAAAACTGGGTGGGAGTGAAAAATTCCCCTCCCTTTTTGCCGGCGTCAGAGGCAAACAGGCCGATGAGAATCATGTAGGCGGTGCCGAGAACGTCTACGGAGGCGTTTTCCGCGGAAAAGGGGATCCCGTCGATTTTTTCCAGGACAGCGGAAATAAGGTGGTTTCGCTGGGCCTCCTCCCGGCCTAACTCCAGATCGTTGAGGTTCAGGGAGTCGAAAATCCCTTCAAAGGCGGCCTGCGCCTCCGGGCTTTTGGCGGAGGAGGCGATGGCGGCGACGGCCCTCTCCAGGTCGCGGACGGAAAATACGCCGTCCCGGATCCGGTCGATCATGGAGGAAAACAGGTGGCAGGGCTCCAGCACACAGCCAATGTGGGCCAGGGACCAGTCCCGGATGAGAGCGGGCTGCCGCTGGAACATTTCCTCGTAGGAAAGGCCGGAGGAGGATAAGAGCTCCGTTTCCGCCCTGTTTTTTGCCAGCTCTGACAGGTAGCGGTAGAAGATCAGGCTTAAAATGTAGTCTTTGAATTTGGAGGCGTCCATGTTCCCCCGCAGGTCGTTGGCGATGGACCAGAGCCGGGAGGACAGCTCGGCGGCCTGGCCGATCTCCGGGGCGGGGCCGCCGGAAATGGGAGTGCGCGTGTAGTTTGTCATAGCAGTACCAGCCTTATCGTTCGTATTCGCCTGGCAGTTCACCTTGCCGAACTGCCGGCGGTCTTCCTATTATGATAGCATGGATGAGGGGAGTTGTGAACTGGAATGTTTTTTGTGATTTGAGGAAATCTGCCGGAAGTTTGCCTGGCTGGAATTTAAAGAGAGGAGACTGCCGCCATTACGGTCAGCCGCGGCCTCCGCTTTTTTGAAGGAGCCGTAGTTGTCGTTTGGGGAGGGGCTGTGTGCCTTTGATGTTTCGTTCTTTCCCATGATAAGGACGAATAAAGGGATTGTGTCCTGCTGCCGGATGTGCTATATTGATAGTAGAAAAAAGGGAAAGCCAGAGAAACGGCTTACCCTCAATGATTTTAACTTAACGCTTTACAGCGTCAGCCGTCACTATTTGCGGTAGTGGCGGCTATTTTCTTTTGTCCTTGAAAATCTGATAGCACAGTACAAAACTGAATTAAATCAGAATATGTAACATTCATTGGCAACCCTCCTTTCTTTCGTCTGGAGGGTAAACCCCTCCAATAGTAGGAGGGTAAGCCGCCTTCGGCTCTCTGGTTTCCCATGCTGAAAGTATAGTACGGGTTTATTTATCCGGCAATATGTGAGATGATATCAGTAGTTTCTATTTAAAATTATCCTCTAATTCTGCCGCAGGAACAATCTTTCAACATTCTTTCATAACCGTCAATTTTTATAAAACTCTCTTATTTCTCTGCTAATCCAACAAAATAGTCATTTCCATATACAACTTCTTTGGATTTTGGTAACAGTTCAGCCATGCAGAAACATATGGTAAAACACTGCGTGGGAGCTTGCTCACTAAGCAGTGTTTTACCATATGTTTCTATAGGGCGGACGCCCGGCATGAATAATTTGACGGCTAACAACATTTAACGATAGCCAATTTTGTAGAATCCGTCAAATTATGAATGGCATGGCTGAACTGTTACGGATTTTGGTGCGTCACTTGACGGCCTCCTCTCTTTATGCTATACTCAACCACGTTGCAAAGCCCGCAAAAATAAGGTCTGATTGGGCTTTCCGGCGGTCACCGCCGTAAAATGTGCCGAGTGTTCGGGACCTTCCACTCGTAAAACAAAACTAAAGGAGAAAACTGAATATGAAAAGAGAAAACACAGCGTACCAGATCACCTGCGCTGCCGTGATCGCGGCAATTTACGTGGCGCTCACCCTGATGTTTCTGCCCATCGCCTACGGGCCGATTTCCTTCCGGATTTCCGAGCTTTTGTGTATCCTGCCTTACTTTACGCCGGCAGCGGTGCCGGGGCTGTTTGTGGGATGCTTTCTGGCGAACTTTTTTGCCGGGGCGGCGGCCATAGACGTGATTTTCGGAAGTCTGGCAACCTTGGTGGGGGCCTGGGGCTCCTACCGCCTGCGCCGCCACAAATGGCTGGTGTGCCTGCCGCCCATCGCGGCGAATACCATGGTTATCCCGTGGGTGCTCCGTTTCGCCTATGGAAACGAGGAGCTGATGCCGGTGCTCACCTTCACCATTTTTCTGAGTGAGGCCATTGCCGTGGGGGTACTGGGAAACGCGCTTTTGCTGGCGCTGGATAAGTATAAGAATCTGATATTCCGCAGAGCGTAAACGCGGGAAAACAGAGAGCAAAACAAAAAGCCCGGATTCCGGCCGGGGGCGAGAAAATGCCCCTGGAGCGGAATCCGGGCTTTTTTTGTATCATGGTAGGAAACTGCGCCCCTATGACACAAAAGCCTCCGGCGGGAGGCGCGCTCCGGTGCGAGTGCACGCTACTGCGCACACTTTTTCGTAGGAAACCGAAACCGCGTCCCCCTATCCCCGGAACCGGTTCAAGCAGGCGAAGATTTCCTGCACCCTGGGCTTTGCCAGGCCGCAGGGCACATAGGAGCTGCAGAAGGGCTCCCAGCCCTTTTTCTCCAGCAGGTCGTTTAGCACCTTCACCGTCTGCTGAACCGATTTTTTCCCGTCGATCACCTGCTCCAGGGCGTAGCGGAGCAGATGGGCCAGGGCGGAGGTCTGCTCGGAGTCCGCCAGCTGCTCTACGTAGCGCAGATCCACGGTCTCCTTGTCCAGGGAGAAGGAATCCCGTCCGAAGGTCTTTACCTTCATGTGCTCGTGGCGGCTGCCGCCGTCTCTCCCACGGCCTCCGTCCCGGCCTCTGCGGAAATCGCCGCCGTCCCGTCCGCCCCGTCTGGCAGGGGGCAGCGCCCGTGAGAAGGCGGGAACGGCAAAGCCGGGAGCCTGGATCCTGGGAGCCAGGTGCTCTCCGCAGAGGGATTTTACCCGTTCAGTGATGTCCACCGGCCGGTAGCAGTCCATCTGTACGATCTTGTCGGCGATGTAGAAAAAGGCGCCGGAGCTGCCCGCCACCAGGATGGTGGAAATGCCAGCCTGCTCAAATAAATCCCTGGCCCGCTCTAAAAACGGGGTGATGGGCTCCTTCTCCCGGCTGATCACCTGCTGCATAAAGTCGTCCCGCACCATAAAGTTGGTGGCGGAGGTGTCCTCGTCGATGAGGAACAGCCGGGAGCCGGCCTCGATGTTTTCCACCACGCCGGCCGCCTGGGAGGTGCTGCCGCTGGCGTCAGGGGTGGAGAAGGAGGTGGTGTCCTTTTTATTCGGCAGATCGTTGATAAACATGGAAATGTTCACGTTCCGGATGGAGCGCCCGTCCTCCGCCCGCAGTTTTACGGCGGTGTCATCGGTGATGACAAACTCTCTGCCATCCCCGGCGATGTGGTCGTAGACGCCGTTCTGGAGGGCCTCCAGCAGGGTGGATTTTCCGTGGTAGCCGCCGCCTACGATCAGGGTGATACCCTCCGGGATGGCCATTCCGGTGATAGCGCCCCGGTGGGGGAGAGTGAAAGTCCGCTCCATGGACGCGGGGGAGCAGAAGGGCACGCTGTCCTTTAAGGGCAGGTCGGAAACGCCGCTTTTTCTGGGGAGAATGGAGCCATTGGCCACAAAGGCCACCAGCTTTTCCTCCTTCAGGATGCGGCGCACCGCCTCCTGATCCTCCGCCAGGAATACGGCCTGTTCCACCGCCTTTCCGTCCAGTTTCCGGTAGAAAAAGCTGCTCTCCACGCAGCGGGGCAGGAAATCAAAGAGGATTTTTTCCAGCTCCCCGGCGTTGATGGTGCGGCCGAAGGCGGGAAAACCTACGTGGAAACGGGCGGTGATGCCGTTTGCGGAAATCTGGCAGGCGCTTCGCTCCAGCACCTCCTGGCCGCAGCGGGTGATGGAGAGCAGGCCGCTTTTTCCGGAGCCTTTTGCCTTGAAGTTAAAGTCCTCAAACTGGGAGGCAAACCGGCGGGTCAGAAAGTCCTGAAGGGCGACGCGGGAGCAGTCCCGCTGGTAATAAGCCGCCGGAAAACCAGCGTTTTTGTGAGAAATTTCCACATGAAGGCTGGATGGTGAGGCAAAGGGGTCTCCCTGTACGTGGTCGATGGACAGCAGATAGGTGCCAAACTGGTAAGTCCCGGCCAGGGATTTGTAGGCCGGGTAGCTTTTATGGTCGATGGAGCGCAGCATGGTGCGCAGCTCATTGGATGATTTCATGATCAGTCTCTCCTCTGAAAAATTAATAGATGTTGGGGCCAATAGGTATTTTGCCCCTATGATACCGGATTGCTCCGCGCGATGTGCTTCCGCAATCCCCAAAAACATTCACAATCCGCTCATTTTTCTTCGGAAAATGACCTCGTATTCCTGTTTTTGGAGGCCCCAAGGCCAAACATTCTCTTGCGGGCAAGCCTGCGCCGGATGTTTGATCCCAGGCCTCTGGTATCATTAATATAGAACAGCATAACGCAGTCCGGCTCCGGTTTCAAGGAAAAAAAGGGTGAAATGTTTATAAAAAATTTCTTTGTGCCAGCGGGGGTTATCCGTTATAATAGAAGAAACTGTAAGAAAAACGGCGCCGGAGGAGGCGCCACGAGGGGGTATGGCGAATGGCCGAGAGACGGGCGTTGACCAGGGGGGAGCTTTACGCGCTGCTGGCGCTGGTTCCGATTTATTTTATTGTCACAGGGCTGCTGTTTCAGCCGCCGGCGGAGATTTTGCAGGGGTTGAGGCAGATCATCCATGAGCCGGATTTTTTGATTACTGATTATTTTGTGGTGGGAGGGGTGGGAGCCGCCCTGATTAATGCCGGGCTTTTAGGTCTGGCCAGCGTAGGTATTGTGTACGCGCTGAAGATGGATTTCACCGGCCACACGATCACATCCTGCTTTCTGATGCTGGGATTTTCCCTGTTTGGAAAGAACATTCTGAATATCTGGTCCATTCTTCTGGGCACCTGTCTGTACGCGTTCTACCATAAGACGTCCCTGACCAGGTACATATACGTGGGCATTTACGGCACCAGCCTGTCGCCCATTATCACTCAGCTGATGCAGGTGATCAACCTGCCCTTTGGGTTTCGTCTGATCATCAGCCTCACGGTGGGCCTGATGATCGGTTTCGTGCTGCCGCCGCTGGCGACCCACGTGCACTACGCCCACAAGGGCTATTCCTTATACAATGTGGGGTTCGCGTCGGGAATCATCGCCACGGTGATCGTTTCCCTGTTAAAATCCTTCGGCGTGGAGATTCAGTCCCGGCTCATCTGGTATACGGGAGGAGACCGGCTGTTTCTGGTGCTGCTGACCATCCTTTTTGGCGGCATGATCCTCTCCGGCGCGCTGTGGCGGGGAAAGGGGACGTTTGCCGCCTACCGGCGCATCTGGAAATCCACGGGAATTTCCGGGACGGACTATGTAAAGGATGAAGGATTCGCCATGACGCTGGTAAACATGGGGATCAATGGCCTGTTCGCCACCTATTTCGTGGTGGCTGTAGGCGGAGATTTAAACGGGCCCACCATCGGAGGCATTTTCACTATCGTGGGATTCAGCTCCACGGGAAAGCACCTGCGCAACATTGCGCCCATTATGCTGGGAGTGTACCTGGCCAGTTTCACGAAGGAATGGGAGATCTATGAGCCGTCGCCCATGCTGGCGCTGCTGTTTTCCACCACCCTGGCTCCCGTGGCCGGGCAGTTCGGGGTGGTTCCTGGGTTGATCGCCGGGTATCTCCATTCTTCCGTGGCCTTAAATGTGGGTATTCTCTACGGCGGCATGAACCTTTATAACAACGGGTTCGCCGGGGGAATCGTGGCCATTTTCATGGTGCCGGTCATCCAGTCCATCGAGGACCGGAGAGCGAGGGCGAGAGGCAGCCTGTCCCTGTAAAAGGGCGGCAGCCGGGATCTGTCTTTCTAAAAGGAAGTTAAGAGAGACGAATTAAGAAAACCGTCAGGAAACGTAAGAAGTTTCCCACTTTACAACCCGGGTGAATGGGAGTATGCTGAGCTTAACCACGGAAAGGAGGACGGAACATGAGACATAGAACACAGATGCTGGCCCTGGGGGCAGCGATGATGATAGCCTCTGCGGCTGCGGCCTGCGGACAGAAGACGGAACCGGAGACCACCGCGGCCACTACTGCCACGGAGGCAGTTACGGAAACGGACATGGAGGCAGAGGTTACGGAGCCGGATACGGAGGTTTCAGAGGAGCAGACTGTTACCGGTGAGATCGTGGCGGCAGGGATGAGCTCCATCACCATCAAGGCGGAGGATGGCTCCGAGGAGAGCTATCTGAAGGAGGATACGAAGGTGGAAATGGAAGGCGATCAGGTGGAGGGGACGAAGGTCACCATCACCTATGTGGAGCGGGACGGAATGAAGTACGCCCTGACCATCACAGACGCCCAGTGAGAAAGGGCCCGGCAAAGAGGAAAATTTCCAAAAAACCTTGAAAAATCGGGAAAAACCTGTACAATAAGAGTGATAACAGAGAGAGGGGCCAGCGGTGACCCCTCTTTTCAGGCGCAAGTATAGGGAAACCTTTAAGGAGTAAAAGAATGATTAGTGCAAACAACATTACACTGAGAGTAGGGAAAAAGGCGCTGTTTGAGGACGTAAACATCAAGTTTACGGAGGGAAACTGCTACGGCGTCATCGGAGCCAACGGAGCGGGAAAATCTACGTTTTTAAAGATCCTGTCCGGCCAGCTGGACTCCACCTCCGGCGAGGTGGTGATCGGCCAGGGAGAGAGAATCTCCTTCCTGCAGCAGGACCACTTTAAATATGACGATTATCAGGTACTGGATACGGTGATCATGGGAAATGCCCGTCTCTATGAAATCATGAAGGAGAAGGATGCCATCTACATGAAAGAGGACTTCACCGACGAGGACGGCATCAAGGCCGCGGAGCTGGAGGGAGAGTTCGCCACCATGAACGGCTGGGAGGCGGAGTCTGACGCTGCCAACCTGTTAAACGGCCTCGGCATCGAGACGGAGTTCCACTACAGCATAATGCGGGATCTCACCGGCGCCCAGAAGGTGAAGGTGCTTTTGGCCCAGGCCCTCTTTGGAAACCCGGACATCCTGCTTTTGGACGAGCCTACCAACCACCTGGACCTGGACGCCATCGCGTGGCTGGAGGAGTTCCTCATCAACTTTGAGAACACGGTGATCGTGGTATCCCACGACCGTTATTTCCTCAATAAAGTCTGCACCCACATCGCGGACATCGACTACGGCAAGATCCAGCTCTACGCCGGAAACTACGATTTCTGGTACGAGTCCAGCCAGCTGATGATCCGTCAGATGAAGGAGGCCAACCGCAAGAAGGAGGAGAAGATCAAGGAGCTGCAGGAGTTCATCCAGCGTTTCTCCGCCAATGCTTCTAAGTCCAAGCAGGCGACCTCCAGAAAGCGGGCATTGGAAAAGATCGAGCTGGACGACATCCGTCCTTCCAGCCGGAAATACCCCTACATTGATTTCCGCCCCAACCGGGAGATCGGAAACGAGGTGCTGACGGTGGAGCACATTTCCAAGACCATCGACGGCGAGAAAATCCTGGACGACATTTCCTTTATTTTAAACCGGGAGGACAAGGTGGCTCTCGTAGGCCCCAACGAGCGGGCGAAAACGGTGCTGTTCCAGATCCTGGCCGGGGAGATGGAGCCGGACGAGGGCTCCTATAAATGGGGTCTGACCACCACCCAGTCCTACTTCCCCAAGGACAACTCCGCTGAGTTTGACAACGAGGACACCATCGTGGAGTGGTTGACCCAGTATTCCGAGGAGAAGGACGCCACCTACGTGCGCGGATTCCTGGGAAGAATGCTGTTTGCCGGCGAGGACGGCGTGAAGAAGGTGAAGGTGCTTTCCGGAGGCGAGAAGGTGCGGTGTATGCTGTCCAAGCTGATGATTTCCGGGGCCAACGTGCTCATGCTGGATGAGCCCACGGACCATCTGGACATGGAGTCCATCACGGCCCTCAACAACGGCCTGATGAAATTCCCCGGCGTGCTGATTTTCTCCTCCCGTGACCACCAGATCGTGGAGACCACGGCAAACCGGATTATGGAGATCGTAAACGGGCAGCTGATCGACAAGATCACCACCTACGACGAGTACCTGGCCAGCGACGAGATGGCCAGAAAGCGCCAGGTGTTCGAGATGACGGAGAAGGACGACTGATTTTAAAAATCGGGAAAAATCACAGGAAAATAGAACTAGAAGGCAGAGCCTGGTTCCGCGGACAGTGGCGGGACGGATGGCTCTGCCTTTTCCCGTTCTGAAAAAGATTTGGGGAAGACAAAACTCCGTAAAATGTAATCGAACCTTAAAGGAAAAGAAATGAACCGTTTTCCCGTTTGTGATATGATAATGGTAAGAAAGTAATGAAAAGTCGGGGAAACCGGATGTTTTGTCCGGATCGCCGGAAAACAGACAGGAGGAGGAATCGGATTATGAAAAAAATGAGAAAAATGGAGAATCATACAGGATTTTTAGGGGGAAACCTCTCCGCGGAGGCTGGAAAGAACGGGAAACGGGCAGCGATGGCCTGCGCCGTACTCACCTGCGGGGCCGTTCTGCTCGCCGGCTGCGGGGCTGCACCCGTGTCGTCCAATGTGAGCGTGCCTTCCTCCATCCAGGTGACGAACGTGGAAAATCAGGTGATTTCCGTCAACGCCAGGGAGGAAGTCAAGGTGGTTCCTGACATGGCGGAGCTGGAGCTTTCCGTCACCACCGAGGAGGCGGACGCCGCTGCCTGCCAGACGGCCAACAGCGAGGCAGTGGATAAGGTGGTGGCCGCCATCACCGCCAAGGGGATCGGCGAGGAGTCCATCCAGACCTCCAGCTACAATTTAAACCCCATCTACGACTGGGAAAACGGCCGCACCATCACCGGATATTCCATGGACACCTCCATCACCGTCTCTGACGTGCCGGTGGATGTGGTGGGAGAGGTGATCTCCGTTTCCGTGGGAGCCGGAGCCAACAGCATCCAGTCTGTCACCTATATGTCCAGCAAGTACGACGAGAGCTACCAGGAGGCCTTGGCAAAGGCCGTGGAGTCCGCCTATTCTAAGGCAAACGCCATGGCTATCGCCGGCGGCTGCAGCCTGGGAGATGTGGTAAAGATCGAGGAGCACACCACGAACAGCCAGGCCCGCTACACCGCCGTTACCAATATGAGCGCCAGGGACGGCGCCATGGCTGTCCCGGAGGCCGCAGAAGGCGCGGCAGTGATGCCGGGACAGGTGAGCGTGGTGGCGGATATTTTGGTGGAGTATGCGGTGAACCGGTGATTTTCCCGGTGCCTGCCGTTTTTCAAAACAGAACCGTCTTTTTCCCGGCCGGAGCTTTTCGCCCCGGCCGTTTTGCATTATAATACAAGAAAAGGCCGCCAAAAGGGCGGAAAAAGGAAGGAAATCCAAGGACATGAAAACACTGGTTATTGCAGAAAAACCCTCCGTGGGCCGTGACATCGCCAGAGTGCTGGGGTGTAAAAAGGCCTCCGACGGGGCGTTGGAAGGAGAAAAATACATTGTAACCTGGGGCCTGGGCCATCTGGTGGAGCTGGCGGACCCGGAAGGCTACGATCTGAAATACAAAGAGTGGAAACTGGAGCAGCTCCCCATGATGCCGGAGCCCTTCAAGCTGGAGGTCATCGGCCAGACCGCCAAACAGTACAAAATCGTGAAAAATCAGATTCACCGCAAGGACGTGGGAGAGATCGTCATCGCCACGGACGCCGGGCGGGAGGGAGAGCTGGTGGCCCGGCTGATTTTAAAGAAAGCCGGGGCGGAGAAACCGCTGAAACGGCTCTGGATCTCCTCCGTCACCGACAAGGCCATCCGGGAGGGTTTTGCCCATCTGCGGAGCGGAAAGGAGTACGAGCCCCTTTACGATGCCGCCATGTGCCGGGCGGAGGCGGACTGGCTGGTGGGGATCAACGCCACCCGCGCCCTCACCTGCAAGTACAACGCCCAGCTCTCCTGCGGCCGTGTCCAGACGCCCACCCTGGCCATCATTGCCAGGCGGGAAAAAGACATCCGGGAGTTTGTGCCAAAGCCCTACTACGGCCTTACCGCCTACGGGACGCCGGGAGTGACCTTAAGCTGGCGGGATAAAAACTCCGGCAGCTACCGCAGCTTTGACCGGAACCGCATCAATGAGCTGGAAAAGCGGCTGCGGGGACAGGACGGAGTGGTGACGGAGGTGAAACGGACGGCGAAAAAGACAGCCGCCCCCCTGCTCTACGATCTGACGGAGCTGCAGCGGGACGCCAACCGGCGGTTCCACTACTCCGCCAAGGAGACCTTGAGCATCATGCAGCGCCTCTATGAGAATCACAAGGTGCTCACCTACCCGAGGACGGATTCCCGGTATTTGAGCAGCGACATTGTGCCCACCATCAAAGAGCGCCTGAAAGCCTGCGGCACCGGCCCCTACCGGAAACTGGCGGGAAAGCTGGCTGCCCAGACCTTTTCCCCGAAGGCCTCCTTCGTCAATGACGCCAAGGTCACTGACCATCACGCCATCATCCCCACGGAGCAGTTTGTGAGCCTGGAGCACATGACCATCGACGAGAGACGGATCTACGACCTGGTGGTGCGCCGGTTCCTGGCAGTGCTCTACCCGCCCTATGAGTACGAGCAGGTGAGCCTGACAGTGGACATCGGCGGCGAGCAGTTCGCGGCCGGAGGAAGGACGGTGAAGGCCCTCGGCTGGAAGGAAGTCTATGAGACGGGAGAGGAGAGCTGGGAGGACGAGGAAGAAAACCGGGATTACGAGGCGGGAAAGGCCGTCCGGGAGCAGAAACTGCCGTCCATCCAGCGGGGAGACCGTTTCACAAAGTTAAATTTCACCGTCACCGAGGGAAAGACAAAGCCGCCGGCTTCCTTTACGGAGGCGACGCTTTTGTCCGCCATGGAAAATCCTGTGGCCTACATGGAAAGCGGAGACAAGGCCATGGCCAAAACCCTGGGAGAGACCGGCGGTCTGGGGACCGTGGCCACCAGAGCGGATATTATCGAAAAATTGTTTAAGAGTTTCCTTCTGGAAAAACGGGGAGAGGACATTTTCCTCACCTCCAAAGCAAAGCAGCTGTTGGAGCTGGTGCCGGAGGACCTGCGCAAGCCGGAGCTGACGGCGGACTGGGAGATGCGCCTCTCCAAAATCGCCAGAGGAGAGCTGAAACGAGGCGCCTTTATGAAGGACATCCGCGGCTACACCGTGGATCTCATCGGCCAGATCAAGGCCGGCGAGGGCACCTTCCGCCACGACAACCTGACCAACAAAAAATGCCCCAACTGCAGCAAGCGTCTCCTGGCCGTAAAGGGAAAAAACAGCGAGATGCTGGTCTGCCAGGACCGGGAGTGCGGCTACCGGGAGACGGTGTCCCGCACCTCCAACGCCCGCTGTCCCAAATGCCACAAGAAAATGGAGCTGCGGGGCAAAGGTGACGGCCAGATCTTCGTGTGCAGATGCGGCTACAAGGAAAAGCTCTCCTCCTTCCAGGAGCGGAGGAAAAAGGAGGGGGCCGGCGTCAGCAAGCGGGATGTGGCCAAGTACCTGAACCAGCAGAAAAAGGAGGCCGAGGCCCCGTTAAACAACGCTTTCGCCGACGCTTTCGCGAAACTGAAACTGTGACCGGGTCTGCCGGAGGGAAACTGTGATAATTGTGGAAAATCCCCCGGTGGATGTGTTATACTGTATTTGTCAGGCAGACAAAAAGAAAAGACAAGGAGACACAGATATGACGAAACTCATTTCCTGGAATGTCAACGGCCTGCGGGCCTGCGTGACGAAGGGATTTTTAGATTATTTTAAAGAGGCGGACGCGGACGTGTTCTGCCTGCAGGAGACAAAGCTTCAGGAGGGCCAGATCGACCTGGATCTGCCGGGCTACCATCAGTATTGGAATTACGCGGAGAAAAAGGGCTATTCCGGCACCGCCATGTTTACAAAAGAGGAGCCGCTGTCCGTCACCTACGGAATCGGCGCCGAGGAGCACGACAAGGAGGGGCGGGTCATCACCGCGGAGTTTGAGGACTACTACGTAGTCACCTGCTACACCCCCAATTCCCAGGACGGCCTGGCCCGCCTGCCCTACAGGCGGGAGTGGAACGCGGCCTTTTTGGCGTACTTAAAGAAACTGGAGGAGAAAAAGCCGGTGGTGTTCTGCGGCGATTTAAACGTGGCCCACAAGGAAATTGACTTAAAAAACCCGAAAACCAACCGGAAAAACGCCGGCTTTACCGACGAGGAGAGAGAGGATTTCACCACCCTGTTAAACGCCGGTTTCATTGACACCTTCCGCTATTTTTACCCGGACGCCGAGGGGATTTACTCCTGGTGGTCCTACCGGTTCAGCGCCCGCGCGAAAAATGCCGGGTGGCGCATCGACTATTTCTGCGTGTCGGAAAGCTTAAAAGACCGGCTGGAGGGCGCCTCCATTCACACGGAGGTCTTTGGCTCCGATCACTGCCCGGTGGAGGTCGTGCTGAAACCATGAACATTGTAACCATTGAACACCTGACAAAATCCTATACGGAGCGGCTGCTCTTTGACGACACCGACTTTTCCATCCAGGAGGGGGAAAAGGTGGGTTTAATCGGCATCAACGGCACGGGAAAGTCCACCCTGCTAAAGATCGTGGCCGGGCTGGAGGAGCCGGATTCCGGCACCGTGACCCGCAGGCGGGGATTAGACATCCGCTACCTGCCCCAGAATCCCCAGTTTGTGCCGGGGGAGACCATTCTGGAGAGCATCGTCCGGGAAAATGAGGGCCACTCCCACGTCTGGGATCTGGAGAGCCAGGCCAAAACCATGCTCACGAAACTGGGCATCCATCAGTTTGACGCTAAGGTAGAAACCTTATCCGGCGGCCAGAGAAAACGGATTGCCCTGGTGAGCGTCCTTCTCTCCACCGCCGAGCTGCTCATTCTGGACGAGCCCACCAACCATCTGGACAGCCAGATGGCGGACTGGCTGGAGGACTATCTGAAAAAATTCAAGGGCGCGCTGCTGATGATCACCCACGACCGGTATTTCCTGGACAGCGTCACCAGCCGCATCGTGGAGCTGGACAAGGGAAAGCTCTACAGCTACCAGGCCAACTACGAGGGATTTCTGAAACTGAAGGCGGAGCGCCTGGATATGGCGCTGGCGTCGGAGCGGAAACGCCAGTCCATCCTGCGGGTGGAATTAGAGTGGATGATGCGGGGAGCCAGGGCCAGATCTACGAAACAGAAGGCCCACATCCAGCGCTATGAGGCCCTGCGGGACCAGAAGGCCCCGGAGTTTGACGCCCAGGTGGAGCTGGACTCCGTTTCCAGCCGCTTAGGAAGGACGACGGTGGAGGTGGAGGGCCTGTGCAAGGCCTACGGTGATAAAGTGCTGATAAAGGATTTCACCTACATTTTCCTGAAAAATGACCGCATCGGCATCATCGGCCCCAACGGCAGCGGAAAATCCACTCTGATGAAAATGATTGCCGGCTGGGTGGAGCCGGACGCGGGCACCGTGACCATCGGCCAGACGGTAAAACTGGGGTATTTTTCCCAGGAAAACGAGGCCATGGACGAGAGCCTGCGGGTGATTGACTACATCAAGGAGGTGGCGGAGTACGTGCCCACAAACGACGGGCGCATCACCGCCAGCCAGATGCTGGAGCGGTTTCTGTTTCCGTCCAGTGTCCAGTACAGCGTCATTTCCAAGCTCTCCGGAGGGGAAAAGAGGCGCCTGTACTTATGCCGCATCCTTATGGAGGCCCCCAACGTGCTGATGTTGGACGAGCCCACCAACGATCTGGACATCCAGACCCTCACCATCCTGGAGGACTATCTGGACAGTTTCCAGGGCATCGTGATCGCCGTTTCCCACGACCGGTATTTTCTGGACCGGATCGCCAGGCGCATCTTTGCCTTTGAGGGTGACGGGGCCGTGCGCCAGTACGAGGGCGGGTTTACGGACTATCAGGTGGCCTGGGAGCAGATCCACGGCGGCGACATTCCGGAGCCGAAGAAGGAGAAAAGCTCCGGCCCCAAGGAAAAGCCGCGGGAGAAAAAGCTGAAATTTACTTACAGGGAACAGAAGGAATGGGAGACCATCGAGGAGACCATCGCCTCCCTGGAGGAGGAAACGGCCGCGTTGGAGCAGGAGATAGAGGCGGCCGCCACGGATTACGAAAAACTGAAAGAGCTCATGGCCCGGAAGGAAGAAACAGAACGCCTTCTGGAGGAAAAAATGGACCGCTGGATGTATCTGAACGATCTGGCAGAGCGGATCGCGGCCCAGCAGTCGTAGGGAGGAAAAGATGGGAGATTTTTATATCGCGGAAAATGAGAAATGGTATCCCCTGGGCGTGACGGAAGTGAGGGGCGGCTATCATTTTGCCACCACCGCCGGCAGGGAGAGCTGTGCGCTGGTGCTGTTTAAAGCGGGAAAGGAACAGCCCTTTCAGAAGATTTCATTCCGGAAGGAGGACCGGGTGGGGGATGTGTGGAACATGACCCTGATGGGAACGGATTTCCGGGGGCTGGAATACGCCTATGAGGCGGACGGAGAGCTGATGGCGGACGGCTGCGGCACCGCCTTTCGCGGCCACGAGCGCTGGGGCAATTTAAAGCAGGTGAAACAGGTGCGGAAAACGCCTCTGTGCCAGGAGGAGGCAGACTGGGAGGGAGATCATCCTCTGGAAATTCCCTATCAGGACACGGTGATCTACCGGCTGCACGTGAGAGGCTTTACGAAACATCTATCCTCCGGTGTTCAGGAGCGGGGCACCTTCGCGGCCATCGCGGAGAAGATCCCTTATCTGAAAGAGTTGGGAGTGACGGCGGTGGAGCTTTTGCCGCCTTCGGAGTTTGAGGAAGTGATGATGCCGGAGCGGGCTGACGGGAACCCCTACGGGAAGGACGAGCCCACCGGCAAATTGAACTACTGGGGCTACACGAAGGGCTATTCCTTCGCCCCCAAGGCGTCCTACTGTTCTGGGAAGGAGAAGGCGCCGGCAAAGGAGTTTCGGGAGCTGGTAAAGAGCCTTCATAAGGCCGGTCTGGAAGTGATTATTGAGCTGTTTTTCACCGGCACGGAGCGGCCGGGCTACGCCGTGGACGCGGTGCGCCACTGGGTACAGCACTACCATGTGGACGGCGTCCATCTGGTGGGAAACGCCCCCTTAAAGCTCATCGGCGAGGATCCCTTCCTCAGCCGCACAAAGCTTTTGGCCACCTCCTGGGACGGAGTGGATCCGGGGCGCTACCGCCACCTGGGCGAGTGCAATGACGGCTTTCTGGTGGACGCCCGCCGCCTGCTAAAGGGGGACGAGGACCAGATCAACAACCTGGTGTACCGGGTACGGAGAAATCCGAAGGATGTGGCCCCCATCAATTACATCGCCTCCACCAACGGATTTACCATGATGGACATGGTCTCCTACGACCGCAAGCACAACGATGCCAACGGCGAGGGCGGCCACGACGGCACGGATTACAACTACAGCTGGAACTGCGGCGTGGAAGGCCCCACCAGGAAGAAAAAGATCCTGGAAATGCGGGGAAAACAGCTGCGAAACGCCATGCTACTGGTATTTTTAAATCAGGGGACGCCCCTCATTCTGGCGGGAGATGAGTTTGGAAATTCTCAGAACGGCAACAACAACGCCTACTGTCAGGACAGTGACCTCTCCTGGCTGAACTGGAACCTGTTAAAGACTAACAGCAGCCTCTACGAGTTCACCCGCTACCTGATTGCCTTCCGCAAGGCCCACCCGGTGTTCCACATGGAACAGGAGCCAAAGGTGATGGACTACAAGGTCTGCGGCTACCCGGACGTTTCCTTCCACGGCGTCAAAACCTGGTGCCCGGAGTTTGAAAACTTCCGCAGGCAGTTGGGCGTTCTCTACTGCGGCGATTACGGGGTGAGACCGGATGGGACAACGGACGATTTCTTCTATGTGGCCTATAATTTCCACTGGGAGCCTCACGAGTTTGCCCTGCCCCATCTCCCCAAGGGCCGGAAATGGCACGTGGCCATCAATACGGACGCTGCGTCCCGCAACGGCATTTACCCGGCCGGGGAGGAGGCGCTCTTAAAGGAGCAGAAGAAATTTATGGTTCCGCCCAGGAGCATTGTGGTGTTTATCGGGAAAAAAGAAGAAGAATAGGAGATGGGCCGGGCCGGAGGATTACTCCGGATATACCAGCCGCTCCTCTCCGATGTCATACAGTACCTCGTCCAGATACTTCCGGGCGAGGTATTTTGCCATGGGAAGATTCATGTCCAGGTAGTTGCCGCAGTCCTTGGCGCAGGCGCCGGGCACTTCGCCCTCATAGTCACGGATGAACTCGAACAGCTCCGGCATCAGGGGCACGATGTCCACGGACTGGAAATCCCCGCACAGCAGCAGGTAAAAGCCAGTGCGGCAGCCCATGGGGCCAAAGTAGATGATTTTATCCCCGTATACCGGGTGATTGCGCAGAAACGTGGCCGCCAGGTGCTCGATGGTGTGCATTTCCGCGGTGTTTATCACCGGCTCACAGTTGGGGCGGGTCATGCGCAGGTCGAAGGTAGTGATGACGGCGTCCCCCGCCGGGTCTTTCCTGGATACGTAAACGCCGGGCAGAAGCCGTAAGTGGTCGATAGTAAAGCTGGTGATTTTTTCCATAGGGATGTCTCCTTTCTCATAGTCAGCTGTCACTGGAAACAGTATAGCGGACGGGGAGGGAAAAAACAAGAGGGGGCGGCAGAGGGGAATACTTTTGTAATGGAACGGCTTCGTTGCGGAAAAGGTGGAAAGCCTCTAAAGGATATGGTAAAATAAATGCGTTGTCCTACCGATACCTGGCAGCAGGAGGAGGTGCTTGGATGGAA
>OLRK01001331.1_pt1 | contig 21204 bp, 16 predicted proteins | sample 1672911 | NCBI WGS metagenome assembly OLRK01 (sample SAMEA3136736, study PRJEB25190) | human gut metagenome | biome: human gut; feature: human-associated habitat; material: faeces | place: Austria | collected 2013 | reverse complement strand
AAAATATCCATAAAGTTTCATAAGTAAAGCAAAATAAAGAAAAGGAGGTTGGGTATATGACTTTATTTCAAAGAGATAGAGAAAATATTGGCTTGGCCGGGAAGAGGGGCTTCAGCAAGGCACGAATCAGGCTACAAAAATTTTAAAACTTTATCTGAAGGGAGTATCGGAACGGATGATTGCTTCTGCTTTAAATCTGGATATAAATTATGTTAAACAGATTATCTACGATTTTGAGAAGGAGTAAGCACGGTAAATGACTTTTGCTATTAATATTTAACGATATTCTTTTTGTCCGATATAAATGGCAGGAGAGTATCGGAAGTTCACTTTATGGTATACTTGTCCTGAATTCGTTGAATGTGGTCTGCAGCACAGCATTCATTTGAAATAGATTTTCCGCAGAGAGGAATACACATTTAGTAAAAATCAATTTTTAAACACACTTCAATGTAATTAATATTGATTGTTAGTAAGTAAACAGGTGTTGTTTTTTCGTAAACAAAGTAACCAAGAGAATTTCGGAGGCTCAAATATTTATGGCTATTAAGAGGCTTCAATTAGAAAATTTTACGGTATTTGAAAATCTGGACATTAATTTAGAACCGGGTATGAATGTGTTTATTGGAGAAAATGGCTTGGGAAAAACACATATTATGAAGTTGTTATATAGTGCAACCCGGGCTGCAAAACACGATGTTTCTTTTTCTCAAAAAACAGTAAAGGTGTTTGTGCCGGATAACTCCAGTATTCAAAGTAGTGAGAAGAAAAGATACAGGTGGGACAACTTATGTGAAAGTTGTGTCGGATTTTTCAAGTATATCAATGCGCTTTTCTACAAAAACGAAAAATGGAATGCAGAAGTTATCAATGAGGAAAATTGGGAAAAGCAAAATGCTAATTTGGAAAGTGTATTTATACCGGCGAAGGAAATACTTCTTACCGTATTTCCCAGTTGCAACTCCCTCATAAATCTGCTAAACTAGTACACATAGTTTGCCCGTTCTGTTGTTATATTTAGGGCAAATAAAATACCATTTGAAACATGATTGAAAGTTACAAGAGGGAGTAAAAAAATGAAGGTTACTGCGCTTATTATGGCGGGGGGACGCGGAGAGAGGTTCTGGCCCAGAAGCCGTAAGAGTCTGCCGAAGCAGTTTTTGTCTCTGACAGATGATGGAAAGACTATGATCCAGCTGACGGTAGAGCGGATTTCTCCGCTGGTAGAGCTGGAAGATATTTATATTGCAACCAATAAGGATTACAAGCAGCTGGCGTTGGAACAGCTTCCTGGACTTCCGGAGGAGAATATCCTCTGTGAGCCGGTAGGGAGAAATACAGCACCCTGTATCGGCCTGGGAGCAGTGCATATCTCAAAGAAGTATGAGGATGCAGTGATGCTGGTGCTGCCTTCCGATCATCTGATCAAGTTTAACAAGATGTATTTATCTACGGTAAAGGATGCATGTAAGCTGGCGGAAGAGAATACCAATCTGGTGACGATCGGTATTACCCCTGATTATCCGGAAACCGGTTACGGCTATATTAAGTTTGATTCCCGGGAGATGGAGGGCCGGGCCTTTAAGGTGGAGCGCTTTGTGGAAAAGCCTACCCTGGAGGTGGCGAAGGAATATCTGGCCAGTGAGGAATATCTCTGGAACAGCGGTATGTTTATATGGAAGGTTTCTTCTATTCTTAAAAATATGCAGAAATTTATGCCGGATACCTATGGCCATCTGATGACGATTAAGGAGTCTATTGGGACACCGGAGCAGGAAATGGTTCTGGACAAGGAGTTCCATGCAATGGAATCTCAGTCCATTGATTATGGCATTATGGAAAAGGCTGAAGATATTTATATTCTTCCGGGTACCTTTGGCTGGGATGATGTGGGCTCCTGGCTGGCAGTGGAGCGTATTAAAAAGACCAATGAGTTTGGAAATGTGGTAAACGGGAACATTATTACCGTTAATACAAAGGACTGCATTATCCAGGGCGGAAAGAAGCTGATCGCTACCGTTGGTCTGGAGGACTTGATCGTGGTGGATACGGAGGATGCCACCTTGATCTGCGCCAAGGATGCGGCAGGCGATATCAAGAAGGTTCTTGAGAATTTAAAAATATGCAATAGAGATGAATATATTTAAGGAGACAACAACAATGAAAAATGCACTGATTACAGGTATTACAGGTCAGGACGGCTCTTATCTGGCTGAGCTTCTTTTAGAGAAGGGCTACAATGTTTACGGGATTATGAGAAGAAAGAGCGTTGTAGATTATGGCAATGTAGAGCATATTAAGGATAAGATCCATTTTATTTATGCGGATATGACGGATGTGATTTCTCTGATCAATGCCATGCGTATTTCCCAGGCAGATGAGGTGTACAACCTGGCAGCACAGTCATTTGTTGCAACCAGCTGGGAGCAGCCAATCGCAACTGCAGATATTGATGCGATCGGCGTTACAAATATGCTGGAGGCAATCCGCACAGTAAAACCGGAGGCTCATTTTTATCAGGCTTCCACCAGTGAGATGTTCGGCCTGGTTCAGGAGATGCCTCAGACTGAAAAAACCCCATTTTATCCAAGAAGCCCATACGGCGTTGCAAAGCTTTATGGCCACTGGATCACAAAGAACTACAGAGAAAGCTACGGCCTGTATGCATGCAGCGGTATCCTCTTTAACCATGAGAGCGAGCGCAGAGGCAAGGAGTTTGTTACAAGAAAGATTACAGATGCAGTTGCACGTATCAAGCAGGGTGTTCAGGAATACATGGAACTGGGAAATATGGACTCCAAGCGTGACTGGGGCCATTCCAAGGATTATGTCCGCGCTATGTGGCTGATGCTGCAGCAGGAGGAGCCGGACGATTATGTAATTGCAACCAACGAAACAAGAACGGTTCGTGAGTTTGTTGAAACTGCATTTGCCCATGTTGGAATTCAGGTGAAATGGCAGGGAGAGGGCGTTGATGAGGTAGGAATCAACGCAGAGAACGGACAGGTAATTGTAAAGGTAAATAAAAAGTTCTTCCGTCCTGCAGAGGTGGATGTGCTTTTAGGAAATCCTGCAAAGGCAGAGACAAAGCTTGGCTGGAAGAGAGAAATCCCATTTGCTCAGCTTGTTACGAGAATGGTTGACAATGATATGGCACTGGTGGCAAAGGAAATTCAGATTGCCGGATTAAAGTAAATACGTAACAGTTCAGAGGGCGGCGCAGACGCACTAAGAAGATGCCCCTTGGCTGAACTGTTACATAAATAAAGAGGAATGACTATGAAGAAAGCATTGATTATAGGTGCGGCAGGCTTCGTAGGCAGCTATTTAATAGACCATATACAGAAAAACTGCGTATGGTCTATTATTGTTACAAAGATGCCCCAGGAGGCAATCCATTATCCGGGTATTGTTGTCTGCGATTTGAATATTCTGGAGAAGGAGGCAGTAGTATCACTGCTTCAAAGGGAACGCCCGGATTATATTTTCCATCTGGCCGCTCAGAGCTCCGTAGCTGTTTCCTGGAAAAACCCAGGACTTACAGTGGATGTGAACATTAAGGGAAGCTTAAATGTGCTGGATGCAGTGCGGGAGCTGGATTATAAGCCCAGGGTTCTCCTGATTGGTTCCGGGGAGGAATATGGCCATGTCCGCCAGGAAGAAATCCCTATTATGGAGGATAATGTCCTCAGGCCGGGAAATATTTACGCAGCCACAAAGGCCTGCCAGAATATGGTTGGGCGCATTTATGCCCAGGCTTACGGAATGGATGTAATGATGGTAAGGGCCTTTAACCATGTAGGGCCCAATCAGACTCCTACTTTCGTTGTGGCGGATTTCTGCAAACAGGTGGCAGAGATTGAGCACGGACAGAAGGCGCCGGTTATGAGAGTAGGAAATTTAAGCGCGAAAAGGGATTTTTCGGATGTGCGCGATGTGGTGGACGCCTATGTGCGGCTGATGGAGAAGGGAAAAGCCGGTGAAACCTACAATGTGGGCTCCGGAAAGGCAGTTGCCATTGAGGATATTTTAAAGCTGATTTTAAGCTTTTCTGAAGCGGAGATCCAGGTGGAGGCTGATCCGGCCCGGATGCGGCCTGTGGATGTCCCTATTATAGAAGCAGATATTGAAAAATTAACAGCATGTACCGGATGGAAGCGGAGCATACCTCTTGAACAGACCATCCGCGAGACACTGGATTATTGGAGAGAGGCATTATCATGACATCACAAGTGAAGGAGCGCTGGAGCGCATGGAGCAGCCGCCAGCTGGAGGATATGGATTTATCCCGGGAGCTGGAGGAGATAAAGGAAGATGAGGCGGCTATTTCCGACCGCTTTTATAAGGAGCTGGAGTTTGGAACAGGAGGCCTTCGCGGCGTGATCGGTGCAGGCACCAACCGTATGAATATTTATACGGTGGCAAAGGCTTCCCAGGGCTATGCAGATTATTTGAATCAGGGAAAAAAGCCGGCGTCAGTTGCAGTGGCGTATGACAGCCGCATTAAGTCAGAGCTGTTCGCCCGGACTGCAGCAGAGGTGTTTGCAGCCAATGGGCTTCATGTTTATATTTATAAAGAGCTGATGCCAACCCCATCCCTGTCTTTTGCAGTCCGTTATCTGCATTGTGCAGGCGGTATTGTAGTGACTGCAAGCCATAACCCGGCAAAGTATAATGGATATAAGGTTTATGGAAGCGATGGCTGCCAGATTACCACAAAGGCAGCAAAGGACATCTTAAACTGCATCAATCAGGTAGATACCTTTGCGGGTGTAAGAAAGCTGGCCTTTGAGGAGGCTATGAAGGCAGGGAAGATTTCTTATATCGAAGATGAGGTGGTTACCGCCTATATCAATGCAGTGTCTGCAGAAAGCCTTTGCGGTAGCCAGCTTAAGAAGGATGTTTCCATTGTCTATACGCCTTTAAACGGAACAGGACGCTACTGCGTCACACGGGCGCTTGAGGAAAACGGTTTCCACAACGTAAAGGTAGTGGCAGAGCAGCAGTGGCCGGATGGAAATTTCCCTACTTGCCCCTATCCGAACCCGGAGGTGCGGGAGGCACTGGAGCTGGCAGTGGATTATGCAAAACAGACGGACAGTGACCTTGTACTTGCTACGGACCCGGACTGCGACCGGGTGGGGATCGCAGTGAGGAATCCCCAGGGGGAGTACACACTGCTGTCCGGAAATGAGGTTGGTGTTCTGCTTCTTGATTATGTATGCAGCCGCCGGAAGGAAACCGGAAAAATGCCGGAGCGGCCGGTGGCAGTGAAAACCATTGTGACCATGGATATGGCAAAGCAGGTTGCAGCGGATCATCATGTGGAGCTGCGGGAGGTTCTTACCGGTTTTAAGTATATCGGGGAGCAGATTGGCCTTCTGGAGGCAGAGGGAGAGGAGAACCGCTATATTTTTGGCTTTGAGGAGAGCTACGGCTACCTGTCCGGCTCCTATGTGCGGGATAAGGACGGTGTAGATGCCTCCCTTTTAATCTGTGAGATGTTTGCCTTTTATAAGGCTCAGGGCAGAAACCTTCTGGAGGTACTGGAGGGGCTTTATAACCGGTATGGCTACTGCCTTACAACGCTGCGCAGCTATGCCTTTGAGGGGGAATCCGGTTTTGCAAAGATGCAGGCCATTATGGAAGGCTTAAGGACAAGATGCCCGGAGCACTTTGCAGGAAAGAAAGTGCTTTCTGTCAGCGATTATGAGAAGTCCATTACAGAAAATGAGGATGGAAGCCAGGAGGAGATCCATCTTCCAAAGTCAAATGTTTTAAAATTCCGGCTGGAGGGAAATTCTTCGCTGGTAGTGCGCCCTTCCGGCACAGAGCCGAAGCTTAAGATTTACTTTTCTGTCAGCTCACCCAGCCGTCCGGAGGCAAAGGCCCTGGAGGAGCAGATTGCAGGGGAGATTGAGCAGTTTTTGAAATAAAAGGATGGATATGGAAGCAGGGAACGCTCACAAAGGTTCTCTGCTTTTATGCTTCCCCCATATCCGCTTCATGAAGCACAAAATGATTCTTTTTCACCGTCAGAAGTCCTTCCTTCTGCATTTTACCCAGTTCAGCGGAAAGGGCGCTGCGGTCTACGCTGAGGTAGTCGGCCAGCTGCTGGCGGTTGAAGGGGATGGTAAAGTCCCGGCATTGGTTTCTGGCAGCCTGGAAGGACAGGTAGGAGAGCAGGCGTCCACGTATGGATTTGGAGGAGGTGTTGAAAATACGGCGAGACAGGTTTAAATTTTTCCGGGCACAGATAGTAAGCAGATTCCGGATCAGAAGGCGGTGGTGGGGGCAGGCCATGGGACAGGTGGTAAAGATCCGTACGGATTTCAGGAAAAGGACAGCAGCAGCTTCAGAGGCCACTACATTTACCATCATAGGTTCCTCTGGGATGCAGGCATAGGTTTCTGCAAACACAAAGCCTGGGCCCAGGCTGTCCAGAATGCTCTTGTTGCCCCATGGGTCATCATTTTCCACGGAAATCCGGCCAGAAAGCACTATGCCCAGAACGGACACAGGATTTCCGGCGTGGAGTATGGTGCTGCCTTTTTCGTAGGATTTTTCTTCTGCCTCAAGGCAGTGAAGCATAGACTTTAAATCTGAAGGCGAAACGTCCTTAAACAGGGCGGTGTCTGCTAGAAAATCAAAATTCATTTAATTTCTCCTTTTGTTGTTTGAACAACATACATAGCGGTTTCATTGTAGTATACTCAGCCTATAAAGTAAAGAGGAGGATAAAGATGGAAAATAAAATGTTTTGTTTTCAGTGTGAACAGACGGCGGGATGCAGCGGGTGTACGGGAAGGGCCGGTGTGTGTGGAAAGACAGCTCATACAGCCAGGCTTCAGGATGAGCTTACAGGGGCATTGATCGGACTTGCGCGGGCCTGCATTCCTGATCCGAAGACGGAGAACAGGGATCGGCTGATCTTGGAGGGGCTGTTTACAACTGTAACCAATGTAAGCTTTCATGATGAAACGCTGGAGCAGCTGATAGAGCGGGTAAATAAAGAGAAGGAGGCGGTAGTTTCGGGCTGTGCTGCCTGTGCATCGGCTCCAGGTAAGACGGATGATTATGATATGGAGCAGTTATGGAAGGCTCCGGAGGATATCCGCTCCCTGAAATCCCTGATCCTCTTTGGAATCCGCGGTATGGCGGCCTATGCATATCATGCCATGATTTTAGGATACAGGGACAGCAGGATCAATGAGTTTTTATATAAGGCACTGTCTATCCTGGCTGAGGACAGGAGCGAGGAGGAGCTTTTTCCTGTAGTTTTGGAGACAGGAGAGGTAAATCTTATCTGTATGGAGCTGCTTGACAGAGCAAATCGGGAAACCTTTGGGAAGCCGGAGCCCACAAAGGTAAGTCTTACGGTGGAAAAGGGGCCTTTCATTGTAGTGACAGGCCATGATCTGAAGCTCCTTTTGGAACAGACAGAAGGAAAGGGAATCAATATTTATACCCATGGGGAGATGCTCCCGGCTCATGGATACCCACTGCTTAAAAAATATTCTCATTTAAAAGGAAACTTTGGAACAGCCTGGCAGAACCAGCAGAAGGAGTTTGCAGACCTGCCTGCACCGATCTTGTTTACAACCAACTGCCTGATGCCTGTAAAGGACAGCTACAGGGACAGGGTGTTTACAACAGAAGTGGTTTCCTATCCGGAAATAGTCCATATTGACCGGGTAAATGGGGAGGAGAAAGATTTTACACCTCTGATTGATAAGGCTCTGGAGCTTGGGGGTTTTGAGGAAGACCGGGAATTTACGGGAATGAATGGAGGAACCAGCCTTACGACAGGATTTGGCCATGATGCAGTGCTTTCTGTGGCAGGGGACGTCGTGCAGGCTGTAGAGAAGGGGGATATATGCCATTTCTTTTTGGTAGGCGGCTGTGACGGGGCGCGCCCGGGGCGTAATTATTATACAGAATTTGTTCAGAAAGCGCCTGCAGATACGGTGATCCTTACGCTGGCCTGCGGAAAATACCGTTTTAATGATTTAGACCTAGGAACCATTGGGGGCCTTCCAAGGCTTATGGATATGGGGCAGTGTAATGACGCTTACAGCGCTGTCAGGGTGGCCCAGGCACTGGCAGAGGCGTTTGACTGCAGTATCAATGAGCTTCCTTTATCCATGGTGCTGTCCTGGTATGAACAGAAGGCGGTGTGTATCCTTCTGACGCTCCTGCATTTAGGCATAAAAAATATCCGTCTGGGGCCGACACTTCCGGTCTTCCTCTCCCCTGGGGTTCTTAAAATTCTTGTGGAAAATTATGGAATAGCACCGGTTACTACGCCGGATGAGGACTTAAAAACACTTCTGTAATCCTTGAATCCTTTCTTTAAATATGGTAAAGTAGTAATGTTTCCAGAAGAGAGCAGAAGCGGAGAGAAGCCCGTATTATGAATATATTATACAGAAAAACGCTGGATGGAATATGCATCCAGCGTTGTTATGGTTTAGATGGGAACATACAGCTGCCCCAGGAGTGTCAGGGGCTTCCTGTCAGAGAGCTGGAGCGGTATGTATTTTCCGAAACCGTCCGCGGCAGGGAGATTCCCCCGAAGGAACGGCAGGGTGAAGGTGAGATCGCAGGAGAACAGCTGACAGAGCTGACGCTTCCGGCAAATCTCAGGCGTATTGGCGCCTATGCCTTTTATAACTGCACAGAGCTTCGCCGGCTTTGCTGCCATAGTATAGTGGAGGACTGGGGAGCCGGTGTGTTTACAGGCTGTACCGGTATTAACGAGCTGGATATCTGTATCCATCCGGGGGAAAAGTCCTGTTTTAAGGAAATCCTTTCGGAGCTGCATCAGACGCTGACTGTGGATTACCGGGATGAGAATGGTGTTCTGAGGGCAAAGCTGGTGTTTCCGGAATATTTTGAGGAATCCGTGGAAAATACGCCGGCCCGTATTATTATGCGGGAAATGCATGGCTGCGGCCACATGTACCGCTACTGTTTTTCCGGGCAGGAATTTCAGTTTAGGGAGTATGACAGCCTGTTTCCCCATGTACAGGTACAGGAAAAACCGGAGCTTGTGACAAAGCTGGCTCTTTACCGCTTGTACTGGCCCTGGGAGCTTTCAGAGGCGGCCGGGGAGCGTTACTGGGATTTTGTAAGGGAACATGCAGGGGAGGCAGCCGCAGGGCTTGTAAAGCGCGGCGAGTATTCGATCTTAGCCTGGGTGGTTTCCTTGCCCCAGCTTGGAAGTAAAGAGCTGGAACAGATGACGGCGTCCTGTGCCAGGCTTTCGGATGCACAGGCTTCGGCGATCCTTCTGGATGCAAGGCATGGAAGATCTGGGGGAAAGAATGGAGTGGAAAAGCAAATGGAGCGCACGTTCTTTCTGTGACGGGCGCAGGCTTTTCAGATACAAAAAGTAGGAGGATAAACAGATGTCAAAGAAATCAAGAGCAGAAGAATTACAGGAACAGCTGACCTGGTCATTCCCGCATATTGGAAAGGATGCTCCGGGACAGAAGGAGAAGGCTTTCCATTACTGTGAGGGCTATAAGGCGTTTTTGGATAAGGGAAAGACAGAGCGGGAGTGTGTAAAGGAAGCCGTTCATATGTTAAAGAAGGCGGGATATAAACCCTTTGATATAAGTGTTTCCTATGAGCCAGGAGATAAGGTTTATTTTGTAAATCGGGAAAAGGCACTGATCGCAACGACCTTCGGAAAGAAGCCATTGTCTGAGGGTGTCAGAATGAACGGGGCACACATTGATTCTCCAAGGCTGGATCTAAAGCCAAACCCGCTGTATGAGAAGGAAGAGATCGCTTATTTTAAGACCCATTATTACGGCGGTGTGCGCAAGTATCAGTGGGGAACGATCCCTCTGGCAATGCACGGTGTAGTAATGAAGAAAAATGGTGAGATGGTGGAAATTTCCATTGGTGAGAAGGAAGATGAGCCTGCATTCTGTGTGACAGATCTGCTGCCGCACCTTGCTGCAAAGCAGAATGAGCGCCCCTTAAAGGACGGCTTAAAGGGCGAGGAGCTCAACATTGTAGTAGGCTCCCTTCCATTCCAGGATGAGGATGTAAAGGAGCCCATAAAGCTTCTTGCACTGTCCCTTCTCAATGAAAAGTACGGGATCACAGAGAAGGATTTCTACCGCGCAGAGATTGAAATGGTTCCTGCAAACAAGGCAAGGGATATCGGTCTTGACCGCGGCCTTATTGGGGCCTATGGCCAGGATGACCGCGTTTGTGCTTATACAGCACTCACAGCAGAGATTGAGACAAAGAAGCCAACCTATACAACGGTTACGATCCTGACCGATAAGGAGGAGATTGGTTCTGAGGGAAATACAGGCTTTAACTCCGATTATGTGCATCATTATCTGGAGGATCTGGCAGCTCAGGCAGGTGTGCCGGTGCGTCAGGTATTAAGGGCCTCCCTGTGCCTTTCTTCTGATGTAAACGCAGCTTATGACCCGACCTTCCCGGATGTGTATGAGTCCAGAAATGCCAGCTACATCAATAAGGGCTGTGTTCTCACAAAGTATACCGGTGCAAGAGGAAAGTCAAGCTCCAATGATGCCAGCGCTGAGACCATGGCCAAGGTGATCGGCATTATGGAGGAAGAGGGGGTATACTGGCAGGCAGGCGAGCTGGGAGCAGTTGACGCAGGCGGCGGCGGAACCATTGCCAAGTATGCAGCTCATATGGATATTGATACCGTAGATCTGGGAGTGCCGATCCTGTGCATGCATTCTCCATTTGAATTGTCCGCAAAGCTGGATGTATACAATACATACAAGGCATTTAAAGCATTTTATAAATAAAAGTCTTTTTTTTCACAGACTTGTATGGTATAACTATGTACAACACATGCACCGGGGCTTAAAACCGGGGAGGAAGAAAGCCCGCAGCATGTGAAATGAAGATAGAAAAGGGAACGTATTATGAAAAAAATCGCATTATTTTGTTTGTGCAGTCTTACTGCCATTTCAATTCTGACAGGCTGCGCAGGCAGCAGCTCCGAAGCAGAGGAAAACCTGGGTACTGCCGTACTTGGAGAGTACAAGGGGGTAAAGGTAAATGTAGCAGCTCCGGAAGTGACGGATGAGGAGGTACAGCAGAGCATTGATACAGTGCTGAGCCAGAACCCAAAGCTTGTGGAGGCAGACAGGGCCGCTGCTGAGGGGGATACAGTAAATATTAATTACAAGGGCCTTCAGGATGGCGTGGAGTTTGCCGGCGGAAGCGCTGAAGACCAGGATTTAAAGCTTGGCTCAGGAAAGATGATCGACGGCTTTGAGGACGGCATCATTGGTATGAAGAAGGGGGAGACAAAGACCCTGGATCTTACCTTCCCCGAGGATTATGCCCAGGAAGCACTGGCAGGCCAGCCTGCATCCTTTGAGATCACAGTAAATTCTGTAAAAGAGGAGCAGGAGGCAGTTCTGGATGACGAATTTGTACAGAGTGTTTCTGAATACCAGACAGTTGCTGAGTATAAGGAGAGCATCCGTGAGAGCCTTATGATCCAGAAGGAGCAGGCGGCTGACTATGAGATTCAGCAGACGGTCCTTCAGACTGTGATCGACGGGGCGCAGATAAAGCTTTCCAAGAATGCGGTTTCCAAGCGCTACAACAATTCTCTGGAGCTTTACAAGCAGCAGGCAAAGATGTATGGAATGAGCCTTTCTCAGATGGCCCAGGCTTACGGAATGGATGAGCCGGCATTAAAGGAACAGATCTATGCCGGAGCTGAGGAGGATGCAACCACCCAGCTGGTGCTTGATACCATTGCTGCGCAGGAGAACATGACCCTGGAGGACACAGACCGTCAGTATTTTGCTCAGATGAGCGGACAGACCCTGGAGGATGCAGTTGCTTACTATGGACAGGAAACCCTGGACAATATGGCATTAAACTACAAGGTAATGACATTCCTTGCTGATAATGCAGACAACGAAACAGGCTATAAGCCGGTGAGAGAGCCGCTGGCAGAGGTGGAGGCTGAGGAAACTGAGGCGACAGAGAACAGCGAAGCAGCAGAGACTGAGGCAGCAGAGACCGAAGCAGCAGAGACTGAGGCAGCTGAAACCGAAGCTGGATCAAAGGCAAATTAATGAAAAGCAACCGTTTGGCCATGTGAAGATGCAGGGTCAAATGGTTACGATCAACAACGTGGACCAAGCGCGGTGTTTCCTGGTTGGAGAGACAGGAAACACCGGCCGATCACTGTGAATGAATCAAGAAGGAGGGGCATAATGCAGATTTTAAAGGACAGGATACGCAAGGATGGCAAAATTAAGGCAGGCAACGTACTGAAGGTAGATAGTTTTCTCAATCACCAGATGGACATTAAGCTGTTTGGGGAGATTGGAAAGGAATTTAAGCGCAGATTTGCAGATGCGGATGTGAATAAGATCCTTACCATTGAGGCATCCGGTATTGGTATTGCATGCATTGTGGCCCAGTATTTTGACGTGCCGGTTGTATTTGCAAAAAAGACACAGACCAAAAACATTGCAGGTGAGGTATATACCACAAAGGTAGAATCCTACACCCATGGACGTGTTTATGATATTATTGTTTCCAAGGAATTCCTTGGCCCTGGAGACAGGGTGCTTCTGATTGATGATTTCCTGGCAAATGGAAAAGCGCTGGAGGGGCTGGCTGCCCTTGTACGTGACTCCGGAGCTACCCTGGTAGGCGCCGGTGTTGTAATTGAAAAGGGCTTCCAGGTAGGCGGTGATCTGCTCCGCTCCGAGGGAGTGCGTCTTGAGTCACTGGCAATCGTAGAAAGTATGGATGAGGAAACAGGTACCATTGTATTCAGAGATGATGAATAAAAGGACGAAAGCGTTATTTTATGATATTGACGGAACCCTCCTGTCTGAAAAGACCGGGAGGGTTCCTGACAGTGCGCGGCAGGCTTTGCAGGAGGCCAGAAGCAGGGGACACCTTGTGTTTATTAATACAGGCCGCGTGTACTGCCATCTGGTGTCGATCCACTCACAGGTAGAGGCAGACGGCTTCCTTTGCGGCTGCGGGACCCATGTCGTGGCCCAGGGGCAGGTGCTGTACAGCCATCACATTCCCCATGAGCGGGGGCTTAAGATTAAGAGGGATATTGATGAGTGCGGCCTTGACGGCGCGCTGGAGGGAACGGAGGGCTGCTATTTTCACCGGACGGTTTCCGCGATTCCCGGTATTGAAGAGCTGAAGGCATCGGTCCGCGGTGCCGGCTGTCCCTGTCCCTATGACTGGGAGGATGACTGCTATGATTTTGACAAATTTTATCTGGGGTCAGATGAAAACAGCCGCTGCATGGAGCTTTTTGGACGGCTTAAGGACATGGATATCATTGACCGCGGAAGGGGCTATTATGAATGTGTTCCCAGAGGGCATTCAAAGGCTACAGCTATTGACCTTGTATTAAAGCATTACGGAATTTCACTGGATGATGCCTATGTATTCGGGGACAGCAGCAACGATCTGTCTATGTTCCGCTATGCGAGAAACTGCGTCCTTATGGGGGCGCACAGCCCGGTACTTGAGCCCTATGCCACCTTTGTCACAAAGACAGTGGAGGAAGATGGAATTGCCTGGGCAATGAAAGAATTAGGACTGATCTAGGAAGGCTTGACAATGAAAAAAAGAACATGGCTGATAAGTGCCCTGATGTATACGGCTGTTCTGGCAGTGTGCATCGGGGTACTCTATCTTATGAACCGGGTAATGGATCCAGGGGGGGAGCAGGCAGTGCAGAGCATACCGGCTGCAGAGAGTACAGCCGGAGAAGCAGGGGAGAAGGAAACTAAGCCGCAGATTCCGGAAACAGAAGAGACAGAGACGGAGGAAGGCCAGGAGGAGAAGGAGGAAGCACTGGAGCGGGAGGATGGCTATCATGGCTGGAAGCAGGAGCTTCCGGGTATATGGCTTCCGGGGGAAGAGCCCTATGAGCCGCCGGAGGTGATCCTGGCAACGGACCTTCACTATCAGAGCAGCGGGGCCCATGATGACGGGGAAGCCTACAGGCGGTTTGTGGAGCAGGGAGATGGAAAGGTAGCGGCCTATCTGCCCCAGCTTTTAGAGGCATTTCTTGACCAGGTGATCAAGCAGCAGCCCTCTGCGCTGATTTTAAGCGGCGATATCAGTATGGACGGGGAGAGGATAAACCATGAGGAGCTTTCTGACCGCTTGAAGCGAGTAGAGGAGGCAGGGATCCCGGTACTTGTGATACCCGGGAATCATGATATTAATAATCCAAATGCATCTGTTTATTTCGGTGATGCCCGGGAGGACACGCCAGGGGTGAATGGGCAGGGATTTTATGAGATTTACCGGGAGTATGGCTATGATGAGGCTTTAAGCAGGGACAGCGCCTCCTTAAGCTATGTGTATGAGCTGGATGAAAAAAACTGGCTTCTGATGCTGGATTCCTGTCAGTATGAGCCCCAAAACCGGGTGGAAGGCCGTTTAAAGCCGGAAACGCTTCAGTGGATGGATGGGCAGCTGGCACTTGCTAAGGAGCAGGGGAAGTTTGTACTTCCTGTAGCTCATCATAATCTGCTGGAACAGAGCAGGATGTATACAACCCAGTGTGCCATGGAAAATAACCAGGAGGTAATTCAGCTTCTGGAGCAATATGAGCTGCCTCTTTATTTCAGCGGCCATCTCCATGTGCAGCGCATGCGCAAGCACAAGAATGAGCCGGGGGTGCCGGAGGATGCTTACGGGATCCAGGAGATCATCATGGATGCTTTAAGCATCCCACCCTGCCAGTACGGGGTTCTTTCCTGGAAGGAGGATGGAAGCCTTGCATATGAAACAAAGTCAGTGGATGTGTCATCATGGGCCAGGACGACTGGAAGCAGCGATGAAAACCTTCTGGATTTTGAGAAATGGTCCTATGAATATATACAGAAGCTTATAAGCGACCAGATTCAGGGCGTTGTAAAGAATCTGGGAGAGGATGTGGAGCAGTCAATGGCAGCGGTGTATGCGGCGGTTTATATTGATTATTATGCAGGAAGGAAAATTGATGCCCAGGGCGTCAGGACATCCCTTGGGTACCGCTGGTGGCAGAGGAATATGCCGGACAGCTATCTGATGCGGGAGCTGGAGGCCATGATAAGGGATTCTGACAGGGATAATAATTATTTCCTGCTTCCGGAACGCTCTGGCTGGGGCGGGGCGGAGGCTTCTCCGTAGTAGGCCAGCATTAAATCCACCATGCGCCCATAGCTTTGAATGCCGTCGGACTGGCTGTGGGCTTTTAAATAGGTATCGTTTATCTGGCTGGCTGCTTCGGCGGCTGCGCCGTCATACTGGCTCCAGAAAGTATTGTTGTAGTGAAGGTCTGCAGCTGCTTCCGGAGCCAGTTTTTTATAGAGGGCCTCATAGCCTTCCATATCTGCCTGCGCCAGTGCATTCCCGGCATAGACCCAGCCGGTGAGATAGCCGCTGTAGCGAAAGTAGGCAGAGTCAGAGGAGATGCAGGCAAGATACCCGATGAAATTGGCCTCATCCTCCCGCATGTAGCCTTTTAAATGGGAAAGCTCGTGGCAGATGGTGTGGGGGATGTTGTAGTAAGGCATGCAGCGGTTGTAGTTGGCCTCTATGGTAAAGGGGGAGTAGATACCGCAGAGCTGTTGGATGGACAGCCAGAAGGAGGTGATCATGGGCTTGGGGTAGGGATAGGGGCCGGAGAGCTGGGGGTACTGGTTTCCAAGATGATCCATGGAGGACTGGCCGGTTTTCCCAAGGATTCTCAGGGTGTGAAATCTTAAAGAGGGGGAAGCTTCTGTTTGACCGCAAGGAAGCGTTGGACCTTCGCCGGCGGGCATCTGCTTTAATTCGGTGACACATTGGTTGATCTGAGCGGTAAGGAAATCGCAGAGCTCATAGAGCTTTTGAGGGGAGGATGGCTCGATCACAAAGCCTGCTTCTGCAGAAAAGGGAGTACGGTAATAGTTGATTCCGCAATTTACGGTAAACAGAAAGAGAAGGCAGGAGGCTGTAAGGAGCAGCCGGCTAAGGAGTATGGAGGGGCGGCGGAAAAAATGTACCAGCCAGAAAAGAATAAGGCCGATCAGCGCGTAAAGCCCGATTTCGGATATGGAAAAGGGAAACCGCCCCCACAACAGTCCAAACAGCCTTTCTGACACCGCATACACATGGGCAGAAAAAGCCTGTGCAAAGCCGGGGATTTTCCGGGCACAGAGGCTTAGGGCGGCGGAGAGGGACAGCAGTGAAAAGGAAAAAAGGATCTTAAGCATCTTCCAATACCTCGTTTACTAAATCGTTAAAGGACCTGCAGCGCTTATAGGGTCCGGGAGCTATTTATAGTATAAGAAGTTTTGCATATAGCGTCAATAAAACAGAGAAAGATGTTTCAGCGATATTTCAGAGGATAAGCCCCCTTGATTTTTTCTTCTTTCATGGGTACAATAATATTAAATCACGATTTGGTAAATCACGATTAGATATATAAGGAGGCGGCATTATGTTCATCGGCAGAGAAAAGGAACTAAAATTCCTACAAGATAAATACGATGAAAAGAAAGGTCAGCTGATCGTTTTATACGGCAGAAGGCGTGTGGGTAAGACGGAAACGCTTAGGGAATTTTGCAGACACAAACCGCATATTTTCTACTCCTGTACGCAAAGTACGGACAGAGTGCAGCTTGCAAAATTTTCAAAGCAAATTTTACGGGAGGATATTCCGGTAAAACAATATATCTCTGAATTTTCTGATTGGGAGAAAGCGTTTCGCGCGATCCTCGATCTGCCATACGGAGAGAAGAAAAAGCTGATCGTAATCGATGAGTTTCCATATATGTGCAAAGGAAATCCGAGCATTCCGTCTATTCTGCAGAACCTTTGGGATACAGACCTGAAAGATAGTAATGTGATGCTCATCCTCTGTGGAAGTGCAATGAGCTTTATTGAGAAAGAATTACTTGCAGAAAAAAATCCGTTATATGGCAGAGCAACAGGTATTTACAAAATGAATAAAATGGGATTTTATGACGCTGCCCGTTTTTTTCCCAATTATTCAGAAAAAGATAAGATACTTGCTTATGCTGTACTTGGAGGCATTCCGCACTATCTCAATCAATTCAACCCTGACCTTGACCTTGCAGAAAACATTAAACGCAATATTCTTACCAAAGGTTCTGTACTGTACAGCGAAGTAGACTTTTTGCTTCATCAGGAACTCAGAGAAACGCCAATCTATAATTCCATTATTGAAGCGGTTGCGCTGGGCAACACAAAATTGAATGATATTAGTCAGAAATCACTTGTGGAGGATACTTCAAAAACAAGCGTCTATCTAAAAAACCTGATAGAACTTGGCATTGTTGAGCGTGAATTTTCTGTTGATGCCGGGACGAAAGAAAAGGCAAACACAAATCGAGGGACTTATCGTTTAACCGATAGTTTTTTTCGCTTTTGGTATGCTTTCGGTTTTGCAAATCTATCACAGCTTGAAGATGGAGATGTGGACGGTGTTTATGAATATCTCGTAGACCCTGCATTGCACGAGTTTGCTTCGTTATCGTTTGAAGATGTTTGCAAAGAATTTGTGCGTGAACTGCAAAAGAAAAATGCTTTGCCATTTCGTTATACCCAAATGGGACGTTGGACAGGAAAAACGACCGTTCGTGATAAAAACGCGGAAAGCGGATTAAGAATAGCAGAAACAGAGATCGACCTGCTGGGCATCGGAAGGAACGCAAAAGAATATTTAGTGGGCGAATGTAAATTCAAACACAGCCCATTTGATTATTCTGAATATCTCGATACCTTAGCAAAATTAACTCCTCAAAAAGCAAAAGCAAAATTCTATTATGCCTTATTTTCTGAATCTGGTTTTGATGAGAAAATCGAATTAGAAGCCGAAAATTCAGATACCCTCTATCTCTATGATATTAAAACGATTGTCAACTATAATAACAGTCATAAGCAGGGCAGCAAGTGAATCCCCACGCTTGACGTTCCCCACAAAAAGGCCTTATACTTGTAGCAGTTCAGCCAGGGGGGCATCTTCTTGTTTGGTGCAGCCGGGGCAGACAGCATGCAAAAAAGCAGGATAAAATCGGCCGGAGGACGGCAGAGAAAGGATGGAAAAACAGGACAATGGCGGTACAGGATGATTATGTAATGCGCACAATTAAGGACCTTGTAAAGGCAATCGCAGGTCTGGCCCTGGGAAAGGACACCCATGGAAGTAAAAACAGAATGTGAAGGGTATCTTGAGGAATACTATAAGGAATTATTTTTTGGAAACAATAACCGCCGAAGTGTGGCAATGACAGCAAATGATCTTAAGAAGCGCCTTGCAAGGCTGAGCGAGAAGGGGCTTAAGACCGTTGGGAAGCCAAATGAGCTAAATGATTTCCATGCGATGACGGCAAAGGCCTGCGCCTGGCTTATGCGCAGGGAGGGCCGCGTAAAGCCGGGGCCCCAGCTGGAGGAATGGGAAAAGGCCTGCAAGCAGCTTCAGAGCTTCTGCGGGATCCTGGCAAAAAAGGATCTGGAATATCTTCCGGCCCTTTCACTGGAGGAGCTGGAGCGGGTGCTGAAAATGCAGGGGATCCGCCGTTACCTTCTGACAAATTCCCTGGAGCGGGCGTATGCTCTTTTCTATATACCAAAGACAATAAAAAAGGGAATCAGGGAGGCTATCCACCAGAAGCCGGAGCAGGAATATCCGGAGGCCCGGGAAATGAAGCGGAGGTTTATCCTTCATATAGGGCCTACCAACAGCGGGAAGACCCATGATGCGCTGGAGCGCTTAAAGCAGTGCAGCCATGGGGCCTATTTCGGACCATTAAGGCTTCTTGCCCTTGAGGTTTATGATAAGCTGAATACAGAGGGCGTTCCCTGTTCCATGATAACCGGGGAGGAAACACTGGAAATCCCGGGGGCGCTGTGCCAGGCCTGCACAGTGGAAATGCTCAATGAAAAGGAATACTTTGATGTTGTGGTCGTAGATGAGTGCCAGATGGTATCAGACCCCCACAGGGGCCATAACTGGACAAGGGCAGTGCTGGGGCTTCGGGCAGAGGAGATACATCTGTGCATGGCTCCGGAGGCAGAGGACATGATCGTACAGATGATCCGGCGGTGCGGGGATTCATTTCGGATCGTACGCCATAAGCGCAATACCCGCCTGACGCTGGAAAAGCGGCCCTATGCCCTGAAACGGGATTTGCGCCGGGGGGATGCTTTGATCGTGTTTTCAAAAAAATCCGTACTTGCCCTGGCGGCTCATCTGGAAAATCAGGGTATCCGCTGCAGCGTTATTTATGGAAGTCTGCCTCCGGCTACCCGAAGGGAGCAGGTGCGCCGCTTCCTGGAAAAGGAAACGGAGGTTGTAGTCAGTACAGATGCCATTGGAATGGGACTAAATCTTCCGATCCGCCGTATTGTTTTTGTGGAAACAAATAAATTTGACGGTGTCAGCAGGCGCGATCTGCTTCCTGAGGAGATAAAGCAGATTGCAGGCCGGGCCGGGCGCTATGGCCTGTATGATGAGGGCTTTGTAGCTGCCATTGACGGACTTGAGATCATTGAGGACGGCCTGTCAAGAATGCCGGTGCCGATCATGAAGGCTTATGTTGGATTTCCGGAGCAGCTTTTAAGCCTTCCGGCAGAGATTGATACACTGGTGAAAATCTGGGCGGGTATGGATGCGCCTTCCATTTATGAAAAAATGGAGGTGGACGAGCTTTTGTCACTGTATATGAGCTTTGCCCAGGTAAACCGGGACTGCATGGAGGAATTTTCAAAAGAGGAGATATACAGGCTGATCACCTGCTCTGTGGATATTGATAACCGCCTTGTAATGGATTTGTGGAAGGATTACTGCCGCGTGTACCGGGATGTGGATGAACTGGAATTCCCTTACAGCCCGGGCCCGGATCTGTATGATCTGGAGAGCTATTATAAGATGCTGGATCTTTACTTCCAGTTTTCAAGAAAGGTGGGGCTGCCTGTCCAGATGGAAAATCTTGCACAGGAACGGCGCCAGACGGAGGAGGAGATCAGTCGCATTTTAAAGACGGAATGTGCAAGCTACAGCAGGAAGTGTTCCTTCTGCGGAAGGGAGCTTTCCTGGGATTATCCGTTTTCTGTCTGTGAGCGCTGCTTTGAGCGGGGAAGGGACAGGCAGGTGAGACGAAGGAGGAAAAATGGAACATCGTAGAATTATTCAAGTAGAAGAAAAGGTACCTTTTAATTTATTGCTGCCCTTAAGTGTGCAGCACATGTTTGCTATGTTTGGCGCGTCAGTGCTGGTGCCCTTTTTGTTTGGAATCAGCCCGGCTGTGGTACTGTTTATGAATGGCGTGGGAACGCTTTTGTTTATTTTGATCACAAAGGGGAAGGCTCCTGCTTATCTGGGCTCCAGCTTTGCTTTTCTGGCTCCTGCAGGTGCTGTTATCAGTAATTTCGGTTATGAATATGCACTGGGCGGTTTTGTGGCTGTGGGATTTGCAGGCTGTATCCTTGCTCTGATCGTGTATAAATTTGGTACAGACTGGATTGATGTGGTTCTTCCGCCGGCGGCAATGGGGCCGGTAGTGGCTTTGATCGGCCTGGAGCTTTCTGCAAATGCAGCCAGCAATGCAGGCCTTCTGGATGAGGTGGTTGATCCGGGAAAGGTCATTGTTTTTGCAGTTACCCTTGGAACTGCCGTATTTGGTTCTGTGCTGTTTCGCGGCTTTTTGTCTGTTATTCCGATCCTGATCGCGGTCATTGCCGGATATGTGGCAGCCATTGCCTGCGGCCAGGTGGATTTTACCCAGGTCAGCGCAGCAGGGCTTTTTGCACTTCCGAATTTTGAAAGGCCTAAATTCAGCCTGGAAGCCATTGTCACCATTCTTCCTGTGCTGCTTGTGATCGCCTCCGAGCATATCGGCCATCAGGTAGTTACCAGCAAGATCGTAGGGCGGGATTTATTGAAGGATCCGGGGCTGCACCGCTCCCTGTTTGCAGATAATTTTTCGACCATGCTTTCCGGCATGATCGGTTCTGTGCCAACAACCACCTATGGCGAAAATATCGGCGTTATGGCGGTTACCAGAGTGTATAGCGTTCAGGTAATCGGCGGCGCCGCTGTCCTTTCTATTCTTTGCTCTTTTATCGGTAAATTCTCCGCTTTGATTCAAACCATGCCTAACGCTGTCATCGGCGGTATCTCTTTCCTGCTGTACGGCA
>OLRK01001330.1_pt1 | contig 21214 bp, 13 predicted proteins | sample 1672911 | NCBI WGS metagenome assembly OLRK01 (sample SAMEA3136736, study PRJEB25190) | human gut metagenome | biome: human gut; feature: human-associated habitat; material: faeces | place: Austria | collected 2013 | reverse complement strand
TTCTAGCAAGAGAAGATGAAGTGAAATGCTTGCATTTTCTAATGATTATTATGGATTCATTTTTAGGGCAACACAATCCGTCGAATTATTTTGCGCTTACAGTGCGACAGCCCCTTTTTCCATATTTCCACAGAGAGGATGGAACGAATGAAGAAAACAGGGTTTCATATCATAAAGGACAGATTTTTTGAAGATACGCCTGATCCGTATCTCAAGGGGAATAAGGGAGGCAATAGATCACATTATTATTGCTTTGAAGATACAAATACAGGAATTTATTGGATGATACCGCTTTCCAGCAGAATAAAGAAGTTTCGCAAAATAATAGAGAAGAAAGAACAATCGGGAAGTCCTGCGATATTCTACATATTGTGAAACTTGATGATAGTAGAGAAAGTGTCTTTTTAATACAAGATATGTTTCCGATTACAGAGGAGTACATAGAACGTGAATATACGATTGCCGGAAATCATTTGATGCTGACCAGTGAACATACAGCAAAGGTAATTGAGCAGAAAGCAAGAAAAGTGTTGGGAATGTTAAAGCGTGGTGTGAAGTTCATGCCTACACAACCGGATGTGCTGTCAATATTGGAGCAATTAAAGCAGAAAGAATAGTGTTTCAGGGCTCTATTTTGGATCTAATAATTTGGCACGAGAAAAATATCAGATAGAATTAAGATAATATGAACATAAAAAACACAAATATGTATTGAAAAGTGCCTAGATTATCCTATCCACACGCCGGGTTCGAATAGTTGGAGCAGAGCTTCGAATCCTTTATTTTCAAGGGCTTTGAGGCTCTTTCCTTTTGGAATGTAAGCGCTCAATAACTGAGTGGCTATTTTTTGACAGTAAATTACGCTGCCATTTTTGTATTCACTCTATACATTTTGCTGCTATTATGCTATGATAAATAAAAATTGGTTTTTGTGTTTTAGCAGATACTGAAAGAGTGTATGGGAGTGAGAAAAATAACAAATGAAGATTCAGGAATCAACAAGAAAGCCGGTGATGGAGGCGAAGTATTTGAATGTGGAAAACACAGACAGATATCGTCCGATCATGCGGCTTTTTTATTTGAAATATGAAAAGTTGAAATACTGGCTGTATCAGGAAGATGTGTTTGAAGCGTTAAAGACGGAGCCATATTTTGGGGATTATACAATAGAACAATGTCAGCAGGATTTGTCGGTACTTGTATCGTGGGGGAATCTTGTAACAATTCAGGATACAAAAAAGGCGTCGACAATAGAGGAGTTCCTTATAAAGAAGTTTCAGTATCAGATGTCGGAGACAGCAGTTGAAATTGAACGTATGATGGTGCGGATTGAAAATTTGTTTATTGAAAGTTCTTCTTTGGAACCGACGCTGCTTGAAAGAATACGAATAAATCTTGGGAAAATAGAGGAGATGAACTCTGAAACAGGAGATAAGCTTTATGGATGGTGGAGTGATTTGAACAATGATTTTATTCGATTAAATCAGAATTATCAGGATTATATGCGGGAATTAAACAGTGTTAAGGCAGAAGAAATGATGAAGACAAAAGCATTTCTTTTGTTTAAGGACAGGCTGACAGAGTATCTGCGCTCTTTTGTGAAGAATTTGCAGTTGAATGCCGCGGTCATTGAACAGAAACTTAAAAATGTTGATGACAAAACTATAAAAAATATTTTGAAAAATGTGACGGCATATGAATTGACGATTCCGAGAATTGATACAGAAATTGATGAAACAATGATTTTTGAAAAAGTGGTCGGACGCTGGGAGAGTATTACGGAGTGGTTTTTAGGAACAACGGCACAACAGTCAGAATCGGGCAAAGTGTTTGATACGACAAATGAGATTATAAGAAAAATTACCCGCTATGCAATTCACATTAGTGAAATGAGCAGTCAGGGAGCGAATCGTCGGGAAGAATATAAAAAAATTAGTCAAATGTTTGGAAAATGCAGAGATATTTCGGAGGCACACCGTCTGTCGGCAATGGTTTTTGGGATTGAAAAACCATTTCATTTAAAAAATAGTATACAAAGGAAAACGGATAGCATTTATAGCGGTGTTTATGAGGAAGAACCGTTTATTGTAAGGCTGACACCGAGAGTTCGGACGTATAAGGAAAAAACAAAACGTCAGGGAATCATTGATCACTCTGTTGAGAAAGCACAGATGTGCAGGGATATTATGGAACATCAGGAAAAAGAACGGGTACTTTTAAAAAGTTATATACAAGACAATCGGTTGTCATTTGCCGAATTGCCGGTCATTGAACCGCAAGTAAGAGATGTGTTTTTGATGTGGCTTTCTAAGGCGTTGGAGAAGAAAAATCATAGGGCTAAAACAGAAGACGGAAGGGTTTATTATATTGAACAGACCGATAAAGAGTCCTATTGTACATTGAAATGTACGGATGGTGAGTTTTTCATGCCGTCATATACGCTGGTATTTGGAGAGGAAGAATAGTAAATGAATATATTGGAAATTTTGCTTAACCGCAGATGGATATTGAAATCCAGAGAGAGGGAATTGTATTATCAGGTTAAGGAGGCACTGGCATCGGGTGGTGAAAAGAAGTTTCTGAGAGAAAAATTGGGCTATCAGATTATAGTGAATCAACATATGATAAAAGTCGAAAAACTGCCGGCGGCTGCGGAAAATTGGATGGGGATTTCTGAATTCAGTGATACGATTGAATATGAGTTTTTTTGTATTGTTTTGATGTTTTTAGAAGATAAAGAAGCAGAAGAACAATTTGTGTTATCAAATTTAACGGAATATGTGCAGAGCCAATATGAAAAAGAACAGGTCGACTGGACAGTTTACAGATATAGACGGCATATGATCAGGGTTATAAAATATTGTGTATCTTGCGGGATTTTGAATGTTAATGATGGGAATGAAGAAAGCTTTGTGAAAGACAATGCAGGTGAAGTACTTTACGAAAATACAGGTGTTTCCAGATATTTTATGAAAAATTTTACACAAGATATTATGGCGCTGAATATGCCGGAAGATTTTCAAAAAGAGGAATGGATCGACGTGGATGAGGACAGGGGTGTTGTTCGAAGGCAACGGGTTTATAGAAGAATTTTGATGTCTGCCGGGCTGTATAAGGATGCTGATACAGAAGAAGATTTTGCATATGTGCGTAATTACAGAAACATGATAGAGAGCGATTTGGCAGAGTGGTTGGATTGTGAATTGCATGTTCATCGCAGCAGTGCTTATTTGGTACTTGGAGAAAACAGCCGTCTTGGAAGAACTTTTCCGGAGGAAAATACGTTGTCAGATGTGGTACTTTTGGTGAATTATTTGCTGTGTGAAGGCATAAAGGCAGGAAAGATACAAGTGCCTTTAGATGAGCAGATATGCCTTCCGAAGGAGCAGTTCCAAAGAATTGTGGAAGAATGTAAAGTGAAGTTTTGTACAGGCTTTAGCAAAATGTATCGAGAGATGACTTTCGCGGAATTTTACAGGGAAGTTTATGCATATATGGAAAATATGGGAATGTTGGAAGTGGATTTTCAAGATATAAGAATAAAGCCTTTGGCTGGGAAAATTATAGGAATATATCCGGAAGATTTTATGAGAGGGAAAAAAGATGAATCATAACAAATGGCAGATAAACAGGGCAGGATTGATTGATTTTTGGTATTACGATGAGGAAGTTTTTGAGTTTGCGGACGGAAGAATTCTTTTGAGAGGTTCTAATGGTTCGGGGAAATCGGTAACGATGCAGAGCTTTATACCGCTTTTATTGGATGGAAATATGCGCCCCGAACGTCTTGATCCGTTTGGTTCCAAAGCGCGTAAAATGGAAAATTATCTTTTGGAAGAAGACGACGTGCGTGAGGAAAGAACAGGTTATCTTTTTATAGAGTTTAAACGGATGGAAAGTGAAGAATATATGACATTCGGGCTTGGAATCCGCGCAAGAAAAAATAAGAAACTGGAATCGTGGTATTTTTGTATTACAGACGGAAGGCGTGTTGGATATGATATTCTTTTATATAAAGATATAAAAAATAAAATTACATGTTCTAAAACAGAACTAAGAAACCGGATTGGTGACGGCGGCAAAGTCATGGAAACACAAGGAGAGTATGCAGTTTGTGTGAATCGTCTTCTGTTTGGTTTTGAAACTCAGGAAGAATATAAAGAACTTTTGGAGTTATTAATTCAGCTGCGCACACCAAAGCTTTCCAAAGAGTTTAAACCAACAGTGATTAATGAAATTTTAAGCAGATCGCTGCAGACGCTTTCAGAGGATGATCTCAGGCCGATGTCAGAAGCTGTTGAAAATATGGATAATCTTAAAACAAGTCTGGATATCTTAAATGAAAGTATTCGTGGAGCAAAACAAATTGAAAAGGTATATGACCAATATAATAGCATTGTGCTTTATGATAAAGCATTGTTATTTTTGCAGGCATCAAAGGATTGTGAGTCTTGTGAAAATGAGGTCAGAATGCTTAAAGTATGCGAGAAAGAAAATATGAAGGCACAGGCCGAAGAAAAACAATATTATGAGAAGTTGGCGCGTGAGGAAGAAGTCCTGAAAAAAGAAAAAGAATCTCTTGCAAATAGTGATGCGGCAAAGTTGAAGGGAGAAGAAATACAGCTTTTGAAACAACTTTCAGAAAAGGAAGAAGAAAGAAATCAAAAGGAACAGCAGAAACAGGAAAAAGAAGAACGGCTTTTGGATGCTGAAAAACGTTTGAAAAAAGAAATTGAAAAGAAAGAAATCGTTTGGAAAGAAATTGAAGACTGCCTTGAAGAAATGGAAGGAGAAATTGAGGATATACCTTTTGATGAATTTGTATTTATGAAAAAAGAAATTTTGGAAGATAGGTTATCGGATTATTCTTTTGAACCGCATAGACAGATTTTGACAGCGTATATCCAAAAAGTAGAAAAGGCAAAAGAAGGGCTGACTGAGGAACTTAGCTGTCAGGAAAAATATGACAGATATTTGAAAGAGTTAGATTTATATAAGGAAGAACGAAATTGTTCAGAAAGAGAAGTTCAGCAGTATGAAAAATTGATGGATGAGACAAAAGCAGAATTAATTGAACATATACATATTTGGGAGGAAGGAAACGAAGAACTTTTGCCTGATCAGCAAGTGATGCAGGCGATTGTGCGTAAAGTCCAGGAATATGAATATGGCAGTGATTATTCGGAAATAAAAGCGCTTATGAAACCTGTATTTTATGAAAAAGAAAAGGAACTCGCAAAAGAAAATCTTTTGATTAAACAACAGTTGGAACAAGAAAGAGTACAGCTGCAGGCAATTAACGAAGAACTGGAAGCATGGAGACATCGCAGAGAGCCAGAGCCGGAACAGCCGGAATATGTTTGTGAAAACAGGCGGCTTTTAAAAGAAGCCGGAATTCCATATGATCAGTTTTATAAAACAATCGATTTTGGTGGGAATATTGATGAAATTACTGCAGGCAAAATTGAAGAAGCACTGCTTTACATGGGTGTACTTGATGCGCTGATTATTCCGGAAGAATATAGGACACAGGTATTGGCGATGGATGGTGTTGTCTGTGATAAATATATATTTGGTGACGCAGTCCGTGTACGGGAAAATATAGGAAATATCCTTGAAGTTGATAATGGTGAGAATGATATTTTGCTGTATCAGAGAATTTCCAGCGTTTTGGCTTCTATTGGTTTTGAAAATGAAGATGAAGATGCAAATACACGGATTGATAAAAATGGAAATTATAAACTGGGTATTTTGGAAGGTACGGTTACTGGCGGGTATCGGGCGCGTTTTATTGGTGCGCGCGCAAGGGAACGCTATAAATTGGAGCAAATAGAAATTTTGGAGTGTTTATGCAGGAATAAAAAAACAGAAATTGCTGTGATAGAAACAAATTTTCAAAAAAACAAACAGAGATCAGAAATACTTGAAAATGAGTGGGCTGATTTTCCATCAGAAAATGATTTAAAAACAGCTTCAAAAGCTTTGGCAGATAGTGAATATGGATTGGAACTTGCTATAAAGCGCGTGGGCAGCCAACAGATTTTAGTTGAAAATGAACGAAAAACATTAGATAAAATACGGTTGAAAGTCAGGGAATTGTGTGAAAAATGTTATTTGCTGCCGAGAATGGATGTTTTTGTAGAGGCACTTAAAGCACTTCGAAGTTATAATGAACTATTTTCAAAGCTTCAGATTGTATTTAGTCAGTATAAAAGCAGTTGCCGTTATGTGACAGATCAGTCAGAGTACATTGAAGAAATTGAAGCTGATTTGGAGGCGATACGATATGACCTGAGTCGGATTTTACAAAAAATCCGGGAACTTGCGGCACTTTTGGATTCTGTCAAAACACAGCTGGAAATGACGGATTATGAAGAAATTAAGGAAAGGCTTGATTATTGCATAAAACAGCTGGAGGTGCTTCCGGGAATGAGGGAAAAAAGTATCGGAAAGCAGAGCAGACTTTCAAAAGAAGCGGATATTCTCTCAGAAAAAATCAATGAAAATGAAAACAAACAGAAAGTATTTTCTGATAAAACAGAAAGATACCGGAAAATCTTTGAGCAGGAATACCGCCTGGGTTATGTGCATATTCAAGAGGAAGCAGGAGAGTTACAATATATAGCAGAAAAAATTTGCTCTCAGTTTGCCGGAAGCTTCGGAAATAAAAAACAGAGTGATATTTTTGGTAATTTACAGGCAGTTTATCATCAAAATAGAGGATGTCTTTTGGATTATCAGATGACACTTGTTTCTCTGTTTTCGGAATTGGATGAAGGAAATGAATTTTTAGATATGAGTGCAAAACGAATTGATATTATGGCAAAATACAGAGGTGTACAGGTGAAATTCAAGGAACTTTTAGAAAAGCTTTCTGAAGATGTACAGGAGAAAATAAAGATTATCAGCGATCGTGACAGGGAGTTGTTTGAAGATATTTTAGCCAATACAATAAGCAAAAAGATTCGTACAAAAATTCAGGCAAGCCGACGTTGGATAGATAAGATGAATATGCTTATGGATTCTATGGAGACATCAAGCGGCTTGAAATTGAGCTTGAAATGGAAACAGAAAAGGGCGGAAACAGAAGAACAGCTTGATACACGTATTTTGGTAGAACTTATGCAAAAAGATGTAGAAATTATGCGTCCTGAGGAGATTGACAGTTTGGCAAAACATTTTCGCTCAAAAATTGAAGAAGCAAGGAAGATTTCGGGAGAAACAGGGGCTGTGCAGTCTTTTCATGCGGTCATGAAAGAAGTGTTGGACTATAGGAAATGGTTTGAATTTCAGCTTGAGTGTCAAAAGAGTGGTGAGAAGAATAAAGAACTGACAGACAGGGTATTTTTTACATTCAGCGGCGGTGAGAAGGCAATGGCGATGTATGTGCCTTTATTTTCGGCTGTCGTTGCTAAATATGCCGGTGCGAGAAGTGATGCTCCAAAGTTAATTTCTTTGGACGAAGCTTTTGCGGGGGTTGATGAAACGAATATACGGGATATGTTCAGACTTATGGTTGAATTTGAGTTTAATTTTATGATTAATTCTCAAATTTTGTGGGGTGATTATGATACAGTTCCGGCATTAGCTATTTATCAGTTGATTCGGCCTGAAAATGTAAAATTTGTTTCCGTTATCCGTTATCTTTGGAATGGGAAGCAAAAGCTTATAGTGACATAGGAGAATTATGAAAGAAAAAGAAGAAAAAATAGAAGTGTGTCTTGCTTATTTTCGGATGCGGCCGGTATATCATAAACTTTTTATAAAATTAAGAGAAAAATATGCAAGTCTGGGACATATGGGCGGTACGGTGACTCTTTATGGACTTACACGGGAGGAAAAGAGCGAACTTGGCGGATTTTTCCGAAAAGATTATACAGAAAATAAAACGGTAACTATCCCAGTGGCATTTTTTGAAAAACGGCTTAATGAAAGCCGATTTTCCGGTATTTCAGTCAAAGAAGTTCTTGAAGCCTATTTTGGTGAAAATCTTACTGTGAAAAAAGAAGAAAAGCAAAAATCCAAAGAGCATCAAAAGCAATATTTTGAAGAAATTTTATTAGAATATCGTGAAAATCCTGCGGCAGAGTGGGTAGATGCTGTTTTGGAAAATAGAAGTGAAGGTTATGAAGTTTTAATTCGGCAATATAAAGAAGATAAGGATAAACTTAGAGAAACTTTAAAAAATTTGTTTGAAGCGGCAAGAAGAATTCAAATACAAAGTGAACGGCAGATGCTTCCTGTATTTGCGGCGTCAGTGAGTGGTAATCCGCATTATTTTGATTATGGTACGCCGGCAGAAAAACTGTTGATGCTGTTTTTAAAGACAATTTTTGATGAAAGCAATCATGTGCTTTCGGAAGCAGAGGAAAAAAGCCGTCTTATGTACAAAGCTGGTATTTTGAAAGATGATTTATCAAATGAAGTACTTATTTATGGTTTTCGGGCGTGGAAACAAAATCAATGTATTCACGAGGGTATCGAAGGGTTTTTTAAAGAAAAAGAGCCGTTGCGCCTGACGCTGCGCATATTGGGAAGAATCAGTACAGTCGAGGCGGCGAAGAAGAACATCTATGTTGTTGAAAATCCTGCCGTTTTTTCGTCAATCATCAATAAGGAAGTATGCTGTTCAGCTGTATGCACAAATGGACAGCCCAGACTTGCAGCGCTTTTGTTTTTGGATGCTCTTAAGGATAAATATAATTTTTTGTATGCCGGGGATTTTGATCCAGAAGGGCTTTTAATTGCTCAAAGATTAAAAGAAAGATATGGAAGTTCGCTTAAATTTTGGCAATATGAGAAAAGATGGTATGAGCAATATATATCGGATGTGGTTTTGAGTGAAAGTCGTTTGAAAAAACTGGATAAGATTTACATGAAAGAACTTTTGGAAATAAGAGATTGTATGCGCTTTAATAAAAAAGCAGCTTACCAGGAATCTATGCTGGAAGTTTATAAAATTATCGATGAGTAATGAGGTGAAGGTTTTGTCGGAATAAGTTTTTTGACGGGGTCTTTTCATAGTGTAATTTTCGGCATATGTCGCTAATGGATGAAAGTTTCTTTTGCGCTTAAAGACAAAATGCTATAAATTTTGAATGTATTTGTCATATAGTGTCGAATATGACTATAAAAAATGTGCAAAAAAACACAGAAAGTTCATATCTATGATTAAAATTACCAATAAAATCTTAAAAATTCGAATGTGAAGCAAAAAATATTCTATGTAATCCGTGAAAAATATTTTATATAATAACAACATCAACGGCGACATAAGACAAGTTGCCCAAAAAGAGAAGGGAGATTTCTTATTATGAACAAAAAAGGTATGAACAAGAAGATTGCTTTATTAGCAATGGCAGCAGTCATGGGCTTATCTGTAACAGCTTGTGGCGGTGGCTCATCAGAAACACAGGGTGATTCTAAGGCACCGGCTGACAGCAGTGCTCCGGCAGAGTCAGAAGCAGGCGGAGAAGTTGCTAATAAAGATAAACCATTAGTATGGTTCAACCGTCAGCCATCCAACAGCTCAACAGGCGAACTTGATATGAATGCTTTGAATTTCAACGGCAATACATATTATGTAGGTTTCGATGCAAACCAGGGTGCTGAACTTCAGGGAACAATGGTTAAAGAATACATCGAAAAGAATATTGATACAATCGACAGAAACGGTGACGGTGTGATTGGTTATGTTCTTGCAATCGGTGATATCGGACATAATGACTCAATCGCCCGTACAAGAGGTGTTCGTAAGGCACTTGATACAGCTGTAGAAAAAGATGGCGCAATCAACAGTGAACCGGTTGGAACAAACGGTGAAGGCGCATCTACAGTTGTAAAAGATGGTAAACTTGAAGTGAATGGCAAATCCTATACAGTACGTGAGCTTGCATCACAGGAGATGAAGAACTCAGCAGGTGCTACATGGGATGCAGCAACAGCAGGTAATGCTATCGGTACATGGTCAGCATCATTCGGCGATCAGATTGATGTTGTTGTTTCTAACAATGATGGTATGGGAATGTCAATGTTTAATGCATGGTCAAAGGATAACAAAGTGCCTACATTCGGTTATGATGCAAACAGTGATGCTGTTGCAGCAATCGCAGAAGGCTACGGCGGAACAATCAGCCAGCATGCAGACGTACAGGCTTACTTAACACTTCGTGTACTTCGTAATGCACTTGATGGTGTTGATATTGACACAGGTATCGGTACAGCCGATGACGCAGGCAATGTACTTACACCGGATGTATTTACATACAACGAAGAACAGCGTTCTTACTACGCATTAAACGTTGCTGTTACAGCAGATAATTATCAGGATTTCACAGACTCCACTAAGATTTATGAGCCTGTATCAAAACAGCTTGATGAGAGCAAACATCCTAAGAAGAAAGTATGGCTGAACATCTACAATGCAGCAGATAACTTCTTAAGCGCAACATACAAACCGTTACTTGAAAACTATGATGATGTACTTAATCTTGAAGTTGAATACATCGGTGGTGACGGACAGACTGAATCTAATATCACAAACCGTCTTGGAAATCCAAGCGAGTATGATGCTTTCGCAATCAATATGGTTAAAACAGATAATGCAGCTTCCTATACAGCATTACTTAGTCAGTGATAATTATTGAAGTTAAGCAGGCTATCGGGGAGAGATTCTCCCCGATAACCTCTTTTTTTTGGAAACTTGAAAATCAGCATACTTAAATAGGGGTAAGAATCATGGCAGATAAGAAAGATGATGTTGTCTTATCGATACGCGGTATGAGTAAATCCTTCGGACGTAACCGGGTGCTTGATCACATCAATCTTGATGTGAAGAAAGGTACGGTTATGGGCCTTATGGGAGAGAACGGCGCCGGTAAGTCAACAATGATGAAGTGCCTTTTCGGTACTTATCAGAAAGATGAAGGAACGATCTTCCTCGACGGCAGAGAAGTAAGTTTCTCAGGACCGAAAGATGCGTTGGAAAACGGTATCGCAATGGTTCATCAGGAATTAAACCAGTGTCTTGAGAGAAATGTTGTTGACAATTTATTCCTCGGACGTTATCCGGTAAATTCCGTCGGCGTTGTCGATGAAGGCAGAATGAAAAAAGAAGCTTCTGAGCTTTTCAGAAAATTAGGCATGACTGTCAATTTAAGCCAGCCGATGCGAAATATGTCTGTTTCACAGAGACAGATGTGCGAGATTGCAAAAGCAATTTCATATAATGCAAAGGTCATCGTTTTAGATGAGCCGACTTCCTCACTGAATGTTCAGGAAGTTAATAAGCTTTTTGAAATGATGCGTATGTTAAAATCACAGGGGATTTCCCTGATTTATATTTCACACAAGATGGATGAGATTTTTGAAATTTGTGATGAAATATCCGTGCTTCGTGACGGTAATCTTGTAATGACAAAGAAGTCCGAAGATACAAATATGAACGAATTGATTTCGGCGATGGTAGGCCGTTCTCTTGACAATAGATTCCCTCCGGTAGATAACGAGCCTAAGGATGTTATCTTATCGGTGAAGCATTTGTCCACAAAATTTGAACCGCATCTTCAGGATATTTCTTTTGACGTAAGACAGGGCGAGATATTCGGCCTTTACGGTCTTGTCGGTGCAGGACGTACAGAGCTTTTGGAGACGATTTTCGGTGTCCGCACAAGAGCTGCCGGACGTGTTTATTTCAATGATCATCTTATGAACTTTACGAGTGCAAAAGAAGCGATGGAGCATGGCTTTGCGATGATCACGGAGGAACGTAAGGCAAACGGACTTTTCTTAAAGGGCGATTTGACTTTTAATACGACGATTGCCAACCTGGATAAATATAAATCCGGTATTGCTCTTTCAGATGCCAAGATGACAAAGGCAACAGCTAATGAAATTAAAGTTATGCATACAAAATGTATGGGCCCGGATGATATGATTTCAAGCCTTTCAGGCGGTAATCAGCAGAAGGTTATTTTCGGTAAATGGCTGGAGCGTGATCCGAAAGTATTTATGATGGATGAACCGACAAGAGGTATTGATGTCGGTGCTAAATATGAGATTTATGAACTGATTATAAAGATGGCAAAAGCCGGCAAGACAATTATTGTTGTTTCGTCGGAGATGCCGGAGATTCTCGGTATTACAAACCGTATCGGCGTTATGTCCAACGGACGTCTGGCAGGTATCGTTGATACAAAGAAGACAAATCAGGAAGAACTTTTAAGACTTAGTGCAAAATACCTATAATTAAGGGAGAATGATGGATATGGCAAACAGTAAGATTCTTACGGCTGAGCAGGAAATGAAGCTGCGCCAGCCAATAGAGGATTATGTCGGTAAAATTCAGGAGAAGATTGACGGCTTAAGAGCAGATGGTACAGATAAAGTCATTGAACTCCAGAATGAAGTAGACAATATTAAAAAAGAGCGCACACTCACAAAGGAAGAAAAAGCAAACCGTATTGAGGCAGTGCGTAAAGAAATTGAGAAAGCAAAAGCAGTTGAAGCTAAAAATAAAGATGAAGTTTCAAAGCTTATCGCAGATGCTGAAAATTATTTGAAGGCTCATTTTGATAAGGAATACTTTGCGCCGGTTAAAGAAAGCTGTGCTGCAGAGAAAGTACAGGCTCAGGAAAAGTGCAAAAATAAACTTGCAGAGCTTGAAAAGGAACATCAGGCAGCAATATCTAAGCTTACTGACCATCAGGAAATCAAAGATGAAAAGTATGTTTATAAAAACAGACGTTTTGATGCTAAGGTAGAGCTTGACAAAGATTTACAGCAGATTAAAGACAGACGTCATGCAGCGTACAGCTACAGATATCATCTGATTGACCTTTTGAGAATGTCAAAGTTTACATTTGTGGAGACAAGAGCTCAGAAGTGGGAAAACTATAAATATACATTTAATTTAAGAAACTTCCTTCTTCAGAATGGTCTTTACATTGCAATTATCATTGTTTTCATCGCGCTTTGTATTATTACGCCGATGGTTAAAAACACATCATTGCTTACATACAATAACGTTTTGAATATTTTCCAGCAGGCATCGCCGAGAATGTTCCTTGCACTTGGTGTTGCAGGGCTGATTCTTCTTACAGGTACAGACCTTTCAATTGGCCGTATGGTTGGTATGGGTATGACTGTAGGTACGATTATTATGCATCAGGGTCCGAATACAGGTTCCGTATTTGGTCATGTATTTGACTTCTCAGGAATGTCTGTCGGCGCAAGAGTTGTATTTGCACTTGTAATGTGTATCGTTTTATGTACAATCTTTACAACAATCGCAGGCTTCTTTACAGCGAAGTTTAAGATTCATCCATTTATTACAACAATGGCAAACATGCTTGTTATTTTCGGTCTTGTAACTTATGCGACAAAGGGTGTATCCTTTGGTGCGATTGAGTCTGCAATTCCAAACATGATTATTCCGAAAGTGAACGGCTTCCCTACAATTATTCTTTGGGCAGTGGCAGCAATTATTGTTGTATGGTTCATTTGGAATAAGACAACATTTGGTAAAAACTTATATGCTGTCGGCGGAAATCCTGAGGCAGCAGCAGTTTCAGGTATCTCTGTAGTAAAGGTAACTGTCGGTGCTTTCGTTCTTGCCGGTATTCTTTACGGCTTCGGTTCATGGCTTGAATGTGCTAGAATGTTCGGTTCAGGTTCAGCAGCTTACGGACAGGGCTGGGAGATGGATGCCATCGCAGCCTGCGTTGTCGGCGGTGTGTCCTTCACAGGTGGTATCGGTAAGATTTCAGGTGTTGTTGTCGGTGTTATTATTTTTACAGCATTGACATATTCCCTCACAATTCTTGGTATCGATACAAACCTTCAGTTCGTATTCTCAGGTATCATTATTCTTATTGCAGTCATTCTTGACTCTCTGAAATACGTTCAGAAAAAATAATATGGAAATTTTTAAAAGGTCAGATTTCATGTCTGACCTTTTTTTTAATGTTAATGTTTGGTATAATGAATGCAAAACATTTGCACAGGGGAAGATAAAGATGGAAAAATATACAGTGCTTTTAGTGGATGACGAGGAGGATGTCATTCAGGTCATTATGAAAAAGGTGAATTGGGAGGCTATTGGCTTTTCAGTGATCGGCTATGCCGGAAACGGCCTTAAGGCGTTGGAACTTGTGGAAAAGTTCCAGCCGGACGTTGTGATGACAGATATTAAGATGCCGTATATGGACGGTATGGAGCTGGCGAGGCGCATTAAGGAAGAATATCCGGCGACAAAGCTTTTAATCTTTACCGGTTTTGATGAGTTTGAATATGCGAAAGCGGCGGTACATCTTGAAGTGGAGGAGTATATATTAAAGCCGGTGAATTCGGCGGAGCTGACGAAGGTATTTACAAGACTCAGAGAAAAGCTTGATAAGGAAATCAACGAAAAGAGAGATACGCAAATCTTGCGTCAATATTATATGGAAGCGCTGCCGGTGCTTCAGGCAAATTTTTATACGACATTGATTGAGGGCAGGATTTCTGAGGATATGCTTGATAAATATATATCGGATTATCAGATTTATTTTACAGGGCCTTTTTATGTCTGCCTTGTGATTCATACGTCGGCGAGAAATATACCGGCACATATGAATCAGCTGCTTCTCGCGACATCTGTTGAAAAGCAGGCCGGCGAGTATTTTGGACGTCGCTGGCAGCCAAAGGTTTTTTCTTATCTTGGAAAGACGGTGATGATTGCCCAGCTGGAAAGTATAGCTGCAGTGACAGAACTGACAGATGACTGTGACCGTTTCTGCCGCTATGTTCAAAGGATGATCGGTGCAGTGGTCACTGTCGGTATCGGTCATGTATGCAGAAACATTTTAGAACTGGCGTCTTCTTACAGAGGGGCAAGAGAAGCTGTTTCTTACAGAGTCATTTATGGCTCGGCAAAGGCAATTAATATCGAAGAAATTGAACCGTCCAAGCCGGAAAAAGCAGCGCCGGTCAATGATGCGTATCTTACCCGGCTTTTTAAAGACATACGTCTTGGTTCGCAAAAGGATATTGAGGCGGCGGTAGATGATTATATGAATCATATGTCGGTGACTTCAAAATCGCTTCAGCAGCATCAGCTTGATATTATGGAGCTTTCCAGCGCGCTTTATCGTTTTGCCTCAAATAATGACATTGACGATAAGGATTTTGCTGTAGATATGAAGGAAATTTACGGCAGTATGATGAGCATGGATCCGGTGACGTTAAAAAAGCGTCTTTTGGATATCAGTCTTTTGTTTCATGAGAAGCTTATCAGTGCCCGCAATAAGTCAACGCGCTCCTTTGTGCAGAAAGCACAGGAATATGTCAAAAGTCATTATGGAGATGAGTCGCTGTCTTTAGACACAATATGCGAGGCGCTTGGCGTATCTAATGCGTATTTTTCAACGGTGTTTAAAAAAGAAACGGGAGAATCGTTTATTAGTTATTTGACGGATTATCGGATGGATATTGCTTCAAGGCTGCTTATTGCAACAAATGATAAAAGCTATATGATTGCAAAGCGTGTCGGCTATACAGATCCGAATTATTTTAGTTATGTTTTTAAGCGCCGGTTCGGTGTGTCGCCGTCAAAATACAGAATGGAGTATTCGAAAAGTGAAAAATAATTATTTTAAGCGGCTGAAAAATATAAAACGGCTGAGCGATATAAAGCCGATGGGGATGCAGCCGACGCTGATGATCGCGTTCTCGGTGATTTCGATTACGATGATGCTTATTCTTGGTACAGTGATGTATTTCAGATTTTCTGCGGTATCCAGGAAAGAAATTACACAGAGTACGCAAAAGCTGATGGAGCAGACCGGAGAAAATCTTGAGGATTATCTGATGAGTATGCGCCGGATATCAGATACGGTTTATTATAATATTATTAAAGAAAATGATTTTTCAAGTAAAAATAAGGATATTCAGCGGAGCATGAATCTTTTGTATGAGGCCAACCGGGATAATTTAAGAAGTATTGCTGTTTATAACAGCTACGGCAGCCTTATTGCGGCAGAGCCTTTAACATCGCAAAAAGAAGATCCGGATGTCACGGGGCAGGCATGGTATAAGCAGGCTGTCAATGAGATGGAAAATATGCATTTTTCAACGCCGCATATTCAGAATCTTTTTGATGACGGGACTTTCCGTTATTACTGGGTTATTTCGCTGAGCCGTGTTGTTGAACTGACGGACAAGGGAGATTCCCAGTCGGGTGTTCTGCTTGTTGATATGGATTATTCGGGCATATCAAGAATGATGAATAAAATTAATGATGTCGGCAATGGGCAGTATTATTATTTGTGCGACAAAAACGGAAATATTATTTATCATCCGCGTCAGACACAGATCAGCTGGGGGATATGCAGTGAAAACAGCCGCACAGCCGCAAATTACAAGGACGGTGCGTATGACGAATTTTTTGAGGGCAGCCGGCGGAAGGTCATTGTCAATACAATCAGCTATACAGGGTGGAAGCTTGTCGGCGTTGTGTCATATTCGGCATTTACACACGGTATGAGCAATATGCAGTATTTTGCCGTGATGCTGATGCTGCTTACAGGGATGATGCTTGTCGGGATCAACAGGGTTGTTTCGGTGAGAATATCAAGTCCGATACTAAAACTGAATGCGTCGGTGATGGCCTATGAGGCCGGGGAAAAGCCGGAAATTTACATCGGCGGCTCGAAAGAGATTATTCATTTGGGCGGCTCGATACAGGATTCTTATGAAAAAATAGATTCTCTGATGAAGGAGATTGTGCTTGAGCAAAATGAGCGGCGCAAAAGTGAGCTGGATGCGCTTCAGAGCCAGATTAATCCGCACTTTTTATACAATACACTTGAGTCGATTACGTGGATGATTGAGGGTGAAAGAAACGACGAAGCTGTGTTTATGATTTCCCAGCTTGCAAAGCTTTTTAGAATCAGTCTTTCAAAGGGACGGACAGTTATCAGTATCCGCGACGAGCTGCAGCATGCCGGAAGCTATATGAATATACAAAAAATACGTTATAAAAATACATTTTCAGTGACCTTTGATGTGGATGAGGACGTGTGTGACTGTTGTATTGTAAAGCTTATTTTACAGCCGATTCTTGAAAATGCTATTAACTATGGCGTCAGCGGAATGGATGACTGCGGTGAAATAACAGTTCGTGGAAAAAAGAAGGACGGCAACATTGTTCTTTCAGTCATAGATAACGGGATCGGGATGTCGGAGGAGGAAGCGCATCTTATTTTGACAGACAGCAGTCGTGTGCATAAGCATGGTTCCGGCGTCGGACTTATTAATGTCAACAACCGTATACAGATTCTTTTTGGCAAAGAATATGGTGTCACCGTTGAAAGCGAGCCGGATGAGGGCACGTGTGTTTCAGTCACAATTCCTGCAATTCCTTATTCGGAGGAAACGCGGAAAATTCTTGAAAAGGGGCACATGTTCAGCAGAGAAGAAATAAATTTGAAAATGCAGGGAAATAAAGATGAAGAATCGTAAAAAAACATTTATTCTCATAGAGGCAGCGCTTGCGGTGCTTGCCGCCTGTTTTGGCTTTATGCTGCTTTGGGGAACAGCAGGCAAGCCTTCCGATAAGGTTTCTGTTATTATGCAGGATTCAGATGACAGTCAGTGGGCTGCTTTTAAGTATGGGTTAAGAATGGCGGCAATGGATGCGGATATTGAGCTGTCTGTTGTAAATACGTCCGGAACGCTTTTGGCCGGCGATGAAAAAACGCTCATTGAAAATGAAATTGAGAATGGCGCATCGGCAGTCATTGTACAGCCGGTGCCGGGAAATGACAGCGAAGATATGCTTAAAAATATTGAGGCAAAGGTGCCGGTCATTTTAATTGAGTCATCTGCAGGTGATACGGGCGTTCTGCCGGTTGTGCAGCCGGACAATTATGGAATGGGCGCGGCTGTTGCAAATGAGCTTTTGTCAGATTACAGCGGAAATCTTTCGGGAAAGACACTTGGCATTGTTTCGGCCGACGGTGTGTCCGAAGCTGTCTTAAACCGCCGCGACGGATTGATTGACGGCTTGGAGGACAGCGGGGTATCGGTCGAGTGGTCGATGCTTGGAAAAGATGAAAATGGTGAGCTTTTAATCAAAGATAAGCCAAAGACGGATTTTATCGTAGCGCTTGATAACGGCGGTGTGAAGGCCGCAGGGCGTGCGGCTGATGATAATGATATTCACGGGGCACTTTTATATGGTATCGGGCGTTCGACAGAGGCTGTTTATTATCTTGATAAGGGGCTTGCCGAGTGTCTTGTTGTCCCTGACGAGTTCAGTGTGGGCTATGAAAGTCTGTCAGAGACGGCAAAAAAGCTGGAACAGTACTTTTATAAAATAGAAAATAAGACAGTAACTTATACAATTATGCGCCGGGAAACACTTTTTTCTGATGCAAATCAGAAAATTCTTTTTACAATGAGTCAGTAGAAAATTTGCAGAAGGCAGGACAGAGGTGAATGTATGAAGGGAAGAAAATTTTGTGCGGCAGTTTTAATGACAGGCGTGTCTGTGGCTGCGCTTTCAGGCTGCGGACAGACGGTTTCAATGAAGCCGCAGCGTATTTATATGGGAATTGCCTGCTACAATGAAAGTGATACATTTTTGAGTGAGCTGATCGACTGTGTGAAAGCAGAGCTTGGCGCAATCGAGGGGGCCTCGGTGACGGTGATGGATGCGGAAGGTTCTCAAAGGACGCAGGAGGATCAGGTACAGGCAATGATTGATGCCGGTTGTAATGTTCTTGCAGTCAATCTTGTAGACCGGGCAGATCCTTCGGCGATTATTGATGCCGCAAAGGAAAATGATGTGCCGATTATCTTTTTTAACCGGGAGCCGGTGGCTGAGGATATGATGCAGTGGGATAAGATTTATTATGTCGGTGCCGATGCAAAGCAGTCCGGCGTATTTCAGGGGGAACTTGCTGCGGAAGCAATTGAAAATGATGCACGTATTGACCGGAATAATGACGGTGTGATCCAGTATGTGATACTTGAGGGTGAGCCGGGGCATCAGGATGCGCTTATACGGACGGAAAATGCGGTAGATACATTGAAAAACCATGGCATTGCACTGGAAAAAATCGGTCACGGTATTGCCAATTGGAACCGGGGACAGGCGGCCAACCGCATGCAGCAGCTCATTGAACAGCATCAAAATAAAATAGAGCTTGTTCTGGCAAATAATGATGATATGGCGCTTGGCGCCATTGATGCCTATGAAAAAAAGAATTTTACAGAATCGACGGTTCCGTCCTTTTTTGGAATCGACGGCACGGCAGTAGGGCTTGAGGCAGTCAGCAATGGGAAGCTTTCGGGAACAGTGTACAATGATAAAACCGGGCAGGCGCAGGCGATTGTAAAGCTTTCGGAGTATCTTGTTCTCGGAAAAAGTGCAGATGATTTAGAATTTACAAAAGAAAAATATATTTACACGCCGTATAAGAAAGTTACGGCAGAAAATGTGGATATGTTTATTGATGAGTAGGAGGCTTGACATGAAATACAAAGCAATACTTTTTGATTTAGACGGAACATTGCTTCCGATGGATATGGAGGTGTTTACAAAAGGATATTTTAAGCTTTTGGCGGTAAAGCTTGCAAAGTATGGTATTGAACCCCAAAAGCTGATTGATGCGGTATGGACCGGCACGGCGGCAATGGTTAAAAATGACGGCGGGGCTTCAAATGAAGATCGTTTCTGGCAGAAGTTTACAGAGATAACCGGCTTTGACAAGGCAAAGGTGAATAAGGATTGTCTTGATTTTTATGCCAATGAGTTTAATGGTGCAAAAAAATATACAGGAGAAAATTTGCTGGCTAAAAAGGCGGTGGAGATTGCAAGGGGAAAAAGTGAACTTGTTGTGCTTGCGACAAACCCGCTCTTTCCGCTTGTTGGACAGGATACAAGACTTCATTGGATCGGGCTTTCAAAAGAAGCTTTTGACCTTGTGACAAGCTATGAAGCAGACATTTACTGTAAGCCGAATCCGAAATATTTTGAGTCGGTCTGTGCGCGTATCGGTGTTAAACCAGAAGATTGTCTGATGATTGGCAATGACGAGGGTGAGGACATCAAAGCAGCATCGTCCATAGGGATGGATTGTTACCTTGTGACAGACTGTCTGATTGAGAAGGAAGGCGTTTTGTGGCAGGGACCAAAAGGTACATTTAAAGAGATGGTACAAATGCTTGAAGCATTATAGTACAGCGAAAGGAGACTTTTTTATGAATATGAATTATGATGTGATGATTATTGGTGCCGGGCCGGGCGGCATTTTCTCGGCATATGAACTGACAAAGCTCAAACCGGAGTTAAATGTTGCTGTTTTTGAGGCGGGACATGCTTTAAATAAGCGCCACTGCCCGATTGACGGTGAAAAAATCAAGTCCTGTATCCATTGTAAAAGCTGCTCGATTATGAGCGGCTTTGGCGGTGCAGGTGCATTTTCCGATGGAAAGTATAATATTACAAATGATTTTGGCGGTACACTGTACGAGTATATCGGAAAGAAGCAGGCGCTGGAGCTGATGAATTATGTTGACGAGATTAATCTGGAATATGGCGGCGAGGGTACAAAGCTATATTCGACATCGGGAACGCGTTTTAAAAAACTCTGTATTCAAAATGGCCTGCATCTTTTAGACGCTTCAGTGCGCCATTTGGGAACAGATATTAATTATGTTGTTCTGGAACACCTTTATGAACATTTGAAAGATAAGGTGACTTTTTATTTCGATACGCCGGTGGAAAGCGTGGCTCAGACAGATGAAGGCTATGAAGTGAAATGCGCCGGAGCTGTTTATACGGGAAAACAGTGTATTATTTCGGTCGGACGAAGCGGCAGTAAGTGGATGGAAAAGGTATGCCGGGAAATGGATATACAGACGCAGTCCAATCGTGTGGATATCGGTGCCCGCGTGGAACTTCCGGCGGATGTATTTTCCCATCTGACCGATGAGCTGTATGAGAGTAAGATTGTGTACAGAACGCATAAATATGAGGACTTAGTCCGCACTTTCTGTATGAATCCGAAGGGCGCTGTTGTTACTGAAAATACAAATGGCATTATTACGGTCAACGGACACAGCTATGAGGATCCGGCAAAGCAGACGAATAATACAAACTTTGCCCTGCTTGTGGCGAAGCATTTTTCATATCCGTTTAAGGATTCCAACGGTTACGGTGAGAGCATTG
>OLRK01001327.1_pt1 | contig 21254 bp, 21 predicted proteins | sample 1672911 | NCBI WGS metagenome assembly OLRK01 (sample SAMEA3136736, study PRJEB25190) | human gut metagenome | biome: human gut; feature: human-associated habitat; material: faeces | place: Austria | collected 2013 | reverse complement strand
AGAGCATCTGCCTTACAAGCAGAGGGTCACAGGTTCGAGCCCTGTAGGCCCCATTCCCGGCCGGCGTGGCGGAACTGGCAGACGCACAGGACTTAAAATCCTGCGGGACTTACCTCCCGTACCGGTTCGATTCCGGTCGCCGGCAGTGAAAGACAGGGTGTCGTGAAATGATCCACAGAGATGATTTCACGGCACCTTTTCGTATGGGATAAACACGGAAAAGACTCGGAGCTGCCGCTACGGCAGATCCTCCATCTGCGTTTGCGGCAGCTCCGTTTCGTCTGGGTCTAATCAATATCAATCACATAGTATCCCGCAATCCAGGCTCCCTCCGGGATTTCGTAGGAGCTTCCCTCCGGGGATCCCATCACCCAGCCGGTGTCCGACGGATGGTGGTTTTCCATGGTTCCGGCGAAGTGCAGCATGGCGATGCCCACATTCAGGCGGATGTCGTCATCGGTGGTCATTTCATCCGGCAGGCAGACCATGAGGACGGTGTTTTTGTCCAGGATAAAGCGGTAGGGCTGCAGGTTTAAATAGGAGGGGGCGCAGCAGGCGGCGATGAAGGCCTGGTATACGCTGTTGTTTAAGGGCAGGGAGGAAATCTCCGCGCTCTCGCCCCAGTGTTTCGTGTAGACGGCGTGGTCCACGGCCAGTTTCGGCGCGATGAAACCGGTACGCTGTTTGATGAAAATGTTGGACACGCTCTTGATGTCCAGGCGGGAGGACGGCAGCATGACGGTGGCGTTGCCGAAGGCGATGAGGGCCATGGGACGGCGGTCGTCCGGCAGATGAAGGCGTCTTCCCATCTCCTCCGGATCCTGGATGGTGATCCAGCAGGATTCCAGCTCCAGCTCCGTCAGTTTCATCACCAGGTCCTCCCCCATGTAACCGGCGTTCTCCACGGCGTGGTCATGGGGAGCGGAGGAGATCACCAAGTAATTCGGGGCCTCAATCATCAGCCCGTGGTAACCGGCGCAGCCCTTTAACTCGGCGGGGGCGTCCGCACCTAAAATGGTGACGTCCGCGGCAAGCTCCGGAATCATCCGGCGGCAGCTGGGAATGTAATTTTGCAGCTCCGTCAGCTGGCGGCTGGAGATCGGCCGTTTTTTAAAGCTTCTGGTAGATTCCCGTTTGATCGCAAGATTGTAATAATCCATACATTACCCACCTTTCTTTCAGCAAATAACGGACAAAAAGTATTATAATTTGATTTTATCACCATAATATTTGGATTGTCAAATAATATAGCGAAAATGACGGAACATTTCATAACCGTTCACCGTCTCCGTGTTTTCCCGGCCTATTTCTTTGCCTTCCCACATATAATAATCATAGACCGATCAACCTACGGGGACAGCACCCGGAAAAGAGGCAGGATGAGAAAGACAGCCGTGATTGCCGCTGCCGCGCTGGCGGCGGTGGGGTGGTTCAGCTATGAAATATGGAGGATGGAGGCGGCGACGGCGGGGAGCCCGGAGGTGGATCCGGCCCAGCCGGTTTCCAGGCGCTACATCGCCCTGACCTTTGATGACGGCCCCCATCCGGTGTACACGCCCATGCTGCTGGACGGCTTAAAGGAGCGGGACGTAAAGGCCAGTTTCTTTCTGGTGGGGGACAACATTGACGGAAATGAGGAGATCGTAAGACGGATGGCGGAGGAAGGCCATCTGATCGGAAACCACACCTCCAGCCACGTGCAGATTTCTAAAATTCCCATGGAGGAGGCGGTGCGGGAGATCCAGGAGACCAATGAAAAGCTGGAAAGCCTGACGGGAAACGCCCCGGAATACGTGCGCCCGCCCTACGGGGAATGGAGCGATGAGCTGGGGGAACGGCTGCGGATGGAGCCGGTTTTCTGGAACGTGGATCCCCTGGACTGGAAGGTTCTGGACGCGGAAAAGGTGTACCGCCACATCGTAAAGCACGCGGAGGACGGCAGCGTGATCCTGCTCCACGACTCCTATGAAACCACGGTGCAGGCGGCGTTTAAGGCCATTGACACGCTGGAGAAGCAGGGATATACTTTTGTTACAGCAGATGAATTGTTGGTGGACTGAAAGCGAGGAAACAGATGAATTTGTTTGATTATATGAGGGAAAACACCATGGAAAAGGAGTCTCCGCTGGCGTCCCGGATGCGCCCGGAGACTCTGGATGAGGTGGTGGGACAGAAACACATCATCGGGCGGGACAAGCTGCTCTACCGCGCCATCAAGGCGGACAAGCTGGGCTCGGTGATCTTCTACGGCCCCCCGGGAACGGGCAAAACCACCCTGGCAAAGGTGATTGCCAACACCACCAGCGCCCAGTTCCGCCAGATCAACGCCACCGTGGCCGGAAAGAAGGACATGGAGGAAGTGGTAAACGAGGCGAAGGAAAACCTGGGGATGTACGGGAAAAAGACCATTCTGTTCGTGGATGAGATCCACCGGTTCAATAAGGGGCAGCAGGATTTCCTTCTGCCCTACGTGGAGGACGGCACCCTGATTCTGATTGGGGCCACCACGGAAAATCCCTATTTTGAAGTAAACGGGGCGCTGCTGTCCCGGTCGAAGATCTTTGAGCTGCGGCCTCTGGAAAAGGAGGCGGTAAAGGAGCTGATTCACAGGGCTGTCTACGATGAGGCGAAGGGAATGGGCAGCTATGGCGGGGAAATCACCGAGGAAGCCGCTGACTTTCTGGCAGACGCCGCCGGAGGGGATGCCAGGTCGGCTTTAAACGCCGTGGAGCTGGGAATCCTGACCACGGACCGGAGCGAGGACGGAAAGATCTGGATCAATCTGGAGGTAGCCCAGGAGTGCATCCAGAAACGGGCCGTCCGCTACGACAAGGACGGGGACAGCCACTACGACACCATTTCCGCGTTTATCAAGAGTATGCGGGGCTCTGACCCGGACGCCGCGGTGTACTACCTGGCGCGGATGCTGTACGCGGGTGAGGACATCAAATTTATCGCCAGAAGGATCATCATCTGCGCGGCGGAGGATGTGGGCATGGCGGATCCCCAGGCCCTGGTGGTGGCGGTAAACGCGTCCCTGGCGGTGGAACGGGTGGGAATGCCGGAGGCCAGGATCATTCTGGCGGAGGCGGTGACCTACGTGGCCACGGCTCCCAAGAGCAATGCCTCCTATCTGGCGGTGGACGAGGCCATGGAGTATTTAAAAAATCACCGCGCCCTGCCGGTGCCGGCCCATTTGCAGGACAGGCATTATTCCGGCGCCGCCAAGCTGGGACGGGGGGTAGACTACCAGTACGCCCACAGCTATCCCCACCACTACGTAAAGCAGCAGTATCTGCCGGACGGCATGGAGGGGACGGTCTTTTACCGCCCCACGGACAACGGCTATGAGCGGCAGGTCACCCAGTGGATGGAGTTTTTGAAACGGGAAAGCGGGGAACAGGAATGAAATCTTCGGAAAGACAGAGAACTATCCAGAATCCCATGGTGGTGATCTCCCTGGACGCCGTGGGCACAAGGGATCTGCCCTTTTTAAAGAGCCTGCCGAATTTCGGGCGGTTCTGGGAGGAGGCGGCGGTGTGCGAGCGGGTCAAAACGGTGTATCCCAGCCTGACCTACCCGGCCCACACCTCCATTGTCACCGGGATGTACCCCGATACTCACGGAATCGTGAACAATTTACAGATTCAGCCGGAGAGGGAAAAACCGGACTGGTTCTGGCAGAGGCGGTACGTGCAGGCGGAGACCCTTTACGACCAGGTGAGAAAGAGGGGCGGGACGGCAGCGTCCCTGCTCTGGCCGGTGACTGGCGGGGCGAAAATCCGTTTTAACCTGCCGGAAATCCTTCCCAACCGGCCGTGGCAGACCCAGACCATGGTTTCCTGCTTAAACGGAAGCCCTCTTTATGAGCTGGAATTACAGCGGCTGTTTGGCCACATCCGGAAGGGGGTGAGCCAGCCGGCCCTGGACGATTTTGTGCAGGCGTCCCTGCTCCACACCCTGGAGCGGTACCGCCCGGATCTGACTCTGGTCCATTTTACAGACGTGGACACCAACCGCCATCTTTACGGGGTAACCAGCCCCCAGGCAAAGGCGGCTTTAAAACGCCACGACCAGAGGATCGGGGAGGTGCTCGGCCTTTTGAGCCGGTCGGAATGGGGAAAACGGGCGAACGTGGTTCTGCTGGGGGATCATTACCAGCTGGACGTGGAAAAGGCGGTCTGCCCCAACTATTACTTCGCGAAACGGCGCTGGCTGACGGTGCGGGACGGGCGGATCGCGGACTGGCGCGTGCTGGCCCGGGAGTGCGACGGCTCCTGCTACATTTATATAAAGGAAAGAACGCTGACGGCCCAGGTTTACGGCCTTTTAGAGGAGCTGCGGGAAAAGGGCCTGGTAAAGGCCGTTTACACCGGAAAAGAGGCGGCCGCCATGGGGGCGGACCGGGAGTGCGCGTTTATGGTGGACGGAGGCGACGGCGTTTATTTTCTCAATGACTGGAAGGCTCCGGCGGTGCGGGAGGCCGTTTCCCGGGCCACCCACGGCTTTCACCCGGACCGGGACGGCTACACCACCATTTTCGGCGGGAGAGGCCCGGCGTTTGCCAGGGGAGGACGGCAGGAGGAAATGTGCCTGGTGGACGAAGGCCCCACGTTGGCGGCGGCCCTGGGCGTGAGTCTTGGAAGGACAGATGGTGAAATTAAGAAAAATTTGCTTTTCATTTCTTCTGACAGAGTATATAATAGGAAATGAGCTTATATGCACACTACCATCTTTTAAAACGTATCTGATAAAAATCCCCATGTGAAAAGTAAAAAAGGAGACTTGAAATGCGTGAGAAGTTAGAGACATTACCTTTAGCCACGCTGCGTGATATGGCGAAGGCGCAGGGGTTAAAGGGCGTAAGTGGTTTTAGAAAATCTGAATTGATAGATTTGCTCTGCCGGGAGGCGGAAAAGCTGGAACAGGAAAAGGCGGCCGTTTCCGAGGAACCGGCTGCGGCCCCGGCTCCGGAGGAAAGCGTTTCCCAGGACAAGCCGGCGGTTCAGGCCGAGCGGACGGAGCGGAGCGAAAACACGGGAAACCGGACAGTGGCATACGGGAGCCGCTACCGTGACGGCAGGCAGCAGGACCGTTTCAGAAACGACCGCCAGAGAGAGGATCGCTCCGGGGACGACCGGGTCAGAGAGGACCGTTTCAGAGATCAGGAGCGTACCAGAGACGACCGTACCAGAGATCAGGAGCACAGCCGTGAGGAGCGGGTTCGCGACGACCGCTACCGTGACAGCGACCGGGGCGACCGGAATGACCGCGGTGACCGGGGCGAGATGCCGGGGCTGAACCCGGATCTGCAGGAGCTGGACAGCGGAGAGGACGCCAAGGGCATTCTGGAAGTGATGTCCGATGGTTTCGGTTTTATCCGCTGTGAGAACTTCCTTCCCGGGGAGAACGACGTCTATGTGGCGCCGTCCCAGATCCGCCGGTTCAATATGAAGACGGGAGACATCGTCCAGGGCAGTAAGCGGGTCAAGAGCCCGGCGGAAAAGTTCGCGGCCCTCTTATACGTAAAGACCATCAACGGCTATCCGGCCAACGCGGCGGAGAGACGGCCGAATTTTGAGGATCTCACCCCCATTTTCCCCAACAAGCGGATCCATCTGGAGATGCCTGGGGGCCGCATGAGCACGGCGATGCGGGTGGTGGACCTTCTCTCCCCCATCGGAAAGGGGCAGAGAGGCATGATCGTTTCCCCGCCCAAGGCCGGTAAGACCACCCTGTTAAAGCAGGTGGCGAAAGCCGTCACCACCAACCATCCGGATATGCACCTGATCATCCTGCTCATTGACGAGCGCCCGGAGGAGGTGACGGACATCAAAGAGGCCATTGTGGGGCCCAATGTGGAAGTGATTTACTCCACCTTTGACGAGCTGCCGGACCGACACAAGCGGGTTTCCGAGATGGTGATTGAGCGGGCGAAACGCCTGGTGGAGCACGGACGGGACGTGATTATCCTGCTGGACAGCATCACCAGGCTGGCGAGAGCCTACAATCTGGTAGTACCCCCCAGCGGCCGTACCCTTTCCGGCGGTCTCGACCCGGCGGCCCTGCATATGCCGAAACGGTTCTTCGGAGCCGCGAGAAATATGCGGGAGGGCGGCAGCCTGACGATTCTGGCCACGGCCCTCATCGACACCGGCAGCCGTATGGACGACGTGATCTACGAGGAATTTAAGGGCACGGGCAACATGGAGCTGGTGCTCGACCGGAAACTGTCGGAGAAACGCATTTTCCCGGCTGTGGACATCTTAAAATCCGGAACCAGACGGGACGACCTTCTGCTCACCAGAGAGGAGATGGAGGCGGTGGACATCGTCCGCAAGGCGACCAACTCCATGAAGGCCGACGAGGCGGTGGAGAAGATCCTGGATCTGTTCGCCCGCACCAGGACCAACCGGGAATTCGTGGAAAACGCGAAGAAAATCCGTTTCTTCTAAGGAAAACTGCTTGCATATGGGCAGAATCTGTGATATACTTTGTAGGCTGTCTGTATCAGACATAGAGTGCGTGAAAACGGCACCTGCGGTTGGGAACCGCAAATATAAAATTGAGAGGTGAAAATCATGAAGGAAGGAATCCATCCGGCGTATTATCAGGCCAAGGTTGTGTGCAACTGCGGAAACGAGTTCGTAACTGGCTCCACGAAGAAGGACATTCACGTTGAGGTTTGCTCCAAATGTCATTCTTTCTACACTGGCCAGCAGAAGGCTGCTGCAGCCCGCGGACGTATTGATAAGTTCAATCGTAAGTACGGCGTTAATGTGGCTAAATAAGAAAAGAGCTTAAACAGAGGTTGGAGCATGGCGGAAACGCTGGGTTTCAACCTTGTTTTTTACTGTGAAAGCCCCGGATGGCGCCGGTATAGATGGGCGTGCTTGCACGCACACTCGCGCCGGGGCGGGCGTGACAATCGCATATACATTTTGTTTCACATAAATCAGACTGAGGGCTTTGCGTGCAAGGCCCGGCTGACCTCGCGGGACGGTTTCCAGGGAATTTGGAGGCGTTTTCGGGGTGACGGAGGTGAATGGATGAAATATTCAGGCATTGGCGGTCAGGCGGTCATCGAAGGGATCATGATGAAAAATAAGGATGACTACGCCACGGCGGTGAGACGGCCGGACGGAGGCATTGAGGTGATGAAGGACCGCTATGTCAGTATGACGGAAAAGGTGAAATTCTGCGCCCTGCCGTTTGTACGGGGGGTGTTCAGCTTTGTGGACTCTATGGTCCTGGGGATGAAAACCCTGACGTTTTCCGCCAGTTTTTTCGAGGACGATGAGGACGTGGCGGAGGAGCCGGGAAAATTCGAGCAGTTTCTGGACCAGATGTTTGGTGAGAAACTGGAAAAGGTGATCATGGGCGTGGTGATGGCCTTCTCCGTGGTGATGGCGGTGGTGATCTTTATGATCGTGCCCCTGCTGCTGGCAAATGTGCTGCGTCTCTATATCGGGTCGGAGAGCGTGATGGCTTTTCTGGAGGGACTGATCCGGATCGCCATTTTTATCGCATATATCAAGCTGGTGTCCCGGATGGAGGAGATCCGCCGGACCTTTATGTACCATGGCGCGGAGCACAAGTGCATCAACTGCATTGAGCACGGCATGGAGCTGACCGTGGAAAATGTGCGGAAAAGCTCCAAGCAGCACAAGCGCTGCGGCACCAGTTTCCTGATTTTTGTTATGCTGATCAGCATTCTGCTGTTTATGGTGATCCGGGTGGATACGCTGTGGCTGAGGATTGTAAGCCGCATTGTGCTGGTGCCGGTGATCGCGGGGATTTCCTATGAGCTCCTGCGCCTGGCGGGCCGGAGCGACAACGGGCTGATCAACCTGGTGAGCAAGCCGGGGCTTTGGATGCAGAATATGACTACGAAAGAGCCGGACGACTCCATGATCGAGGTGGCCATCGCCGCGGTGGAGGCTGTGTTTGACTGGAGAGCCTATCTGGCGGAGAATTTTCCGGAGACGGCGGCGGGGGAAAAGAGCCTGCCGCAGGACGGGGCATCAGCCGGGGAAATGGACGGCGCCCGGAAGGAGACGGAAGGTGTATCCGCTGAAGGGCAGGATTTCCGGCAGGAAACCGGAGAAATCCCAGGGATCCCAGCGAGAGGAATGGAATCATGACGTTTTTAGAGCTTTGTAAATGGGGAGAAAAACGGCTGGCGGACGCCGGCGTGGCGGATGCCGGGCTGGATGCCAGGTATCTTCTCCAGGAGGCCTTTGAGCTGGATATGGCTCATTTCCTGTTAAAACAGCAGGAACAGGTGCCCACGGTGGACGGCCGGACGAGGGAGTACAGCGAGGCCATCCAGGCCAGAGCCATGCGGGTGCCTCTCCAGTACCTGGTGGGAAGTCAGGAGTTTATGGGCCTGTCCTTCCAGGTAGACAGCCGGGTGCTGATACCCAGGCAGGACACGGAGACCCTGGTGGAGATGATTTTGAAGGAACATTCGGAGAAGGAGACGCGAATTCTGGATCTGTGCACCGGTTCCGGCTGCATTGCCATCAGCTTGGCGGCTTTGGGCGGATACGGGCAGGTGGACGGGGCGGATATTTCCGGGGACGCCCTGGAGGTGGCCAGGGAGAACGGCAGACGGCTGGCTCCCGCGGTGCGGTTTTTGGAGGGTGACCTCTTTGAGGCCTTGGACGAGGGGGCGGCCTACGATGTGATCGCCTCCAATCCGCCCTACATCGCCACGGAAGTGATCGAGGGGCTGGAGCCGGAGGTGCGGGACTACGAGCCCAGGCTGGCGCTGGACGGAGACAGGGACGGACTGGCGTTTTACCGCAGGATCGCGGCGGAGAGCCGGGAGTTTCTGGCGGACGGCGGATGGCTTTACCTGGAGATCGGATATGATCAGGGAGAGGCCCTGGAGGCCCTTTTGAGGGACAATGGGTTTGTTGGCGTAAGAATTGTGAAGGATGCTGCCGGGAACCACAGGGTGGCCTGTGGCCAGTGGCCGGGAGCGGTTTGAAAAATGGCAGGAGGAAACCATGTTTGACAGATTGGATGACATATTGATTCACTATGAGGAGCTGATGCTGGAGCTCAACAATCCGTCGGTGGCGGAGGACCAGAACCGGTTCCGGAAACTGATGAAGGAGCAGGCGGATCTGGCTCCCATCGTGGAGGCCTACAAGGCCTACAAGCAGGCCAAGCAGGACGTGGAGGACAGCCTGGCTCTCCTGGATGAGGAATCTGACGAGGAGATGCGGGAGCTGGCCAAGGAGGAGCTGGCGGACGCCAGAAAGCGGATCGAGGAGCTGGAAAAGGAGTTAAAGATCCTTCTGCTCCCGAAGGACCCCAACGATGACAAGAACATTATCATGGAGATCCGCGCCGGAGCAGGCGGAGACGAGGCGGCCCTGTTCGCGTCGGAGCTGTACCGGATGTACGTAAACTACGCGGAGCACCAGCACTGGAAGGTGGAGATGATCAGCGTAAACGAGAACGGCATCGGCGGTTTCAAGGAGGTGGTCTGCATGATCACCGGAAAGGGAGCCTACTCCAAGCTGAAATACGAGAGCGGCGTGCACCGGGTGCAGCGTGTGCCGGAGACGGAGTCTGGCGGCCGCATCCACACCTCCACGGCTACGGTGGCAGTGATGCCGGAGGCCGAGGAAGTGGACGTGCAGATCGACATGAACGACTGCCGTATCGACGTGATGCGAGCGTCCGGCAACGGCGGACAGTGTGTAAACACCACGGACTCAGCGGTGCGTCTGACCCACATTCCCACGGGAATCGTGATTTACAGCCAGACGGAGAAGTCCCAGCTCCAGAACAAGGAGAAGGCGTTTCGGCTGCTGCGCTCAAAGCTGTATGACATTGAGCTGGAGAAACGGCAGAACGCGGAGGCGGAGGAGAGGCGCAGCCAGATCGGAACGGGAGACCGTTCGGAGAAGATCCGCACCTACAATTTCCCCCAGGGCCGCGTGACGGAGCACCGCATCAAGCTGACGCTCTACAAGATTGACTCCATTATGAACGGCGACATCCAGGAGATCATCGACAGCCTGATCGCCGCGGATCAGTCGGCAAAGCTGGCGAAAATGAACGAGGAAAATTAAAACGGCAGAAACGGGCAGGCCCGTCACTTGAGGAGAGTGGCGGGCCTGAAGTGTTTTTGGCGGGGAAAGTCTGCCGTATTTCATTTATTTCTGTCTTCAAAAAATGTATAATAGGAGATACGAAAACGAAACGGAGATGGAGCGATAGAATGAGTAATGAGAAGGTATATGGAATGCGGTTTGGAAAAATTTATCCGCTGCTGGTAAACAAGGCCCTGCGGAAAGGGCGGACGAAGGCGGAGGTGGACGAGGTGATCTGCTGGCTTACAGGCTATGAGCCGGAGGCGCTGGAGCGCCTGGCAGAAGGGGAAATCACCTATGCCGCGTTTTTTGAACAGGCCCCGCGGATGAATCCGGAACGGGAGAAGATCACGGGAAAGGTGTGTGGCGTGCAGGTGGAAACCGTCCCGGAGCCGCTGATGCGGGACATCCGCCGCCTGGACAAGCTGGTGGACGAGCTGGCGAAGGGCTGGACGCTGGAGAAGGTTTTGCGGAGAGAAAAAAGCTAGGCGCCGGGAGGGGCGGAGTGGAGGAGTTTATGGATACGAGTATATTTCGCTATGTGACCGCGGTTTCAGAGTGCGGCAGTATATCGGCGGCAGCCAGAAGGCTGTTCCTGTCACAGCCAGCGCTTACAAAGCATATCAGCAGGTTGGAGAAAGAACTGGGAGTAAAGCTGTTTGACCGCAGCAAAACGCCTCTGGTGCCGACTCCCGCCGGGGAATTGTTTCTGGAGTATGCGCGGGAATACGTCCGGCAGGAAAAAGAATTTATGGAGCGCCTGGGAAAGACGGAGGGGGTGTTGGAGGAACATATTCTGGTAGCGACCACCCACAGAGGAGGGACCTATGTGGGGGATCGGACGACGGCGTTTCTGACCCGTTTTCCCGGCGTTTCCCTGGAGTATCTGGATGTGAGCGCGGAGGAATGCGAGGCGGCGCTGATTGCCGGAAAAGTAGATCTGGCGGTGTACACTGATCCAGTGATGTCCGGTCAGATTGAGTATATGCCCCTGGAGGAGGACGAACTGGTTTTTGTGGTTTCCAAGGACAGTCCTCTGCTGAGGGGCAAGGATATTTCCGGAAACTGCCTGGAGTGCCCGGTAGAGCTGGAACCAGAGCGGTTCCGGGATCCGGATCTTACGTGGATCCTTTCCACCAAAAACCACAGTCTGTATTTCGCGGAGTGCGCGTTTTTCAAAAAGTACGGAATCACGCCGGTGCGCAGCCAGAGAGTGGACTATGTGGATACCCGTTATTCCATCGCCTGCGGGGGAGGGGGCATTGTGCTGGTACCCACCTCCACGGCTCAGAGGAGCATGGGAAAACGGGAGTGGGTATTCTGTACTGTAAAAGGGAGCGGCCTGTATCGCTACATTATTATTGCGAAACAAAAAGGCAGAGTCCTGTCTCCAGGGGCGGAAAATTTCTGGCGTTTCATGGTGGAGCGCCGTTTTCAGCACTGAATCCGGACTTGAGCCATAACGATTCGGAATGGGGAGTATAATGGGGAGGAATAGGGAAAAAGAGAGGAAATCATAGCTGTTTGCACAGCCGTGTCCTGGCGCGGGCGGATTGGAGGGGGCAAGGTTCATAATATCTGAGAGATTTTGTCGAAAAACAGATGATAAATAGTTATATCAATGCAAAATATATAGAATAGACGCGGTATTGCAACTTAAATTGTAGATCATTTATAATAAAGCCAGAATTTTTACCGGTAAAACATTCAGAATAATAAAAATGAAAGGAAGAAGGTAATGGGTAATCTGAAAGAGACAAAAATCCTTGGCTTTCCGCTTTGGATGTTCCTGATTCTGAATGTGATCATGATGTTTCTGGCAGCACAGGACTGGATGCTGTCCAATATGGTAGGAGCTCTGGCGTTTGCGCTGGTGGTGGGAACCTTTCTGGGGTGGATCGGTGACCACATTCCAGTTTGGAAAACGTGGTTTGGCGGGGGAATGCTGTTTACCTGCCTGGCGGCGGGGGCGATGAATACCTTCCATCTGGTGGGAGACGGCGCGAAGGACGCCTTGAACACGTTTAACGGAAGTACCGGCTTTTTGGATCTGTATATTTTGGTTTTGATCACCGGCTCGGTGCTCTCCGTTGACCGGAAGGCGCTGATCAAATCCTTTGCCGGATACATTCCTGCTATTCTGGCCGGAGTAGCGGGAGCTCTGGGGCTGGCCGGACTGGTAGGCGCCGTCACGGGAGTGGGGGCCATTGATGCCATTGCTACTTATGCTATTCCCATCATGGGAGGCGGAAACGGCGCCGGCATTCAGCCCATGAGCCGTATGTGGGAGGCCGCCACCGGCGGTGACGGAGCCTCCTGGTACGCGACGGCATTCGCGATTATCAGCCTGGGAAATCTGGTGGCGGTATTTATGAGTGCCCTTTTGAATAAGCTGGGGCAGGCGAGACCGGCGCTCACGGGAAACGGACAGCTGATGAAGGGGATGGAGAACGTGACCTCCAAACAGGAGGAACTGAAACCTACTATGGCGGATTACGCTACAGGCCTTGCCCTGGGACTGTTCTGCTACTGTTTGGCGGATCTTTATTCCAGCCACATTTCCCTGATTAACAACCATTTGGATCTGGGCTTTACCATTCATACCTTTGCCTTTATGGTTATCCTGATGGCTGCCTTAAACATTTCCAATATCCTTCCGGCGAATGTGAAGGCTGGGGCCAAGGGAATGCAGCAGTTCTTTGTAAAATTCATGTCCTTTCCTCTGATGATCACGGTGGGGATCGGCACGAATCTGAGCGATTACGCGAAGGTGTTTACAAACCCGGCATATCTGGTGATCATTCTGGCGACAGTGATTGGAGCGATGATCGGAACGTACCTGATGGCCCGCCTGTTTAAGATGTATCCGGTGGAGGCCATGCTGACGGCTGGCCTCTGTATGGCGAACGGAGGCGGCTCCGGCGATGTGCAGTGCCTGGGCGCGGCAAACCGTATGGAGATGATGTCCTACGCGCAGATTTCTTCCCGGATCGGCGGAGCTATTATGCTGGTGGTCGCAAGCTTTTTCTTTGGAAGATTTCTGTGATACAGGCTGCTTAGGAGGTAAATATTATGGCATCAAATCATTCTTTGGATCAGAATCTGACACCGGAGATGAGAAAAAATCTGTTTGGAAACGCGTATTTGAATATGCTCTGGCATTGTCCCAGCGATCCCAGATTTCCTTATTGGGTTCACCTTCCTGACGAATATTATGAGGAGGAACACCCTCAATATGAGCTGATGGTCATTGTCCACGGCACTGGGTGCGCGGTGGAAACCTACATTAAGGAAGGGAAGGAGCTGGCGGACCGCCATCATCTGGCGATACTGGCGCCCCTGTTTCCCGGAGGACTGCTGGAGCGGGATGATTTTAACAGTTATAAAATGCTCTCCTGCGATGGAGTGCGCTATGACCAGATTCTCTTATCCATGATCGGGGATATGGAAAAGCGGTATCCTGGCGTGCGGACGGATAAGTTTTATATGTTTGGTCATTCCGGAGGCGGGCAGTTTGCCAACCGGTTCCTGTTTGTCCATCCGGAAAGGCTGAAAGCGGTTTCCATTGGGGCTCCGGGGCGGCCCACTTTTCTGAATCCTCAGGAGGACTATTTTTGGGGTGTGCGGGATTTTAAGAATTATTTTGACAAGGACATGGATCTGGAGATGATCCGCAGAGTTCCCGTTCAGATTACAGTGGGAGAGTTTGACACGAAATACATAGGAGATTCGCCTTATGGGGATAACCGGGTGGCCCGGATGCGCAGTCTGAAAAAGAACCTGGAGGAGGCAGGCTTAAGGGTCTCTCTGGAGATTCTGCCGGGGCTGGCCCACGAAGACGGAGAACGGGAGCGGGTGCAGACAGCGGAACGTTTTTTTATAAAGACGGCAGGAGAATGTATAGATAAGGACTGAGTAAAAGCGTTTTTAGGGCTGTGAAATCTGGGAATGAAAGTTTCCCGGTTTTCACAGCCTATTTATCTTCAGGAAAACAGATTCAAGGGAGGCTCCAACCCTCAAAAATGTCTCAGAGACGTTTTCAGAACGACATTCTTGTTTAACAGGAAACTTCGTTTCCTGTTAAACAAGAATGCTTCGCAAGGAGGCGCACTCCGCGCAAAGGAAAATGGCTGTTTACGCAGCCGCGCTCCGGCGCGAGTGTGCGCCAAGCGCATACTTTTTTGCGTTCACACTTTTTTCACAAAAAAATTAGCACTCACCTCTTGTTAGTTACGATTGGTTTTTGTCTTGTGTTATCAAGTGCCGCAGAGCCTTATTTTCAAGGATTCTGCGGCATTGATGTTTTTATCTGGGAGCGTCTTAATTCATCAATTTATGCGGAAATGGTGTAGAAATTGGTGTAGTACACCGTGTTTTATCAATAAATTAGTGCTTATACATTACTGATCTCAAAACAGAAACATTCCTGCTTCAGAAGATACGCTCATGTTCTTATAATTTGTACTGCCTACCATCATAGTACTGTTTCATTCCGTTGAGCAATCCACGAAGAAACAAAACCGTTTCTTCCTTGATTTTAACGAGGTCTTCGATACTATAATCACGTCCACATTCCGCAAAAGAAAGCGTTCCATGTGCAAGATCATTTCTTCGATCTTTAACAGTTTCTAAAACAACGCCGCCTCTACAACCAGCTTCGGGAGTAAAACATATTCCATGATCATGGCATACATTACGAATTTGCTGTGCGTCAAGATTACCGCTTATTGCAGTTGCCTTTCTATCAAGATCAATTATTTCTCCGGTCAAAATGGAATTGACAATTTCGATAGCTTTATCTTTATATGAATTATAATGGGCTTGTTGGTCATATACTTGTCTAAATTTGTATGCAAACCATATGTCCTTTATCTCTTTCCTAACATCAGAATATGTAAGACCCTCTTGTTTTAGCTTGTCGTATATTTCTAGTATTCCGCCCATTACTGTTGATTCAACTAAGTTGTAAACCATTAGCAATGTGTTCGCTTTGAGAATCTTAATGAATTCGCTGTCAAAAAACGGAGCATCTAAATGTTCAGTATTCCCTTGATCTAATTCTTTTAAAGCTTCAAAATACAAATCTATTTCCTGAATGCGTTCATTGAACATATCAAAAATTGCTTGCATTATACAGTCCCCTTAAGAAGTTGATCTTTCACATACAGTATTCTTCCACTAACTCTAGCAGGAGAATTACTAGCATGTGTAGTTGTATGACGTTTAAAATCATCTGAATTTAACCAATCCATTGATTCTGGAATTAAATCTGGTTTTTCGCGCAATGCTAACGCTACACCAACTGAAATAGCCTCAAATCGCACACGAGGCGTTGATTTTGCACGTTCACTTTTTGCAAAACCATAAGGAAAATATGTTTTAACGAATTTTAGCATTCTGTCAAATTCGGCTTTCATTTTATCCTTATCGAAAGAGGATTGAGTGTTTTCTATATATTCGTCCAAAAAATTATCGACGCGATGTGTAAACTCTTGATAATGATCCACAAAAGCAAAAAACCTAATTACTAATTCCAATTGTTCATAGCGCTTCTTCATTGTTTCGCTTATAGGGCATACCGATTTAAATACTTCATCTTTTGTACATTCCATCAAAAAGTCCATGAATGGACCGCGAAAACTCCCTCGACGAATTTCACTAGAATTTGCTCCTCGACCGGTGGTATTAATTCTGTTGAATATTTCTTGCCGTATTTCAAGTGTTGTGTCATCGGACAGAACTATAATTCGCATATTGGTTTTATCGAATTTCTTGCGGAAGTAGGCAGGAATATCATTGTATGAAAACCCGTTAAGGGAGGTTAACTTTTTTAAATCTGAAAGAACTAGATCGCCAGACATAAATTCTTCCATTGCTTGAGTCCTCTGTGCGCCATCTATGATTTCACACCGTCCATCCTCAGTATCAGAAAAGAACATGAGAGGAATAGGCAATCCCAAAAGGATAGATTCCACAAAACGATTTTTATCTGCATTATTCCAAATATATTGTCTTTGGTATTCATCTGGAATATAAAATTCGTCATCTCGAAATTGCTGTATAAGGAAATCAATAGAGTAATCGCGAGTATTATAATCGATTTCTTTTCTCAACGAGCGAATTTGTTCCTCAGCGGCAATTTTTTGATCTTCGCTAATCATACTTTTTGGCGACATTACATTACCCCCATATTCTCTAAATGCTGTAAAATACTAGTCCCAATTGCGCGTCCTAATTCAACAGGAACCGCATTTCCTATATGTACCCCTATACTGCGATTAGTTTCCTGATGATCAGGATCAATAAACTGATAATCAGGAGGGAAAGATTGTAACAAAGCTCCCTCTCGCATGGATAAGGCACGGTTTTGTTCAGGATGTCCAAAACGTCCATTTCCATAACCGTAATATTGAGTCGTAATCGTGGGAGATGGTTTATCCCATTCCATTCGTCCATAGACAGCTCTATAGCCTTTTCCAGATTCTCGTTGATGACAAGGTAGTTTTAAGTCATCATCCCAATCATGCCAAGAACCGCCAGGTACAGATTGACGTATTCGCTTCCTGTTCGTTTCTGATAATCTACTGGCTCGATGCAATGGATCAATAGGGTCAACAGCTCCATCTTCAATTACGGGTAGTCTTCCGATTGCATCTCTGACTGTTTTATAATGTTCTTCATCATATAAAGGCGGAATCAACTCAATATTTCCTAATCTAGAAGCGAGTAATACTAATCGTTTTCTACATTGAGGCACACCGTATTCAGCACAATTAACGACACGCCAATTGCAGTGATACCCGGACGCTTCCAACCGGCTTATAAAGTCTCGAAACACTTGTTCGTGAATGAGTTGTGGAACGTTCTCCATAGAGACAATCTCAGGTAGAACCTCCTCAACTAAGTTTGCAAAATAATATAGCAATCTCCATTTATTATCTTTCTTTCCGTGTTTGTTATATCTTAAAGAATATGTTGAAAAAGGTTGACAAGGCGCACATCCCACGAGAACCTTTGTCGTATTATTAGGATAATATTCTCTCAATTCGCCACCGGTAAGTTGAGTAATGTCACGGAGAATAAATCTTGAATTGTTGTTGTGTTCATATGCAAATCGGCAAGAGTTTTCTATATCAAATCCTGCAACAACAGGTATTCCTGCTAGTTGCAATCCGTGCGTTAATCCACCTACGCCACAAAATAAGTCCACTGCTGTAACTGGCATATCATGATTCCTCCTTACTAAGCACTCTCTTTTCGATAAAAGTATCAGAAAGCCTTTGCAATAGATTTGCTTCATTCTTTTTCTTTAATTCACATTCCCAAATACGTAAAACTTTCCAGCCGCGCGATTCAAACATAGCTGTTACTTCCTTGTCATGTTTCATATTGCGCTCGCGTTTTTTTTGCCAGTATTCTTTATTTTCTGCCGGACGCGTATTCCGGCAATCGTGACCGTGCCAAAAGCAGCCGTCTACAAATACAGCGATTTTTTCTTTTTGAAAAACAAAATCAGGATGGCCTTTGACTGGATAATTGCGTTTCCAGCCAGTAATGCCATTTTGTTTGAATATATCTATTAATCGCAGTTCTGTTGATTTGTTCTTGTTGGATTTGACTTTTCTCATAATTTCAGAGCGCTTCTTATTATCAAAAACATCGGCCATAATAATTATTTCGCCTCAAATTCGATGCGGAGACTCGGATCAGTTTCAGTCTCAAGAACAATTTCATTGTATCGACTAATAATATCTGAGAGCGTAGAATTCCTCTTACTTTCATCAAAAAGACTATGCTCGTACACGTTAGCTGAAAGAAATTGCTGAATATCCCATACCTCAACACGTCCGGCAAGTCCTGCGTCTTCAGCTAGATTTAATGCCGTATGTACCCGTTCAAAAATCGTAATAATAACAGGATAACAACCTCCGCGCAAGTTTGCTTTGCATTTTTCAATCAGCAAAGCGCCGGGCATTGTCGTACAGTGGATAATCGTATTGTTTATGACAAAGTCGCCGCTTCGTTCCGTGGGTGCATCTGCAACGGAAGCGCCATGTATTTCAAATGTATTTTCGGGCATGATAAGACATAATTTCGCGGCTACTAAATGCTGCAAAACGGCTCCAAGATACTGTGTTCCCGGATTTTGCTTTTGGCGTTTCTTAGCCTGTTCAAATAATTCGTCTAAATTTGCTCCAATCGTTTTAGAAGTATCGGCGGTTAAAACAAACGGCTGATTTCTAAAATATTCCCTGACCTGTTCAGCCCAAAATTCTTCAACGATTGAAAAGTTAACTGTTTCTTCTTCGTTCCAATCATTAAGAAAATCAACATATTTAATCATCAATCCCATGCTTCCGCGACTGGTACGCCCGCCTTCTGCGGATAACTGTTGAGTAATGCCATGCTCTTTTAAAATTTTTTTGAGATTTCCGCCGCCAAGCCCAGCGACCTGCCCTTTGCTACTTGTTTGAAAATCGTCTGGATTTAACGGGAATTTTTTATCCTGAACTAGCCTGGTAAATTGAACCACTAATGACAGCGGTCCCTTTGTATAGATATTGTTTTCATCTTGAAATATTTTCAATCTTTCTTCTGTACTAATCATTGTATACGGCCTCCGCAAGTTTTGTAAGAAATTTTTCTCCGATAAACCGAGCGACTGGCATAGCAACGGCATCTCCCATCGCTTTATAGCCATCGTTATAGCTGCCGGGAAGAATGAAACTATCCGGCGCGCCCATTAGTCTGGCGGCTTCGCGCACTGTCAATAAACGGGCATGGACTTCGTTATTTTTTTTGACAACTAAATACTGCTTGCTACTTCCGCCTTCAGGAGTTCGTAAACACCCGGCTATACCGTCAAAGCGCAGTTCTAATTGTTGCTTTCCATGACGTGTTCGACGATAACCTGTAGCGTAAACTGTATCATATTCATTTAACTTTGCTTGATGGCGCTCTGGAATAAGCCGTAATACAGTATCTTTATCAAATTTTGAGTTCTCATCAATAATGTCTTTCAATACGCTATGCCGGCGAGGAGGTTTCTCTGTTTGCCACCAAATCCATCCGGGTAAAGTTCGTCCCAAATCGAAGGCGGCTTTATTATGCAGCCAACATGGAGCGTTTCCGATCAGATATGTAGGAATTTTATATCCATGTTGTACGGCAATAACAAAAACTCTCGGTCTTGACTGTGGAACAAAGTGGGAAGCATTTAAAACTATAGCGCCGCAGTTATATCCCCGTTCTACAAGCGCCATATGGAGAGTACGATAATTATTACCGCCATTTGTTGAGAGTAATCCGGTTACATTCTCCAAAGCTAATATTCTGGGCTTTTCCTCCATTTCATCTAATACGCGTAACCATTCCCATACTAACCCGCTTCTGGATGCATGAATACCGCCCAAGGAACCTGCCAAAGATAAGTCCTGACACGGAAAACTAGCCCAAGATAAATGAGCAAAAGGTAAATCTTTTCCATGAATATTTTTTATATCGTTAAGCTCAAAATGTTCGCATCCAAAATTGGCTTCATATACGGCCGCTTTTTGTTCGCTAATATCATTAGCCCAGATTGGTGCAAACATACCTTTTAAACCGTATGCGACTAATCCGCTTCCAGCAAAAAATTCATGCATTGTCCAAGGCGCAGAGGACAGGTCAACATTTTGTTTTTTATAGAGAGTGCGTTGCAACAATCTTTGTTCCTCCCGTCTTATTTGAAGTTCGTTTGCTATTAGTAGGTTTTTGGGCATCCTCAGGAATAATCCAGATGCGGCTCATACGCATAGCGCCGACAATTCTGTTTTCTTTGCAAAGAATTTGAACCTGACGTGGCGTTACGCCCCATTTTTCAGCAGCTTCTTGAACCGTTATATATCCGTTCATTTGTGACACCTCGAACCTGTTTTTGAATTTGAAAACTGATATAATTATATTCGTTTAAACGAAACAAAGCAATAACTTTCAAGAAAATTTTTTGGTCGATTTTATAATAATTCTGATTAGCCGATTTCCTTTCACACTCACAATGAGGACGGCGGCTATGAGATAGAAATTGCATATACCGGCGAATAAAAGACGCTGCCGTTGCAGGAACATTCCTTCCCACAACGGCAGTTTTCATTTGCGCTTCTTTCTCTGGCTGACCGGCGCCCCCATTTTCTTTGACTTTTGGAGAATCCGAATGAGCCAGCGAAATTCTTCTTCCGAAAGATTTTTGTAATTGATACCAAGCTGCTTACAATAAAGGAACGCCTGTTTTTCCTGACGGCTCCCCTTGAAGTTTTCAACCGCTTCCAGATTTTCACGCAGTTCATCGGCAACGGTAGTCAGGGGCGCACTTTCGCTGTCTTTCTTGTGGGCTTCCCGTATATCCCGGATAATGGCGCTTATATCGTCCAGTGCGATATGACTGAAATAATCATCGTCATCTACATGAGCGGCTTGCAGCGTTTTCAAATGCGGGTCATCCTCTCCGGGGCGATACCGTTCTATGATTTCATGACGTATGGTATCAACAAGGGCATTGAGGTTCTGGATTTGCATGGTTGCAATGCCGTCCACATAGATTTCAATGTCAGCCAGAAACTTGATAAAATCCTTGTGCGTGGCAAGTTCGCAGAGCAGGCGGTTGTTGATACGGCCACTCTTTAGCAGCGCCACCATTTCATCATTCAGGTGCAGTTCCATCAGGGGCGTGTTTATCTGCTCCCGGTTTTCTGTCCGGCAGAACAGATAATCTAGTGATACCTCATAGAAGTCTGCCAGCGTGATAAGATTGCCGTGGTTGATTTCCTTGTAATCGTTGGATTCGTAGCTGGCAAGGGCTGATTTAGAAATGCCGGTCAGCTTTGACAATTCTTCCAGATTTAAGCCTTTATCCTTGCGTAACTCCCAAAGACGCTCCTGTATGCTTGTCGCTTTTAACATGGGCGTTCACTCCTTCCCGGCGGCTGTTTTCCTGCCGCATAGCTGAATTATACCATACTTTCCATAATCGTGGAAATTTCCGTTTTTCGCCCCGAAATCCTACTTTGTGGATATACGGCATAGGGAACAAAAATGGTCTATGATACAGGTAGTTCATCGATGGATTATTCCAATCGAATGACCGGCCTGTATGGGATATGCTCC
>OLRK01001322.1_pt1 | contig 21303 bp, 20 predicted proteins | sample 1672911 | NCBI WGS metagenome assembly OLRK01 (sample SAMEA3136736, study PRJEB25190) | human gut metagenome | biome: human gut; feature: human-associated habitat; material: faeces | place: Austria | collected 2013 | reverse complement strand
CGGAAGCTCCGCGTCACAGAAAATTAACTTGCAAAAGAACCCCTCCTGCGGCTATATCGGTACGATTTCCATTTCATATGGCAATGTAAAAAAAGCACCGGATCTGACAACACCGGACCCGATCATTATCCATTCAACGCTTGCGGAGATGGTAAAAGACGGCATGAAAGCCTGTGCCCTTGAGGTCAGTTCGCACGGCCTTGAATTGGGAAGGGTCGAATCCGTTGATTTTGATGTCGCAGTTTTTACAAATCTTACCCATGATCATCTCGACTTTCATGGCACGATTGACCGGTATTTTGCGGCTAAGCTCAAGCTGTTTACGGGATTGAAAAAAGAAGGAGTAGCGGTCATTAATATCGATGATCCATATGGAGAGAAAATCATTGCGCAATGTCCGGCAAGGGTAGTAACATACGGTATTGAAAAAGATGCGGATTATCGTGCAGATCATATTCATATCGATGTAAACGGGTCGAAATTCACATTGGTGCATGACGGAAAAGAATATCCGGTCGTTACCAATCTTGCGGCCATGTATAACGTATATAATCTGCTGGCTGCCATTGCGGCACTGGCTGAAACGGATATGACTTTGGAAGAGATCCTGCCGTGGGTCAACAGCATTGAACAAATTGAAGGAAGAATGGAACGTATTCAGGAAGGGCAGCCGTTTAATGTTATCGTTGATTTTGCGCACACGCCGGATGGCATGGAGAAAATCATGCAGTACGGAAAGATGATTACAGAAGAAGGACATAAGATTACAGCTGTTTTTGGCTCTGCCGGAAAAAGAGATACAAAGAAAAGGCCGATCTTTGGTGAACTGGCGGACCGATACTGTGATATGATCATTCTGACCGAAGATGATCCCCGTGATGAAGATCCTCATGAAATCGCCGATGAAATTCGAAGCGGCATTCATAAAACAAAATCAATCTTTATCGCAAACCGTTATGATGCAATTCGTCAGGCCGTGGAATCGGCAAATGCAGGTGATACGGTCTTGATCCTGGGAAAAGGCGATGAAGTGTTTATGTACCGGGAAAACGGAAGAGCGCCCTGGAAAGGCGATCACAATGTAGCTCGTGAGTGTATTCGACGCTATTATTTCGGCGAAAATACAGAGAATCGATGAAAATTGCTGTAATTGTCATAAAATTTATGAAAAAATGTTGCAATTTTACTTAGTTTTATATATAATGTTGATGTTTGCTAGTGAAGGGAGGGTGAATCATGCCAAAAGTAGTATTGAAGGAAAATGAAGTTCTTGATGATGCTTTGAAAAGATTCAAACGTCAGGTATCTCGCAACGGAACCCTTGCTGAAGCTCGCAAAAGAGAATTTTATGTAAAACCAGGCGTACGTCGCAAGCTGAAATCTGAAGCTGCTCGTAAAGCACGCCGCGGAAAATAAAAAGGTGAGCTTACATACATCCCGTTCAATGAACGGGATGTATTTTTTTATGCTTGAATTTATTCGGTTTACGATTTGTCTGTATAGAGTTACACACATGAAGCAGTTTCGTATATAAAATCATAAATTTCTGCCTGTTTTCATATGATTTCATGAGGTGTATCTATGATAACGGTAAACGGACGTCAGCTGATGGTGGAAAGATATAAAAAAATTCTTATTGCCCAAAATGATCTGATCGTGATAGAGATGTCAGAGGGGCGCTTGTCTGTGACAGGAAAAGATATGAATTTAAAAGCCATGACATCTGATGAGATTTTACTGCAGGGGGAATTTGCCTGCCTGAGGATTGACGATCATGAGCGCTGAGTACGGCATGGACTGCTGGTTAATGAAGGGCGGATTGATACATCTGCTGCAAAGTGCACAGCAAAACGGTATAGAATTATATGAAGTGAAGGAAAAAAACGGTCTGCTGTATTTCAGTACGCCGGTCTTTCATCGTGCCGTCGTAAGAAAAGTATTTCCGCAGGCTGACTTAAGGTATACCAGCGGTATTATCGGTTTTTTTCTCCGTAATCTTTGCAGACCGTCACGGCTGCTGTCACTGTTTGTTTTTTTGTGTGTATGGGGACTTTTGTCACGTTTTGTTTTCGTGGTGCAGATTTTCGGGGACACCAGCCAGAATAAACTGAAAGTAAATGAACTCCTTCAGGCTTCTTATGGAGAACGGCCATATTTTGATATCGATGCTGCAGAAATAGAAAAGCTGCTGCAGGAGAGGATGTCTTCGCAGCTGAAGTGGGTCGAGGCAGACAAAAAAGGGTCATTGCTTTCCATCCGTTTTACAAGCCGCAGGAACGTTGCAGAAGAAAAACTGGAAAGAAATGATTTATATGCACAGCGGGACGGAGTGATCGCGGGATTTGATGTACAGCACGGAAATAAATGTGTCCAAATCAATGATGTAGTAAAAAAAGGTGACTTACTTGTTTCTTCGGAAATGATGGATTCGTTGAATAAGAAAAAATATTTATATGTAAAAGGAAGAGTGTTTGCATATACATGGGAAACGATCGAAGTATCCTGTGCCAAACAAAATCTTCCTCAGCTTGTCTGTTTCTTCCAACTGCTGTTGAATGCACGGACGCATGTAAGCAAAGATTTTTTAAAAGATGACCGTATTGAAAAGGAAAATATTTTGCAATTCGAAGAGAAAGCGGGTAAAATAACAATGAGAATTCATTATACAATCTACAGAGACATATCCAGTCCGGTATAAAAGGATGACATGTTTCGTTCGTCATGCTGATTGGTCATCGAGGCATGCGCTCGAAATTCAGGAGCCGGCAGATTTGATGATAAAATGCATATGCTGCTCTTGTTTTGAATGTCAGAAGCAACGGTTTGTCTTTGTGTCGATGACTAGAAAGGAAAAGATGATCATTGCTCATGTATGATTTGATCATCAAATAAGATTTTGATGCAGGATTTCTTCAGCATAGCGTTAGACGAATATAAAGTAGAGGATATTGCGGCATTTTGCGGCCCGCAGGATGCTTATTTGGATCTTATGCAGGATTTCTTTTCTGCATCCATTGTGATGAGAGAAAATGAAATCAGGGTCATGCCGAAGCGGCCGGAAATGAAGGAGCAGATTACACAGGTTATTCAAAAGCTTTTTGCATTGATTGAACAGCAGAAAGAAATAAATGAACGTGATGTGATTTATTTGTGCAAGCTCGCTGCTGCCGGCAAGCTTTCAGGCTTTCACATCGGAAACGTGCAGGCAGTCGGCCGTAATTTTCAGGGAAAAAGCATATATCCTAAAACCTTGGGACAAAGATACATGTGCCAGTGTATGCAGCAAAACGATATCGTTTTTGCAAGCGGTGTGGCAGGAACGGGAAAAACTTATCTAGCCGTGGTTTATGCGGTCAGTTTGTTAAAAAAAGGCGAAGTGAAGAAAATTATTTTAACAAGGCCGGCGGTTGAAGCCGGAGAAAGCCTGGGCTTTCTGCCGGGGGATCTTAAAGAAAAAGTTGATCCTTATCTTCGTCCTCTCTATGATGCTTTATACGATACGCTGGGTCAGGAAAGCGTAGAAAAGCTTCTTGAAAAAGAAGTGATTGAAATTGCGCCTTTGGCGTATATGAGAGGAAGAACTTTAAACGAGGCTTTCATCATCCTGGATGAAGCTCAAAATTCTACACGTTCGCAAATGAAGATGTTCCTGACCAGAATGGGGTTTCATTCGAAAATTGTTATCACCGGTGATATAACGCAAATTGATTTGATCAGAAAAAAAGACAGCGGACTGCTGAATGCTAAAAAATTGCTGGATGGTATCGAGGGAATCGGCTTTGTTGAATTAACATCGCTGGATGTTGTCCGTCATCCGCTTGTACAAAAAATTATTGAACGCTATGAGCAGGCCGAACTGGAAGCGGATGGATCTTCTGTCAATGAAAATCGTGCTGAATTTTAAAAGCCATGTGTACTGATGTGCACATGGCTTTTTTATGCTTTTTATGCAAAATATTATGATTCTCCTCAGGAATCAAAGATAACTCATAAAAAAACCTGCAGACAATTATCTGCAGGTATTTCTTTACTGGTACCGCGTACGGGACTCGAACCCGTGATACAGCCTTGAGAGGGCTGTGGCTTAACCGCTTGCCGAACGCGGCATGATTGCTTTAATATAATAGCATTTACCCATTTAATATGCAATAGTTTTTTGCATTTTATTTATCCTTTCGATGCATTATTTTGGAATCTGGTTTGTTTTGTTATTGTGTGGATCTAAAACGTGCGATAATGAAAATAACTGTTGTGTGCACAGGGGGGGTGTGTTCATGATCTATGTGATGAGCGATATTCATGGGAAATATGATAAATATATACAAATGCTGAAGCAGATTCATTTTAGTGAAAAAGATACCATGTATATATTAGGGGATATGATAGACAGAGGGGAGAAGGGCATGGAACTCTTGATCGACTTGATGGAACGGAAAAATGTCATTTCACTGATGGGAAATCATGAATATATGGCTTTGCAGTGTCTCCCTTGGCTGAAAACAGAGATAACGGATCATACAGTTGAGATGCTGAATGAAGAAAAGATCAACGGATTGTTGTTATGGATCTATAATGGCGGTCTGAAGAGCATAGAAGGTTTTAAGCTGCTGTCAGAACAGCAGCAGGACAACGTGATCGATTATTTGCGAAAGCTTCCTCTTTACAAGGAATTATGGATCAATGAACAGCACTATATTTTAGTACATGCAGGCCTGGAACATTTTCAGAAAGAGAAAGCATTGTCCAAGTATTCGGTCAAAGAACTGGTTTGGGCCAGGCCGGACAAAGATACAGTTTATTATGAGGACGGGACTGTGGTCATTGTCGGGCATACTCCGACATTTGATTTCCTGCCAGAGGCTTCTATAGCAACTCAAAATTCTGTCATTTTTATAGACTGCGGGGCCTGCTTCCCGGAAGGAAAACTTGCCTGTCTTTGCCTGGATGATATGACGGAATATTATGTGTGAAAACGACGATTTAACGATATTCTAACATTCATGCAAGAAATCATCTCGCGCCTGAAAACTGTGCTATAATGGTAAACGGTGATAGAATGAGCAAGGTAGAGACGAAAAGAAAAAAAGGTTATCGTAATTTAGCTGTTATTGTTTTGCCGCTTCTTTTGGCAGTTGCGGCAGGTATTGGGTTTTTTGTGTATAAAACGGTGTTTGCAGATCCGTTTCCAAAGGATGAGTCGTTGACAAAAGACTGGGGAACTGTAGCTACGGAAATTGATAAAACAAATAATTTGTATATCCGTTATCCTTCGTTTGAAGACAAGAGTCTGGATAATGCTGTTGCAGGGCTGATAGAGCAGTATGAGAAAGAAGCGTCTGAAGAAAGAGAAATCATTGTTGACTACCGCAGTTCTAAAGTATTTGATGCGTATGCGACCGTCTTGTTTAAGGAAACAAAATCAGAAGATGGCAAGGAAACAATCACATATCATAGCATCAATTACGATCTGAAAGGAAAAAAAGTAATGGATGTTGACGATATTTTCCGTAATCAGTATGAACGGGATTTGTTCGACGGGGCATCAAAAAAAGATGTTGCCGCGATCGAGATTCAAAATGAACAGGCTGTCGTGTATTTTGATAACGGTAAGACAAAGACAATTTCTTATGAGGAGAACAAAGCTTATATTACGTTGACAGATCCAAATATTCCTAGTCTTTTTCAGCAGGAGCCGTTGAAGAGAGATATAGGAACTGCCATCGATCCGGACAAACCGATGGTCGCCTTTACATTTGATGATGGTCCTAATCCGAATACTACCCCTCGTTTACTGGATACTTTGAAAAAGTATGGTGCTAAAGCAACCTTCTTTATGGTAGGTCAGAATGTTGTGAATTATCCGGATATCGTGAAGCGCATCTATATGGAAGGCCATGAAATAGGCAACCATAGCTGGTCACATGAGGATTTGGGAGCGATGACATCTGCCGATGATATCATTCAGGGATATCAGAAAGCGGATGATGCAATATTCGCTGCATGTGGTCATGATCCACAGTACGTTCGCCCGCCGTTTGGAAGCATGTCTGAATTATACAATAAAACAGTTGATCGTGAGTCCATTCTCTGGAGCATCGATACGAGGGATTGGGAAAGTCATAATCCTGCATCCATCCGCTCCATCATCGATACATATGTAGCGGACGGTTCAGTTATCTTAATGCATGACATTCATTCTGAGAGTGTGGATTCAATGGATGCCATACTTGCTGAACTGCAGGAAAAAGGATATCAGTTTGTGACGATCGATGATTTGTTCAAGTATGGAAAAATATAAAAAGTGGCTTTATGATCAGCCGCTTTTTTCTTGCTAAACGAAAAGGTCTGTAATATGCTATAATTAAGAAATAAAATAGGCGGTGTTAAGATGGAAATAACTATTTGCAATCAGAGCAGTGAAAAGAAATGGAATCGATATCGACGCGATTTTGAAATGATCGTACAGCGGGCAAGTGGAATTATTGAGATACCGGAAGGCGGTTGTCTTTCGGTGATTTATGTCGATCCCGAGCAGATTCATGAGATCAATAAAGAATACAGAGGCATTGATCGGCCGACTGATGTCATTAGCTTTGCGCTGATGGACGAAGAAGATGACTATGAGGTAAAAGAAGAAGAAAATCAGCTGGGTGATATCTTTATTAATGTGCGTGCTATCAGTGATCAGGCTGTCGAATACGGTCATTCTCTGCGCAGAGAAGTCTGTTTCCTGTTTACGCACGGCTTGCTGCATCTTCTCGGATATGATCATATGAACGAGGAAGAGGAAAAAGAAATGTTTGCTCTTCAGGACGAAATACTGGATGCACTGGTTAAAAGATAAAGTGAGGCATAAGTTCGCTTATGCGTTTTGCGGACTGCTGAACGGGATCCGTCATGATTCCAGCATTGCCCTTCAGTTTATTTTGGGACTGATCACGATTTTGGTATGCTTGTTTTTTTCTTTATCGGCGCTGGAATGGTGTTTGATTCTTTTAATGATTTTTTTGGTGATTACAGCAGAATTCATCAATTCAGCAATTGAAAAAACAGTTGATTATATCTCGCTGGAACGTCATCCGCAGGCAAAGGCAATTAAGGATTTGTCGGCGGCTGCGGTTTTATTGATTTCGATTTGTGCATTTTGTATTGCTGTAATTATTTTAGGAGGAAAATTACTTTGATCGATGTAGATGTTTTGCAGCTCCATGCCCGCATGGCCATGGAGCATGCATATGCTCCTTACTCTCATTTTCGCGTCGGTGCCTGTGTGATGAGCAGTGACGGTAAGATTTTTCATGGGGCAAATGTTGAAAATGCCTCTTACGGGCTTTGCTGCTGTGCGGAGCGTAATGCTTTGTTTGCGGCCGTCAGTAATGGAGTGAAAAAAGGAGAGTTTGTTGCATTGGCACTGGTCAGTGAGAATGATGAACCGATTTCGCCTTGCGGCGCATGCCGGCAGGTCATGATGGAACTTATGCCAAGAGATGCGTTGGTGATCATGGCGGGAAGAAAGAGGCAGAAGACGGCAACAGTTGCTGATTTACTGCCAATGGCTTTTGATGAGGAGGATATACGATGACATATAAATCAGGATTTATTGCAATCATAGGAAGACCGAATGCGGGCAAATCAACGCTTCTGAATGCACTTCTGCATCAAAAGATTGCTATCATGTCGCCAAAACCGAATACAACAAGAAACAATATTATGGGTATATTGACAACGCAGGATACACAGTATGTATTTATCGATACGCCGGGCGTCCATAAGCCGAAACATGAGCTTGGCCGTACATTGAATAAAAATGCTTATACAGCGATTGCCGAGGCGGATATCAATGCGTTGATCATTGATATTACGCAGCCTTTTGGCAGCGGAGACGAATTCCTTTTAGATCGACTGCGCGGCAGTGAGGTTCCTTGTCTGTTACTGGTAAATAAGATCGATCTGCTTCCGAAACAACAGGTAATAGAACGTCTGCTGAAATGGCAGAGTGTTTTTCCGTTTGATGAAATCATCCCGTTGTCTGCTTTAAAAGAAGAAAATCTCAGTGAATTGCTGAAAGTCATTCGTTCTTATCTTCAGGAGGGCGTTCAGTATTTCCCGCAGGAAATGATCAGTGATCATGGTGAAAACTTTCGAATTTCAGAAATCATACGTGAAAAAATCTTGTTCCGTACTGAAGAGGAAGTTCCTCACAGCATTGCGGTCGTGATCGAGAACAGAGAGGATACGAAGGATAAGATCTTCATTCAGGCACTGGTTATCGTAGAACGTTCCAGTCAAAAGGCAATCATGATCGGAAAGCAGGGAAGCATGATCCGAAGCATTCGGATCGCAGCTCAAAAAGAACTGAAAAAAATGCTGAAGAAACCGGTTGAGCTTGAATTGTATGTTCGAGTCGAAAAAGACTGGCGAAACAGGGAAAATAAGCTGAAACAATTTGGTTATAGAGAATTAGATGAATAATGGAAACAATATTGGATGGAATCGTTCTTTCCTCGTCGGAATATCGTGAAAACGATGCTATTCTTACTTTTCTGGGCCGGGATGATTGCAAGTACCGTGTCGTTGCCAGGGGCGTTCAGAAAATAGGAAGCAAAAATGCCGGTGCATTGTTGCCTGGAACACAGTCAAGCTTTACACTGGAGCTGAAAGAAAACAGGACACTTCATGCAATGAAACAGGCCAGGGTCAGCGTTTATCGGCGTCATATCGGCGAATCTTTGCTGAAACAGGCGTTATCTTCATTCTATTGTGAGGCAATGAACCGCGTGGAGAACTTTGCAGACAGTTTTGCTTTGCTGGAACAGGCCTTGGACGATTTGGAACATCATGATGACTGTTTTGTTTCTGCCTGTGTTTTTGTCAATCAGCTTTGTCTTCAGCAGGGGATAGCGCCATGTGTGGACAACTGCGTAAGCTGCGGGCGAAAGGATCATATCGCAGCTTTGTCTCTGCGTCAGGGAGGCTTTCTTTGTTCATCATGTGCAAATCATATGCAGGAGATAAAATGGTCAAAGGAACAGCTTCGGAAATTCCGTTATTTGTGCCATGCGGATATGAAGCATCTGAAACAGCTAAGATCATGTTACCATTATGACTGGAATGACTTTCAGCTGATTTATGCTTTTTTTAAAGAATACAGTGGTATTCATGCGAATAGTTTTCAGTTCTTAGAACAGGTCTCGAAAATGGAACTGCTGTAAAACCTGTTGCGTTCATCAGCAGGAATGAAAGGAAGATACAAGAGTATGATGCGAAAATTTTTGATTTCGGCCATGGTCCTTTTACTGGTCATTTCAATGACTGTTTCGCTTTTCGCTTGAAATGCAAACAGTATGAACGGCATGCCGGCTGGAACATAAGCCGTTCTGTAAATAATTAGTCGAAAACAACAAGTCGTTTTATAGACAAAGGGGCAAAAAAATGGTATATATAATATTATCTATCCGTTTGCCCTTTTTATGTTGCGCAAATGGGCGGAAATGAAGAAATAAGGTACAGAAAGGGGCGTTTTCTTGTGAGTGAAAAAACGTTTGAGACAATCGTTTCGCACATGAAGAACTCAGGGTTTGTATTCCAGGGTTCAGAAATTTACGGCGGTTTATCCAATACATGGGATTTTGGACCGCTCGGTATTGAATTTAAGGATAATGTAAAAAAGGCTTGGTGGAAGCGTTTTATACAGGAGAATCCAAACAATGTCGGTATTCAGACTGCGATTCTCATGAATCCAAAAGTATGGGAGGCCAGCGGACATGTTGGCGGATTCAGCGATCCATTAATGGATTGCAAACAATGCAAGACGAGACATCGTGCAGATCAGCTGATCGAAGAAGCAACAAACAACGAGGTGAATCCAAGCGGCTGGTCTAATGAGGAGATGATGAATTTCATCCGTGAGCATCGGATTGCATGTCCGAATTGCGGAGCACATGACTTTACCGATATTCGTCAGTTCAACCTGATGTTCAAAACGTTCCAGGGTGTTGTTGAAGATGCGAAAAGTGCTATCTATCTGCGTCCGGAAACAGCACAGGGAATGTTTGTCAACTTTAAAAATGTTCAACGTTCCATGCGTAAAAAACTGCCGTTCGGTATCGGACAGATCGGTAAAAGTTTCCGTAATGAAATTACGCCGGGAAACTTTATTTTCAGAACACGTGAGTTTGAACAGATGGAGCTGGAGTTTTTCACGCGTCCGGGAGAAGATCTGAAATGGTATGAATTTTACAAGGAATATTGTATGAAATTCTTACAGGATCTCGGAATCGATCCACAGCATCTTCGCCTGCGTGAGCATTCGCAGGAAGAGCTTGCGCATTACTCGAATGGTACGAGTGATATTGAATACAATTTCGGATCTCCAATCGGATGGGGAGAATTGTGGGGAATTGCGGATCGTACTGATTTCGACCTCAAGGCACATATGAATACAAGCAAGCAGAGTCTTGAATATTTCGATCAGGAAAACAATGAAAAGTTTGTTCCATACTGTATCGAGCCAAGTGTAGGTGTAGAGCGTATGATGCTTGCTTTGATGTTTGAAGCTTATGAGGAAGAAAAACTGGAAAAAGATACACGCGTCGTGCTGCATCTTCATCCATATCTTGCACCGATCAAAGCCTGCGTGCTTCCTCTGTCTAAAAAACTGAGCGAACCGGCAATGGAAGTATTCACAAGACTGGCTAAGATTGCAAACTGTGAATATGATGAAGCAGGAAGTATCGGTAAACGTTATCGTCGTCAGGATGCAATCGGTACACCTTTCTGTGTAACGGTCGATTTTGAAACCGAAAACGATCAGTGTGTAACCGTACGTCATCGTGATTCTATGGAACAGGTACGTGTTCCTCTGGCTGAATTAGAGGAGTATATTGCATCTAGAATCAGCTTTTAATTCAGGAGCTTATTATGGCGCGATTGAGTGAACAGGAAATCAATCAGGTACGTTCACGTGCAAGCATTGTGGATGTAGTTTCCCATTATATTCCGTTAACCAGAAAGGGACGCAATTATGTTGCTTTGTGTCCTTTCCACGATGATCATAATCCGTCCATGAGCATCTCTGAAGACAAGCAGATTTATAAATGCTTTGTCTGCGGTGCCGGAGGAAACGTATTCACGTTTGTCTCAAATTATGAAAAAATTTCTTTTCTCGAAGCAGTTTATAAAGTCGCTGATTATGCGGGCATAACGCTGTCAGCTCCGTTGCAGCAGACGATTGCGGCCAATGTGGATCCGCATACCGCGCAACTGTATCGCTTATTAAAAGAAATGATTCAGTTTTCGCAATATGAGCTGGATACGGAAGAAGGATCACATGCCCGCAGATATCTTCAGCAGCGCGGTTTAAATGAAGATATTATTAAAAGGTTCCAAATTGGGTACAATCCACATGAAGACGGTGTTTATCAATATCTTCGCGCCAAGGAGTTTCGTGACGCAGATATGGCGGAGTGCGGGATCGCGGGCCTGGTTGGTTCCAGGATGCTGGATCGTTTCGCAAATCGTGTGTTGATACCGATTCATGATGCTGTAGGCAATCCGGTCGGTTTTACCGCTCGGCGTCTGGATGACAGTTCTCAGGAAGCAAAATATATCAATACCTCAGACACAAGCATTTATCATAAAGGAAATTTATTGTTTAATTATCATCGTGTCAAGGAAGCAGTCAAGCAGGACAGACGCGTATTTCTGACAGAAGGTGCAATGGATGTCCTTGCCTTTGAAAAGGCTGATCTGCATACGGCCCTGGCTACGCTGGGTACTGCATGCACAAAAGAGCAGATTCATCTGTTAAAGGCGCTGCATGTGCCGGTAACTGTTTGTTATGACGGCGATGCAGCGGGGCAGAATGCGACCTATAAGTTTGCCAAGGCTGCTATGGAGGCCGGATTAACGGTTGAAATTATGAACAATACCAGCGGTTTGGATCCTGATGAAATCGTCGAGACTTATGGAAAACAGGAGCTCCGTTCTTTATGTGAGAAGACAATCTCGTTTATTGATTTTTTGTTTTCCTACCTGCAAAAACGATACAATTTGGAAAACTATACGCAGAAAAAAGAGTATGCGATAGAAATTGCCGATTGGATCCGCCGCGTTTCTGATGAGTTTGAACGCAAGAATTATTATCTTCGTTTAAAGGAACTGTCCGGTTTTGACATGGAGGTCAGCCAGCCGGAAAAAAAAGAAACATCGACAGTAAAAAAACAGTATCAAAAACAAAGATATCTGCAGTTTCCAAAAAGCGGGAGAGAGCGTGCTGAATATGAAATTCTTTCTCAAATGCTTCTTGGGGTCAATGCTGCAGAAACATTCAAGGAAGAACTTGGATTTTTCAAAGACGACAACAGTAACAAACTAGCAATGTACATCATTGATTATTATCGTACACATGAGATTCTTTCGGTATCTGAACTTTATGATCAGATTACGGAAGACGTGGTACGGGATCTTCTTCTGAGCGTTGCACAATGGGAATTGGCTTCTGCCAATGTTGAACAGGATGTGCTGATTGAAGCAGTAAAAAAGGTAAAGGCATGTATTCTGGAGGATAAGATACAGGCTTTGAATGAAAAAGCAAAAAACATGAGCGATCCATTACAGAAAGCGGAAATTGCCAAAGAAAAAAATGCATTGATCTTGAAACGCAATGAGCTGATCCACAAGGAAGGAAGTAGATAGAATGAGCGCAAAAAAAGTACAGACTCAAAAACTGTATAAAACTCTGGATGAAATCAAACAGGAACTGCTCTTATCGATGAAAGATGCGGATTCTGTTATTACGCAAAAAGAATTAATGGATTCTATCGATCATTTGGATCTTAGTGATAAGGATATCGACGATCTGTTTCAGTGGTGTTCGGATAACGACATCACTTTTGCGGACAGCGAAGAGGATGATGAAGATCTGCTGATGGATGTCGATGATGACGATGAAGTATTGTCGGCAGATGACAGTCTGGATTTCGATGATGACGATTCCGATCATGCGTTGGCAAATGAATTGGAGAATCTGGAACAATCTTTTGCCAATACATCGCATACAAAGATCAATGATCCGGTCAAGATGTATCTGAAAGAAATCGGACGAGTGGATCTGCTGGATCCGAAAGATGAACCGGAAATTGCCAGACGAATCCAGGCGGGTGATGAAGAGGCAAAGAAAATGCTGATTGCTGCCAACCTGCGACTGGTCGTTTCTATTGCAAAGAAATATGTGGGCCGGGGCATGCTCTTTCTTGATTTGATTCAGGAAGGTAACATGGGTCTTGTCAAGGCAGTTGAGAAGTTTGACTACACAAAGGGGTTTAAGTTTTCGACTTATGCCACTTGGTGGATCCGCCAGGCAATCACACGTGCCATTGCGGACCAGGCTAGAACGATTCGTATCCCTGTACATATGGTAGAAACAATTAATAAACTGACACGTATCCAACGTCAGCTGGTGCAGGATCTGGGACGTGATCCGACAGCTGAGGAAATTGCGGAAAAAATGGAAAATATTTCTGCAGAAAAAGTGCGTGAAATTCAAAAAATTGCTCTTGAACCGGTATCTCTCGAGACGCCGATCGGTGAAGAGGATGATTCGCATCTGGGTGATTTTATTGAAGATAAGGAAACACTTTCCCCTGATGAATATGCAAATAATCAGCTGTTAAAAGATGAAATCAATACAGTTTTGCAGGGATTGACTGAACGTGAGGAGAAAGTTTTACGTTTGCGTTTCGGTTTGCTTGACGGCCGCACACGTACGCTGGAGGAAGTCGGTAGAGAATTCAACGTAACACGTGAACGAATTCGTCAGATTGAGGCAAAAGCACTGCGTAAATTAAAGCATCCGACCCGTTCCAAGAGATTGAAAGATTTCGTGGATAAGCCTTAATATGGTGCATTTAGGAAAACGTCTGCAATGTATTCATGATTTGGTGGAAAAAGGCAGTATAGTTGCTGATATTGGCTGTGATCATGCTCTTTTGAGCATAGCGTTGGTTGAAAGCGGCACGGCAGATAAGTGCTATGCATGCGATGTGGCCGTAGGACCGCTGCAGCGAGCCAAAGAGGCGGTCAGCGCAGCCGGTCTGAGTGATAAAATTGACGTCGTGCTCAATGACGGTATTTATGGTCTGTCCTCTGATATCACCACGATTGTTATTGCAGGCATGGGATTTGAAACAATCCGCCATATTTTACTGGAAGGCGAATCTATGTGGAATGATACTAGATCATTTGTTTTGGCAAGTCATACTGATATCGAAGAACTTCGACGTTTTTTGAGTAGACACAGTTTTGTGATCGATGATGAAAAAATTGTTCAGGAGCGGCATTTTTATCAAATTATAAAAGCTCATCACGAGTCTGATGCACCAGTGCTTAGCGAGGACGAAATCATGTTTGGTGTACATGCGTATAAGGACCCGCTGTTTCTTCCTTACTGGAGCAGGGAAAAAAGGGTTTGTGTGCAGATTCTTTCGACGATGCCGGTTACGCATGAGAGACGTGGGGAAATGGAACAGCGTCTTGAGCGAATCGACACCATGCTGCGGGGCTGAGTCATGCCTTTTGCTGCATGCGGATGAAATTCACATTGCTGAAAATGTACGACGGAAATTTGAATCTTATCATTGTATATCAAATTTAAAACCGTCTATATTAAATTAAGTTTCAGACAGAGCATATTCTTTACTGATAAATGATTAAAGAAAAAAGGTCCGGTTGTCGTACCGGACCTTTTGCATTGAAAACATATAAAGCGCAGATTTGCCGTCGTTATCTGAATACCGCTGCTGTTGTTGTTAACCGAGGATATGATCAATGCTGATGCGTGGAATCTCCTGTGAGTGATCCCAGTGAGTGAGGACATCAATGACCTGATTTGTCAGATATGTAGGGGTACTGGCTCCGCTTGTTACTGCCACAATGCGGCAGTTATCGAGCTGTTCCTTTTTTATTCCCCCTGCATCATCAATCAAGAAAACATTTGGGATGCCTTGTTCTCTTCCGATTTGGGCAAGCCGTTTTGAATTATTTGAATGTTTATCGCCAACAACATAAAGGACATCGACATTCTGTCCTTTTAAAGAGGCAACGGCCTGTTGTCTGATTCTGGTTGCATTGCAGATTTCTTCACTAAAACGGGCTTTGGGATACTGTTTCCGTATTGTATCGAAGATGCGTTCGATGTCAAAAATAGACATGGTTGTCTGATTTGTGACAAAGATGTCTCCGGTAATATTTGCGGGAACTTCATTTTCGTCTGCAATCAGAAAAACCCTTTCGCTCAGTGAACAAATTGCTTCGGCTTCCGGATGATGATGTTTGCCGATATAAAAGACAACACCATTACCGTTGAGACATGACCGAACGAGTTCCTGTGTTTTTACGACATCGGGACAACTGGCATCTACACAAATCAGCCCTTTGTCAACTGCTTTTTGTTTTACCTGATCGCTGATGCCATGAGCAGTGAAAATTACGACGCCATCATTTATTTCATCCAAAAGCTGCTCTCTGGTTTTATGACTGTTTTCGATTGTTCGGATATTTAATCGTTCCAAAGCTTTTTTTACATATTCATTATGCACGAGCATTCCTAATACGGTAATGTTTAGGTCCGGATACTGCTGTGCACATTGTTTCGCAATTGAAATTGCCCTTACGACCCCCTTGCAATAACCGCGAGGCGTCACTTTAATGACTTCCATGTATGATCATCTCCAATCGGCTATATTATGACATAAATGGAAGGAAATCACAATGAAGCGGCTTTTGATAAAAACGCTGAAGTATGTTTGAAGATATTTTAAAATACAACTATTTCATGTATAATAAACTAGATTTGAAGGAGGCGAAAGTTATGGATATCAATGCATTAGGCCAGCGTATTGCGGCATTAGCGCAATTGGAGGACTTTAAACAATTAACGCCGATACAGGAACAGGTCATTCCACTGGCCTTGAATGGGAAGGATATTATCGGAATTTCAGATACAGGTACCGGAAAGACACATGCTTTTCTTATGCCAATCTTAGAACGTATAGATTTAAACAGACAAGAGGTGCAGGCAGTGATCACAGCACCTACGCGGGAACTTGCAATGCAGATTTATCAAAGAGCGGTCAAAATGTGTGAGGTGGAACCTGAGCTGCTGATCCGCTTAATTGCCGGCGGTATGGAAAAGAGCCGGATGAATGAGCAATTAAAAAAACAGCCGCATATCGTTATTGGTACGCCGGGGCGTATTCGCGATCTGTTTGTGAATGACCAGACGCTTCGTTGTGATACCGCCCGTGTTTTCGTCGTAGATGAGGCTGATATGACACTTGAATTCGGCTTTTTGGAAGAAGTGGATCAGATTGCGGGAAAGATGCGCAGCAATCTTCAGATGATGAGCTTCAGTGCAACTATTCCCAATGGTTTAAAGCCGTTCTTGAAAAAATATATGAAGGCGCCGGCAACAGTACAGATCAAAAATGACAGCGAGCATCAGGCAAAGGTCGAACACGTGTTAGTGCCATGCCGTCATCTTGATTATCCGGAAAAACTGCTGCAGGTCTTGAAAGGAATTCAGCCTTATGTTTGCCTGATCTTTGCCAATACACGTGCGATGGCCAGTGAAGTTGCGGATTTGATGAGAAGTGAAGGATACGGTGTGGTAGAACTGCACGGAGACCTTTCATCTCGTGAACGAATGAAAGCACTGAAAGAACTGCAGAGTCAGAAAAAAAGTTATGTTGTTGCGACCGATATTGCGGCAAGAGGAATTGATATTGAGGGAATTACACATGTTATCTCTTTAGGTTTTCCAAAGGAAATCGATTTCTATATTCACCGCAGCGGACGTACGGGACGTGCAGGCAGAGACGGAATATGTTTTGCCTTATATCGCAGCGAAGAAGATTCATTGATCCGCACGCTTGAAAACAGGGGACTGCATTTTGAACATCGCAATATCAAGGATGGAAAATGGAGCGAATTAAAACCATTGCATGAAATCAAACAGAAAAAGGCGGATCCGCTGGAAAAAGAAATCGCCAAAATCGTCACTAAAAAGAAGAAAAAAGTAAAGCCGAACTACAAGAAAAAACAAAAACAGAAAATTGAGTCACTACGCAGAAAAGCAAGACGCGAAATGATCCGTGAGGATATCCGCCGTCAGCAGAAAGAGCGGGCAAAAGCTAAAATGCGGGCAAAACGTGAGGAGGAGATGCAATGATCATCGGATCACATGTATCTTTGTCTGCGCCGAATTATCTTCTGGGGGCATTGCAGGAAACCGTCGGTTACGGTGCCAATGCATGTATGATCTATACAGGGGCACCACAGAATACCAGAAGAATTGCCGTTGAAAAGATGAAGGTCGAGGAAGCACATCTGTATGCTCAGCAACACGGCATCAGCATGAAACATGTTATCGTTCACGCTCCCTACATCATTAATCTTGGCAATACATTGAAACCGGAAACTTTTGAATTAGGTGTTGATTTTTTGAAACAGGAACTGTTTCGAGTGAAACAACTCGGTGCACGAGTCCTGGTTCTTCATCCGGGCGCTCATTTGAAACAGGGAGAACAGATTGGACTGGATCAGATTGTAAGAGGTCTTGATTTAGCCATGGAAGGCATGGATCCCTCACTGGTCATCGCACTGGAAACGATGGCAGGAAAAGGCAGTGAAGTGGGATATGAATTTGAACAGATTGCCTATTTGCTTCAAAATGCACGCCATAGTGATCAGCTTGGGGTCTGCATGGATACATGTCATCTGCATGATGCCGGCTACGACTTGCAAAGAATCGATGAACTATTAAAAGAGTTCAATGCGATCATCGGTTTGGAACGCCTGCAGTGCATGCACGTCAATGATTCGAAAAATATTCGCGGTGCCCGAAAAGATAGGCATGCGAATATCGGCTGCGGTGAAATAGGCTTCACGGTCCTGAGTGAAATCGTTCATCATCCTCTGCTTAAGGATGTTGTCAAAATTTTGGAGACGCCTTATATCAATGGCAGAGCTCCGTACAAAAAAGAAATCGAAATGTTGAAAAACAGTCATTTTGAAGAACATTTTATAGATGAAATTTAGAGGAGATCAGTATGAAAAAAATAGCAGTATTAGTTTTTTCTCTATTGCTTTTTGCCGGCTGCAGCAGTACCAGTGAACCAGTACTTCTTCAGTTTCAGGGTGTAAAAGAAGGGGATACTTTGGCAATCATGGAAACAAATCACGGTGATATTACGATCAAGCTGTTTCCGGATGAGGCGCCTAAGGCCGTTGAAAATTTTGTTACTCATGCAGAAGAAGGCTATTATGACGGTCTGACATTTCATCGTGTCATCAACAGTTTTATGATCCAGGGCGGTGATCCGAAAGGAGACGGAACTGGCGGTGAAAGTATCTGGGGCGAGCCTTTCGAAGACGAATTCAGCGATTCATTGTATAATTTCAATGGTGCTCTTTCAATGGCAAATTCCGGAAAAAATACAAACGGTTCCCAGTTTTTCATCGTACAGCAGCAGGACGGTTCTCAATACAGCAAAGATACGATGAGCAGTTACGATACAGATTATGCCGACAATGTGATCGAAAAATACCATGAAGTCGGTGGAACTCCATGGCTGGACAATGTGCATACCGTATTTGGACAGGTTGTTGACGGTATGGCCGTAGTCAATGAAATCGCATCGGTGCGCGTTGACGAAAACAGTAAACCGCTGGAAGATGTAAAGATCAAAAGCATCAAGATTGTAAAAGCCAGCGCTGAGCAGGCAGAACAATTGAATAAATAATACAAAAAGCTGCAGTCATCCGAACTGCAGCTTTCGCTGTTTTGATGGGATCAAAAAAGACGATTAAAAATCCATGATTTCCTTTTTTAAACGCTCGACAATTTTTTCCTGCGGCAGTTTTTCGATAATTTGTCCCCGGCGAATCAAAAGCCCTTCTTTTTTTCCGCCTGCAATGGCTATATCCGCATGTTTGGCTTCACCCGGACCATTTACGACACAGCCCATGATAGCAACTGTGACATCTTTGTTTACTGTTGCCAGAAAAGCTTCGATCTCATTGACGACCGGCTGCATATCCCATGCCGTCCGTCCGCATGTCGGGCAGGCAATTAAATTTGGAACATGATCAATCAGTCGACAGCATTTTAAAAGCTGGCGGACGATGATCAATTCATTACATGGATCACCGTTTACGCTGATGCGGATCGTATCTCCGATGCCTTCGTTAAGCAGCGTGCCCAACGCCATCGAACTTTTCACGGCACTTGTCATCATGGTGCCGGCTTCAGTTACTCCCAGATGGAGCGGATATGGAAAACGCTCAGCCGCTTGGCGATAGGCATCAATGCACAGCAGTGGATCACTTGATTTAAACGACAAGACTATATCATGAAAATCCATGGATTCCAGGATATCTACATGCCGCTGTGCACTTTCCATCATTCCTTCGGCACAGGGCTTTCCGTATTTCTCATGAATATCTTTCTCGAGAGAGCCGCTGTTGATTCCGATCCGAATCGGAATGTGATGTTGCTTGCATGCCTGCACGACAGCTTCCACATTTTCTCTTTTACCGATATTGCCCGGATTGATGCGGATCTTATCAATACCCGCCTCGATCGAAGCCAATGCCAGTCGGTAATCGAAGTGAATATCAGCAACCAGCGGAATGTTCGTGTTTGTCTTGATCTCGGAAATTGCCTTGGCATCTTCCATATCCATGACAGACATGCGAACAATTTCACATCCTGCCTGCTGCAGTCGGTTTATTTGGGCAATCGTTGCCTGTGCATCCTTTGTAGGGGTATTGCACATAGACTGGACAACCACCTTGTTTTGTCCGCCAATCTGAACATTGCCTACCATGATAGATCTGGTTTCATTTCGTAACATAATCATCACCTTTATCATTATAAACAAAAGCACGTTTTTTTACAATGTAATGAACCTATGTGATGCTTATATGTAGGGATTCTATCAGCAGACTGATTTCTTATCTTTTTTTTGTGTTTTATAGCTTTTTTTTACTTGATTGTATTATAATATTGAACAAAGGTGGTGCAGATATGATTCCAAATCCTTTTCGAAAATTTGATTTAGATAAAATGAGACGTTCCAGTGATCAGCTTAATCAAAGCATGGACTACGCTAATGAGGTTTCCAAGCGTTTGATTATCTTTGCTGTCATTATATGTATCCTTTTTGCTGCGGTTTTTGTTCGTCTTGTTCAGATTCAGGTACTGAATCATGAAGAATATACAGTAAAAATGGAAAATTTTAATACGACCAAACAGTCTTCCTCTACGCCGAGGGGACAAATTTATGATCGAAACGGGAAAGTAATAGCCAAAACAGTGGTATCACATAATATCATTTATTTACAGCCTGAGGATATTACAACTAAGGAAAAATGGGAAATGGCGCAAAAATTTGCGGCTGCTTTTGATGTGAAAGCAAATTTACTGAGTTCCAGCCAAAGAAAAGATCTTTATATTTTTAAGCATACGTTACTGGATACTAAAGATCCTTCTTATGCATGCAATGATTTGATGACCGAAGAAGAACTGCGGCAATATGAAAGCGGCGAATGGGGAGATAAGGCAGAAAGTAAAAGAACCAAGATCCTGTATGAGCGTATCACTGATGAAATGATTGATGCTGAAGTAACTGAAGAAGAAGAAGCAGGATATGTGGTTTATGCCCGTATGATTGCGGGTACACAGGGTCAAAGCAAAACGATCCTTGAAGATGTTGATGATGAAACAGTCGCTTACCTTGTCGAACATAAAAGCGAGTTCTCAGGTTTTGATGTTGATCTTGGCTCATGGAAGCGTGAATATCCATATGGCGATACATTGCGCGATGTGTTGGGAAATGCGACAACAAGCACGCAGGGTGTTCCGGCCGAACTTGAGGACTATTACACGGCTTTAGGCTATCCTCTGAATGCCCGTGTAGGAAGTTCAGGTTTGGAATATCAGTATGAGGGGCTGTTAAGCGGAACGAGAAAAATATCGAGCATCGAATATGATGAAGACGGAAATGCCGTTACCAAAGATCAAACTTCCGGAAAAAAAGGATACGACATTTATCTTACGATTGATATTGAATTGCAGCAGAAACTGGATGAAGTGGTAAAACAAACATTGGAGGATGCTGCGGATAACAAGTACCGTCAGGATTTTACAACTTTATTTGTATGCCTGATGAATCCCAAGACCGGAGAGATCTATGCGATGAGCGGTTATCAGCGCAATACGGAGACCGATGATGTTACGCCGTT
>OLRK01001320.1_pt1 | contig 21341 bp, 19 predicted proteins | sample 1672911 | NCBI WGS metagenome assembly OLRK01 (sample SAMEA3136736, study PRJEB25190) | human gut metagenome | biome: human gut; feature: human-associated habitat; material: faeces | place: Austria | collected 2013 | reverse complement strand
GGTGGGGCGGGGTGTTCTCCGCCCCCACCCCGCCGAAGACGTGGAAGGGGTAGGTGGTGACGCTGCTGATCCGGTGGTTGGCGGGGCCCATGATGAACTTTGTCCCCGCGGCGATGGCGCAGAACTTGCCGATGATCAGCTGGTCCCCAAACGCGGGGTAGTTGAAGAGGACGTTGCGCTGCTGAAACTCCGTGGGGGGTTCCAGATCGTCATAATAGGTGTAGTCCCCCACGTGGATGTTGGGGGCGGTAATGACGTTTTTCAGGAAACAGGACGTCTTGTATTCGTTGGGAAAGACCGCGTTGGGGTCTGGAATGTCACACATGTTTCGTTCCTCCTTGGTGTTGTGGGATGGCATCACTTCCTTTCTGTGGGATTTGCCGTGGCTACGGCCTTCTTGGTGCGTAGATATTGCATGGAATCCTCACTCCTTGAGAAAATGAAAGTCGCAGCAGGGGGCCCCGCTGGCCAGGGTGCCGGTTCGGTGGAAGGTGATCTTAGGGGCCAGGCCGGCGAAGGCGATGTCGTCATTCTCGCAGTACAGGGGGCACAGCTCCGGGCAGCCCAGGGCCTGGGTGACGGTTTGGTAGAGGCAGGTGTGGAGGTTGAAATGGATCTCCTTCCCGTCGCAGCGGACCCACTGGGTCTCCCACCCTTCTGGGGGGAAGTGCTTGGCCATGTGTTTCTTGACCCCTAGGCGGTACCAGGTGTAGGCAAAGGGGAGCCGGGCCAGGGAGGCCATTTCTGCCTTCTTTTCCTGGGCGGCCTGGCGGGTCTCCTGGCGGACCAGGTCCAGGGCGGCGGCCTGGTCCATCCCCCGGGCCCGGAGGGTTTGGTAGAAGGCCAGGGGCGGCAGGAGCTTCCGGGCCAGGTGGTCCCGGATGGCGGGGCTGCCCCGGTCGTCGGCCTGGGCCAAAAGGGCCTGGAACCGGGCCTCGGTCTGCTGGTAAAGGGTGTCCCCCTCGGTGGGGCCAAAAGCCTGGCGGCAGTCCTGGGCCAGGAAGGGGAGGGTGGTTTCCTTAAGGGTCATGGCGGTCGCCTCCGTTCATCAGGTCAAAGACGTGTTTGGCGTGGGCCTCCAGCACGTCGGCTTTGGTCACGGCGATGCCCCACTTCTTGTCCCCCAGGACGATGAGGGTGTCCCCCGGTTGGATGTGAAAGACCTCTCGGGCCTCCTTGGGGATGACGATCTGTCCCCGTTCCCCCACTTTTACGGTGCCGAAGAGGTAGTGGCCGTCTGGAATCTGCATAGAAACCTCCTTTGCTGCGGTGGTATGAATTTCATATTTGTATGAATTATAGTCCAAAAACTCTGCCCCGTCAAGGGGGCAGAGATTCCGTTGCCGGATAGATCATCGTCCAAAGGTCCGCTTCAACGCGTTTTCCACCACCGCCACAGACAGCAGCAGCACCGCCAGCTGCACCACCATCACCACGGCGCCGAAGAGGCCCACGGTGCCGGTGTCCCGCCCCCACACCAGGAGCATCAGCCCCACCGTCACCGGCAGCAGCACCAGGCCCCAGCGGAACCAGAGTTTGCCGCAGGCGTGGTGGGCAAAGTTCCAGGCCTCTTGACTGGCCATGGACCGGCGGGTGCGGTAGCCGAAGACCGAATTGATCTCCTCGGGGCAGTGCTGGAAGAGTTTGCCGAACACCACCATGATCAGGGGGAGCAGAAAGTCCATCACCAACATAAAAATCCAAAATCCTGTTTCCATAAAAAGCATCCTTTCTGCAATGGTCGTTTCTAGGATACTACGATGGGCGCTTTGGTTCAAGGGGGGCCTTGTGGGAATGTCCCAAACCGTCTCTAATATAATCTTAAAATTATGATATAATAAGCTGAACTAACCTCTTGACGGGGTAGGGAAAGGGTGATAGAATGTACACGGTTAAACCATGTAGCAGGAGGACCTTCCCATGAAGTCCGTTATCGTTAGCCACAACCAGTTCGCCTTTACCTACTATTACTTTATGACCTCCAAGGGAATAGGGTAATGGCAATTTGTGCTGGATAATATTCATGGGGTCTTTCCGAAACGAAGATCACCCACGCCACACAGATTTCCATCTGTGTGGCGTTTTTATTTTGCAAGCGCCGCTTGGAAGGGCGGCGTGAGGCAAACCGAGAAAGGAGTTATGTCGTATGATCGCAGTCTTAAAGCCCGGCGCTTCGCCGGAACGCACCCAGCACCTCATCCACTGGCTGGAGGAGCAGAATTTAGGGGTCCACGTCTCAAAGGGGGAGTACCAGACCGTCCTGGGCCTCATCGGCAACACCGCCAAGGTGGACATGGAGATGATCCAGAGCCTGGACATTGTGGAGTCTGTCACCCGGGTGTCCGACCCCTTTAAGGCGGTCAACCGGAAGTTCCACCCGGAGGATTCCGTCATCCAGGCCGGCCCCGCCGCCATCGGCGGGGGGCACTTTGCCCTCATCGCCGGCCCCTGCTCCGTGGAGACCGAGGAGCAGATCACCTTCGTGGCCCAGGAGGTGAAGAAGGCCGGGGCGGCCTTCCTCCGGGGGGGCGCCTTCAAGCCCCGCACCTCCCCCTACGACTTCCAGGGTCTGGGGGCCGAGGGCATCCGCCTGCTGCTGGAGGCCAAGAAGGCCACCGGCCTGCCCATCGTCACCGAGCTCATGGACATCCGCAACCTGGACCTCTTTGAGGAAGTGGACGTCATCCAGGTGGGGGCCCGGAACATGCAGAATTTCGAGCTGCTGAAGGAAGCCGGAAAATCAGGTATGCCAGTGCTCTTAAAGCGTGGCCTCTGCGCTACCATTGACGAATGGCTCAATGCAGCAGAATACATTATTTCTGAGGGAAATCCAAATATCGTGCTCTGTGAGCGGGGTATCCGCACCTACGAGACCTCAACCCGCAATACCCTGGATATCAGTGCTGTACCTGTAATCCGTTCCAAGAGCCATCTTCCTATTATTGTAGACCCAAGCCATGCTTCCGGCGTCAGGGCCTATGTAAAACCTCTGGCAAAGGCTGCTGTAGCTGCAGGGGCAGACGGGCTTATGGTGGAAGTCCATCCATGTCCCGCCTGTGCATTATCTGACGGAGCCCAGTCCCTTACCTTCGATGATTTTGAGCAGTTCATGAAGGATTTACGGCCCTATGCCCAGCTTGAAAACAGAAGCTTTTGATCAGCCGGCCTGAGAGGAGTACCTTATTATGATTAAGATGGAACAGACATCCATTGCCGATTCCTGCGCCGCCTTTATCGGCCTGGGGCTGATCGGAGGCTCCATTGCAAAAGGGTTAAAACGGGTCTTCCCGGATATGCGCATTATGGCCTATATGCGCACCCGTTCCAGGCTGGAGCTGGCAAAACAGGAAGGGATCGTGGATGTGATTCTGGATGGGATCGGAGAAGAGCTCAGGGAATGCGACCTGATCTTCCTCTGTACACCAGTGGAATACAATGCCCAGTACCTTACCGCCATCCGCCCCTTTTTAAAGCCAGGAGCCCTGATCACAGATGTGGGAAGTACAAAAACCAGCATCCATGAAGAAATCGCCGCCCTGGGCCTTGAGGCCTCCTTTGTAGGGGGACACCCCATGGCAGGCTCTGAGAAGACAGGATATGAGCACTCTACAGATCATCTTCTTGAAAACGCCTACTATATTGTGACGCCGCCAAGAGAATGCTGCCAGGACGCAGCTGCAGCAAAATCAGTTTCTTCCAATGTAAACCGCATTGTGGCAGTAGCCAAAGCCATTGGAGCGATCCCTCTGGTGCTGGATTATAAAGAACATGACAAAATTGTGGCTGCGATCAGCCATCTGCCCCACCTCATCGCCTCCAGCCTTGTAAACCTTGTAAAAGACAATGATAGCCCCCAGGGCATTATGAAACAGGTAGCAGCCGGAGGCTTTAAGGACATTACCCGAATTGCCTCCGCTTCCCCGGAAATGTGGCAGCAGATCTGCATGACAAACAGCGGCCCCATTGTCTCTATCCTGGAGCGTTATATTGGTTCCCTGAACCAAATTTTAGAGGAGTTGAAATCAAAAGACGGTGATTCTGTATACCAGCTGTTTGAAGAGTCCAGGAATTACCGCAATTCCATTACAGACCGGGTTAAGGGCTCCATCGAACCGGCATACGCCTTCAGCGTAGATGTAGCCGACGAGGTAGGCGCCATCTCCACCATTGCAGTTATACTGGCAGCCAAGGGGATCAGTATTAAAAATATCGGCATCAACAACAACCGGGAACACGGGGAAGGGGCCTTAAAGATCGTATTTTATGATGAGGCGTCCATGAATGCTGCCTGGGAGCGCCTGGAAAAATACAAATATGAAATGATTCGGATGTGAAAGGAATACAACATATGGAATTTGAAGCAACAGGAAGCCTTCGGGGACAGCTGCAGGTTCCCGGTGACAAGTCCATCTCTCACCGGGCCGTTATGTTCGGCTCCATTGCAAAGGGAACCACCAAGATCCATGGTTTCCTCCAGGGTGCAGACTGTCTCTCCACCATCTCCTGCTTCCGGCAAATGGGAATCTCTATTGAAAATACCGGGGAACTGGTACTTGTACATGGAAACGGCCTCCATGGGCTTAAAAAGCCGGAAACCGTGCTTGACTGCGGCAACAGCGGCACAACCACCCGCCTGATCTCCGGTATTTTAAGCGGACAGGATTTTGATGTGACACTTACAGGTGACGCCTCCATCCAGAAGCGGCCCATGAAGCGGATTATGGAACCCCTGTCCATGATGGGGGCCCACATTGAAAGCATAAATAAAAACGGCTGCGCTCCCCTGCGGATCAAGGGACAGAAGCTTAGGGGAATCCATTATACCTCCAAGGTCGCCTCTGCCCAGGTAAAGTCCTCTATCCTTTTGGCAGGGCTTTATGCGGATAAAAAGACCAGCGTCACAGAGCCCTACGTTTCCAGAAACCATTCCGAGCGGATGCTCTCCCTGTTTGGCGCCGGTATTTCCACAGAAGGAACAACGGCTTCCATTGAACCGGCAAATGAGCTTTATGCCGCAGAGGTGTTCGTCCCCGGGGATATTTCCTCTGCCGCCTATTTTATTGCCGCCGGGCTTATGATTCCGGGTTCTGAGATTATGATCAGAAATGTGGGGATCAATCCTACCAGAGGCGGCATTTTAAAGATCTGCCGCAGTATGGGAGGCGATATCCAGCTTTTCAATGTAAAGGAAGGCCCCGGCGAGCCAACAGCCGATATCCTGGTACGCCACAGCAGGCTTCATGGTATCGAGATCAGCGGTGCCATTATCCCCACCCTCATTGACGAGCTTCCCATGATCGCAGCCATGGCCTGCCTGGCAGAGGGAACTACAGTTATCCGGGATGCAGCGGAGCTTAAGGTAAAAGAATCCAACCGCATTGCCGTTATGGTCAAAAACCTGAGTGCCATGGGAGCCGAGGTTTGGGAGACAGAGGACGGCATGATCATCCAGGGAGGAAGGCCGCTTCACGGCGCAAGCATCGACAGTCACCTAGACCATCGCATTGCCATGACCTTTGCAGTGACTGCCCTCTGTGCCCAGGGAAAAACGGATATTCTGGGAGCGGAATGTGTCAATATCTCCTATCCCGGCTTTTACGAGGATTTAAAGAGACTTATGGTTTAAAATGTGTGCGCAGGAGACAAAACAGGGAGGCAGCTTACATACTGCACTCCCTGTTTTGTCTGCGCCGACAGATCCAAAGCGCAGGCTATTTCATCAAATATGGCATATGGCAATTCAACTTATCCAAGGGCCACATCTAAGATCATCATGATCACAAAACCTGCCGCAAATCCCAGTGTTGAACTATTGGTATGACTGCCCTGAGAAGCCTCCGGTATCAGTTCCTCCACTACTACATAGAGCATAGCCCCGGCTGCAAAAGCCAGAAGATAGGGAAGGGCCGGACCTAAAAATCTGGACAAAAACAGCATCAAAAGCGCTCCCGCCGGTTCCACGATCCCAGATGCAAGCCCATAGAAAAAGGCCCTCTTTGTTCCCGCCTCTTCCTTTAAAGGCAGGGAAATGATTGCTCCTTCCGGGAAATTCTGAATCGCGATCCCAAGAGACAGAGCCAGAGCTCCCGCCATAGTAATGGACGTATTTTCTGACAGAAGGCCTGCAAACGCCACCCCTACTGCCATCCCCTCAGGAATATTGTGAAGGGTTACTGCAAATACCAGCATAGTACTCTTTCGCAGGCTGCTTTTAGGCCCTTCCGGTGTTTTAGTATCCATATGAAGATGAGGCACAAGCTCATCCAGAGCAAGCAGAAAACCTATTCCAAGAAGGAATCCCACTGCTGCGGGCACAAAAGCCAGCCGCCCCAGGGATACACTCATATCCATTGCCGGAATCAGAAGGGACCAGACTGATGCAGCCACCATAACCCCGGAAGCAAATCCTAAAAGGGCTTTCTGGATTCCCGGCCTTAAAGCTTTCTTCAAAAAGAACACACAGGCTGCACCTGCTGCCGTACCAATAAACGGTATCATGATTCCCAGTGCAATATACAAATTTTTTTCTCCTTACTCTTCCAGATAGCCCCGAAGCTTCATATAATTTTTAATCAGCTCAATCATCTGATCATAGTCAATGCGGCTGGCATTGATCGGGAGGTCATAGTTTTCCATGTCCATCCACTCTCTGCCTGTAAAATAGCGGTGGTATTCCCTGCGTGCCTTGTCAATCCGCTTCATACGGCGGATTGCCTCTACCTCGTCCACCTTGTCTACGTCCATGATCCTGCGCACTCTTGTAACTGTATCTGCATATACAAAAATGCGGATCACATCATCCAGCTGATCCTGCAGCACATAATTTCCGCAGCGCCCTACAATAATACAGTTTTCAGAGGCTGCCAGCTTCCTGATAACAGAGGACTGGAAACGGAACAGGTTATCAGGGGATGTGATCTTATGTCCGTCCCGCACCGGCTCAGTCAGCTCCGGCTTAATGCTGGTAACAATGCGGTACAGCAGATTATTTCCTGCTTTCTCATCTGCAAGGCGGAAATACTGTTCACCAATGGCGCTGGTTTCTGAGGTCATTTTCAGAATCTCCTCATCATAAAAGTGGATCCCCAGCTCTTTTGCCAGCCTTTTTCCGGTCAAACGGCCACCGCTTCCATACTGGCGTTCAATGGTAATAACAAAATGTTTCTTATTCATAGGCTTACCCCCTTGTGTCCTGTATGTGGTTCTCTCTATTGTTCAGTATACCACAAAAGCCCCCTGTGAGAAAGAGGTAAATCGCGTCCGGTTTGTACACTTTATTTACTCCCCCCTGTAAACACCCACAAACAGAGGAAGGTCCCCCCTTGACATGACAGCGTACAGAAACGGCCTGTTTAAGATCATTTCTGCATGTTCCTGAGGAAGCCCTTCTCCCGCATACATAAGCTCCGTATAGGCCGCAGCCTCCACTCCTTTTTCGTTGATGCCTATGTGAGTTTCCTGGCGAATGCTGTCAATCCAGACCTTGTCCTTTGTCATAGCAGAAAAATCTGCATTTTCATCAAAAGCAGAACTGGCTCCCAGCATTTCAAGTGCTTCCTTTAAATCATACTTCCTTCCGAACGAAAATTTCGGTATCTTCCATGTAATCGTTCCGAAGAAATCGGTGCCGCCAAAGAAAGCTTCCCTTAATGTTTCCCCGTCCTCCAAAAGGGAATCAACCTCCCGCCCTTTCTCAGGGAGCACAAAGACCATGCTTCCGCTCTCCTTTAAGCTAAGCTCTGCACGAAGGAAACCGTCACTCTTTGCAAAACTCCCAGAAGCTTCCCGATTCATAAAATCCGTTTCAATGCTCTCTTCTGCTGCTCCTTCCTTGTAAAACAAATCCGGTTTTGTATTTTTCTCTGAAAAGCAATCGACCCACTCGTCATAAAAATACACCGCATTGAGAATGGACATTACCTGTTCCGGGTTTGCCTTCATCTGCGGGGAAATAAGCCCTTCCGTTTCCTCCTTCACCCAGTTTTCCATGGCCCGGGCTGTCTGTTCCTCTGAAAAATCGACGGTATAAAGGCTGCTGTAAAAATCCTCCTCTGCCCTTTTAAGAAACGCCTCCTTAAACTTCATATCCTTATCCATCCAGACAGAATTTGCCAACTTCCGCCTGCTCTTATTTCCCTCTGCGCTCTCTGTGCCGTCCAGATAGAGGCTGTTGTAAAGCTTCCTGCACTGTCCTGCAAGATTTTCCTTATTTTCTGCCCCCAAAAGCCTTAAAAGCTCTGCCTCCGTCTCATTCTCCGCCCCATAGGCCGCCAGGGACAGGGCCATGTAAAGGCTTATGGGGGAATAGCTCTCATTTTCCTCTGTATCCTTCATAAGAAGAGAGGCGGTGCTCCATGAAAAGCTTCTTATTTCCTCCAGCTCCTCCTCTGTCAGCCCATTCTCCTCCCGGTAGGCTCTCCAGCCATCATAATCCTCTGGACTTTCCGGCCTGACCGGCGCCTTTACCTCCGTCATCCTCTTTACAGAGAACATCTCCTCCTTCTTGCATCCCCACAGCACAGCTCCTGAAGCTAACGCGACCAGCAAAACTGCCAGAACCCTTTTTTTCATACTGCCTCCTCCTTTCTCTTTCTATTGGTATATATAGATAATAGCAAAAGCATCACTCTTCTTCCATATGCTTCATAGAATAGTAAGGAAACTTCAGCAAACGTAAGAAAGAACGCAAGAAACATAAAAATCGGTCAAAAACTGATTGACAAATGTCTTTTCATGTATTAGTATACATGTTAATAACAAAAACCGTTGAGAAAGAGGAGTAAGCTTCCAAAGCGTTAACACAGAGAGCCGCAGGCGGTGGGATTGCGGTATAGGGCTGGCAGCTGAATGGACTTTTGAGGGTAATCCTGAAAATAGAAGTAGGGATTAACGGAATCCGCTACCGTTACACAGGCGGCGCATATGACAGTATGTGAAAAGTGGGCTTTTAGTCAAGTTGAGTGGCACCGCGGATTATGATTCGTCTCAATTACAGTGAATGCTGTAATTGGGGCGTTTTTTAATATCATAAAAGACCAAATGCCCTCCCTTCCTCAACCTACCCAGTAAGAAATCACAATTACAGGAGGACACAATTATGAAAAAAACAATGGCAATGCTTTTAACCGCAGTAATGAGTGCAGCACTTCTTTCCGGCTGTGCTTCTTCAAATGAAACATCCCAGTCCCAGAGCGCAGGCTCTGAAACCAGCAGCTCCCAGGAAAATTCCAGCCAGGCAGCTTCCGGTACCGGAGAGGGCTACACCATCGGGATTGGGCAGTATGCAGAGCATGGTTCCCTTGACAACTGCCGGGAAGGCTTCCTTGCAGGCCTTGCAGAAGAAGGCTTTGTAGAAGGTGAAAACCTGACTGTACTTTATCAGAACGCACAGGCAGACGGCGGCACTGCCAGCCAGATTGCCACCAACTTTGCAGGCAATGAAGTAGATTTAATGTGCGGCATTGCAACCCCAATGGCACAGTCCCTTTACGGCGTTGCACTGAAATCCCAGATACCGGTTATCTTCACTGCAGTTACTGACCCGGTCGCTGCTGAGCTGGCAAATGCAGACGGGACTCCCGTAGGCGAGATTACAGGAACCAGCGATACCCTTCCTGTAGAAGCACAGCTTAAAATGATCCGCTCCATCCTTCCGGATGCGAAGACGATCGGTATCATGTATACCACCAGTGAGGTAAATTCCGAATCCACCATCGCCCAGTACAAGGAGCTGGCTCCCGGATACGGCTTTGAGATCGTTGAATCCGGCGTTTCCTCCTCCGCTGACATTCCCCTTGCAGCAGACACACTTTTAAACAAGGTAGACTGCCTCACAAACCTCACCGATAACAATGTTGTTTCTTCCCTTCCTGTTATCTTAAACAAGGCTGGCGCAAAAAATATCCCTGTATTCGGAAGTGAGATCGAGCAGGTAAAGATCGGCTGCCTGGCTGCCATGGGACTTGACTACATTGAACTTGGAAAACAGACCGGACATATGGCTGCAAAGGTATTAAAGGGTGAGGCAAAGGCCAGCGAGCTGAATTACGAAATCTTAAAGGATGCTGCCTTCTACGGAAATACCAAGGTAGCTGAAAATCTTGGAATTACACTTCCCGAAGATTTAACATCAAACGCAGCAGAAATGTTTTCTGAGATCGCACAGTAAAGCAAGCTTTCCGCCTGACGGCGGCATCATCCGTTGTAAGAACATCTCAGGGCGGCCCTCCGCCCTGATTCAACGTAATATGGAGGAACATTATGACAACCATTCTCTTTGGTATTCTGGAAGAAGGCCTGGTATATGCCATTATGGCTCTGGGCGTTTATATTACCTACAAGATCCTTGACTTCCCGGACTTGTCCGTAGACGGTACCTTTCCTCTGGGAGCTGCCATTACTGCCGCAGGAATCGCCAACGGCCTGCCCCTGATCGGCTTTATAAATCCATGGGCGGCGCTGCTCTTATCCTTCCTGGCCGGTGCACTGGCAGGCTGCATTACAGGGCTGATTCACGTTAAACTGAAAGTGCGTGACCTTTTATCCGGTATTATTGTAATGACAGCCCTCTACTCCATTAATCTTCGGATTACCGAAAAGGCCAATCTCCCCTTTTTCAGCAAGGAAACCATTTTTACAAATGAATTCCTTCTCTCTCATGTCCCGGAAGCTTTAAGGCCTTATATGGTCAGCCTGATCCTTCTTGTGATCGTAATTATCTGCAAGGTACTTTTAGATGCTTACCTTCAGACACGCTCCGGCTACCTTCTCAGAGCTGCAGGTGACAATGAGGTGTTAGTGACCTCCCTGGCAAAGGATAAGGGCCTTGTAAAGATCATCGGGCTGGCGTTGGCCAACGGCTTTGCCGCACTGGCAGGCTGCATCTACTGCCAGAGAAATGGCTTTTTTGATATTTCCCAGGGAACCGGTACTATGGTGATCGGACTGGCAAACGTCATTATCGGCACCCAGCTTTTAAAACGGTTTGGCTTCTTCCGTTCCACTACTGCTGTTATTATCGGCTCCATTGTTTACAAGGCCTGCGTTTCCCTGGCACTTACAGCCGCCGATCTGCAGATTGGAAGCCTTCATATCAGCCTTCCGGTAGTAGCCTCCGATCTAAAGCTTATAACCTCCGTATTATTCCTGATCATCCTGGTTATCAGCACCTCCAGGGGAAAGAAGGTAAAGAACCATGCTTGAATTAAAACATATCAGTAAATATTACAACGCAGGAACTGTCAATGAAATGTGCCTGTTTAACGATTTTAACCTTACCATTGAGGACCATCAGTTTGTATCTGTAGTGGGCAGCAACGGTTCCGGAAAAACTTCCATGTTAAATCTGATCTGCGGCAGCATCCCCTTAGATGAGGGGCAGATCCTGATCGGGAAGGAGGACATCACCTCTATGCCGGAATACAAACGCCAGCGCCGCATTGGCCGCGTCTATCAGAACCCGGCCATGGGGACCTGCCCTTCCATGACGATCCTGGAAAACATGTCCCTGGCTGACAACAAGGGAAAATACTTTAACCTGCGCCCCGGCACCAACCGCCACCGCATTGATTTTTATCGTGAAAGCCTCCATTCCCTGGGACTTGGCCTGGAGGATAAGATGGATGTAAAAGTAGGAGTCCTCTCCGGCGGACAGCGTCAGGCTATGGCCCTTTTAATGTCCACCATGACCCCCATTGAATTCCTGATCCTGGACGAGCATACAGCAGCCCTTGACCCAAAGACAGCAGAAACCATTATGGAGCTTACCGACAAAATTGTCCGTGAAAAGAACCTGACAACCATTATGGTAACCCATAACCTGCGCTATGCCGTTGATTACGGAAACCGCCTGCTGATGATGCATCAGGGACATGCCATTATGGATAAAAGTGGAAAAGAAAAAGATGCATTGCAGATTGATGATATTCTTGAAAAGTTCAATGAGATAAGTATTGAGTGCGGAAACTGATGCCATACTCTAAAATATAAAACCCGGAAGCCTTTGAAGAAACACATTCTTTCAGGCCCCGGGTATTTTATTTATTCTGCAAACAGCATAATGCTTGTAGCTACATTGTCCTCGCTGGACCATACAACACACTTTCTGCCCTGGGTCAGGTCATCCAGTGTCACAATGTTTCTTGTGAGATATGGATTGATCTTGCACTCATCATCCAGTGTGTACTGTGTGCCGTCTGCTGCAGTCAGCACGGATTTAGAGGTAGCTGCATCTGTTACAACGGATTCGATCTCTACATAATCCGGAACCTTAAAATCCTCCGGAGCATTTACAAAAATCATCTCTGTGTTTGTCATTGGCGGCAGGCTCATTGTCATCACCGGACCTACATAAACATAGGCTGTGCTTCCGTCCTTTAAGTCGTCCAGGCTTACAGGCTCTCCCGTCACTGCATCCAGAATATGAGTGGCCTTCTCATCAATGTTGATAATGATCTCGCCTTCGTAGCTGACCCCAGACTGGTTATCAATGGAAAGCTTATTTTCTTCCATCTTTGTGATCGGGCCATAAACACGGACTGGAAGAAGGGAATCTGCTTCACTCTCCTGCTCTGCGCTTTCAACCTCACCTGTAACACTCTCTACTACGGTTGTATCTGCCACGGTAGTTTCCTGGGTTGTCTCCTGTACACTGCTCTCACTGGCAGAAGCCTTGGCAGAGCATCCTGCTGCTCCAAGAACTGCTGCTGTACAAATAAGGGCTGCATATAAACGATAATTTCTCATAATCATTCTCTCCTTTTATCTTTCACTCAAAGGCTTTTTGCCTTTCACACTTGCAGTATACCCCATTTTACACTTATATCCAATAAACATTTTCTTAATAATTGTGACGTTAGCATTAACAAAAGAAAGAATTGTATAAGAAAAAACAGGCAGTCCTCCCAATTTTCCCATAATACAAAAAGCCATGGGCTTCCTGCTTTCGCAAAGAACTGCCTCATGGCTAAATCCTGGTTTTTAAGATATCGTCTGACCCCAACATCCTTCTAGCAATTTATTTATCTTGCCATTTCGCTCTGGGGCCCCTTCTGGTTGTGAGCCTTAATGATCGTTTCGATCTCTTCCAGGTTGGAGGATGGAAGATCGCCGGGGATCGTATTCTTTACAGCTGCTGTGGCGTTTCCAAAGGCAATCGCCTTGGCACAGTCTCCGCCGCTGCTCAAAAGGCCGTAGAGGGCGCCTGAAATGTAAGCATCACCGCTTCCAATGCGGTCAACCACCTCAATATCCTTATAGGGTTCCTCCTCGTAGAATTCCTTCCTGGCCGCATCATAGATAACAGAGCCGAAATCATGGCGCTTGGGGCTGTGGACAATGCGCTGGGTGGAAGCCACAATGGATATCGGGTACTCCTCTGTAAAGCTCTTCATCATCTCCCTGGCTGTGCCTGTCTTTTTAAAAGTAAGACGGGCCGTATCCTCTGAGCAGAAGAAAATATCCACATATGGAAGGATCTTTTCAATGCATTCCCTGGCTTCCTCGCCTGTCCAGAGATTTCCGCGGAAGTTAACATCAAAGGATACCAGCGTTCCGGCCTCCTTAAACCGCTTTATCATCTCAATGGCAGTATCACGCACCTGCGGGCTTAAGGCCAGGGTAATTCCTGTGGTATGGAAGCATTTGGAAGCCCTGTAAACCTCCTCTGGGATCTCATCAATATTCAGTGAGAAAAAGGAGCTGTTGTTCCTGTCATAAATTACCTTTGGCTTTCTTGGATAAGCGCCGTTTTCATAATAGTAAATCCCCACACGTGCAGATGAGGAATGATCATACATGAAAAAGTCATCACTGACTCCGAAAGAACGGATCTTTCCCTTTATAAAGCTGCCCACATCATGGGAGGGAAGCTTGGAAATAACCCCTGTGTGAAGCCCTAAGAGGGCTGCGCCTACTGCTACGTTTAGCTCAGCGCCTCCGACCTGCTTAATAAAGGTATCGCCTCTTGATAAGCGCTCATTATCAGGAGGAGAAAGCCTTAAAAGCAGCTGTCCCAGGGTAAGAAGGTCAAAATTTCTGCCGGTATTTTCTGCCATATCTGCTCTCCTTTCGCTCTGTTTCCAGTGACACATTCCTGAACCCCGCTTTTTTTGCAAGAAACGGCTAATACTTAAAAAGCATTAGCCGTTTCTTATTGCCTCGTCTGTCACTGTAAAAACAGCATTAACTTATCTCTGAACGCGTCCTGAGCCGTCTCCGCCTGCCAGGTTCTCAACGTCAGCACGGGTTACCAGGTTAAGATCACCAGGAATTGTGTGCTTTAATGCGGAAGCTGCTACTGCAAATTCAAGAGCTTCCTTCATATCCTTGCCGTCCAGAAGTCCGCAGATAAGACCTGCTGCGAAGGAATCGCCGCCGCCTACGCGGTCAACGATCGGCTCGATGTGGTACTTCTTAGAGTGATAGAATTCACGTGTCTTTCCATCCATGATGCATGCAGACCAGTCGTTGTTGGAAGCGCTGTGGCTCTCACGCAGGGAGCTGATGATATACTTGAAGCCGAACTTGTCAGCCATCTGGTTGAAGATATCAACGTATCCAGCCAGCTCAAGCTCTCCGGAGGTAACATCTGTGTTGCCTGGCTTGAAGCCAAGAACCTTCTCTGCGTCCTCTTCGTTTCCGATGCAGACATCAACGTACTGCATGAAGTTTGTCATAACCTTCTGAGCCTTCTCAGAGCTCCACAGCTTCTTGCGGAAGTTTAAGTCAACAGATACTGTAACGCCATGAGCCTTTGCAGCCTTTAAAGCAGCCTCAGTCAGAGCGATCGCCTCGTCGCTGATAGCTGGTGTGATACCGGTAAAGTGGAACCACTCGCAGTCAGAAAAGATTGCATCAAAGTCAAACTCGTCAGCAGTTGCAGTTGCAATAGAGCTGTCTGCGCGGTCATAAACTACGTTGGAAGCTCTCATTGCAGAACCGGTCTCCAGGAAGTAGATTCCCAGTCTCTTGCCGCTTCTTGCGATATGCTTTGTGCCTACATTGTACTTTCTCATAGTAGCGATCGCGCAGTCGCCGATTGGGTTTGCAGGAATTGCTGTTACAAACTCAACATCATGTCCATAGTTTGCCAGGGAAACTGCTACGTTTGCCTCGCCGCCGCCGTAGTTTACATCAAACTCATCTGCCTGAATAAACTTCTCGTTATTTGGGGTAGATAATCTTAACATAATCTCGCCCATGGTTACTACTTTTGCCATTGTAATACTCTCCTTTTATATCATACTATCCCGAAAAAACGGGGTTTTAAGTTTTCTTATGCTCTTGCTGCTGCAACAGCTGCAACGAATTCCTGAGCCTTTGCTGTAACTGCTGCAAAATCGCCGGTCTTAGCACCCTTTGTCAGGCTGCTTCCGGTTCCAACTGCATAAGCGCCAGCCTTGATCCACTTGTCCACGTTGTCAACATCAACGCCGCCGGATGGCATAAACTCACCCTGTGGAAGAGGTCCCTTGAAGGAGCTGATCGCTGCAGGTCCTACAATGTTTCCTGGGAATACCTTAATGATATCACAGCCGGCTTCCATAGCGGTAATTGCCTCACTTGGGGTCATAACACCTGGCAGCATCGGCACTCTGTAACGGTTGCAGAGCTTAATGGTCTCTACATTTAAGCCTGGGCTTACAATGTAGTTTGCGCCAGCCAGGATGCAGGCTCTTGCTGTTTCCGGATCCAGAACGGTGCCGGCACCGATCACGATCTTATCGTCATTTTTATACTTATTAGCCATCATCTTGATGAACTCAACCGGATCACCCTCGTCCATTGTCATAGTCAGCTCAATGAAGTTGATTCCGCCGGCAATGATTGCTTCAACAACCTTCTCGCCCTGCTCGTAGTTCTTTGCACGAACAACAGCAACCAGACAGTCTTCTTTCATTCTTGCTAATACTTGTTCTTTTTTCATGGTTTTCTCCTTCTTTCTCATTAATTCGCATATACGATTTCCCTTCATATTTGCGATTTACTTACTTAAATTTTAATCGCTGTACTGTGATTTGTCAACAGCAAAACCCGCAAAAAAACCCGTTTTTATGTTCTTAAATCAGAACTTTCCCAAAAAGCCCAGAAGCCTTGAAATCTGAAGCGCTTTTTCACTGACAAGACGGCCCAGCGCCTCATAATCCTCGGTCGGTTTATAGAGGCTTGAAACACTGATCGCCCCGATCACATGACCCTCTTTTCCAAAGACAGGTGCGCCTGCACATTCCATATGCTCCTCCAGCTCCCTGGCATCCAGCGCATACCCCCGCTCTCTCACCTGCTCCAGCTCCCGCTCATAAGCCTCCCTGTTCAGGATCGTCTTGTCCGTATGGCGCTTAAAGCTAAGCCTTCCTATAATCTCATCCCGCTCCTCCGGCTCCGTAAAAGCCATGATGGCTTTCCCCAGGGAAGTACAGTAAACCGGGTTCTTAGTTCCTACGGTAGCTGTGGTGATAATAGGGTTCTCCGGCTCGGCCTTGCAGATATAAACAATGGAATCATCGGAACGGATACCGAAGAACACTGTCTTCTGCACCTCTTTTGCAAAGGCCTTCAGCACCGGATCAAGGGTACTGATGTAATTTAAGTTGTTGGTATAGCTCATCCCCACCCTGTAAGACGTAAGCCCAATGGTATAACGCTGCTTCTGTTCCTTTGCCACATGAAGCATCCCGGTCTGTACCAGGGTTGTAGCAATGTCATAGGCACTGGTCTTTGGGAGGGAAAGCTTCTCGCAGATTTCATCCAGGGTAATGCCCTCCGGCCTCCTGGACACCAGTTTTAATATGTCCACTGCCCGCAGCGTTGTCCTGTTTAATTTCATCGATATTTTCCGCCTCCATACTGCCGTCTGTTACAGGGTTACACCCTGCTTGAAAATCGCCATATCGTGGAAGCCTGCCTCCTCCGATTTTACCCTGCGGCCGGAAGCAACCTCAAGCACATAGGAAAGCAGCTCACCAGCCAGCTCCTCCTTTGTCTTATCCTCCACCATACGGCCTGCGTTAAAATCAATCCAGTTGTCCTTGCGGCCGGCAAGACTTGAGTTGCTGGAAATCTTTACAGTAGGTACAGGGGAAGCAAAGGGAGTTCCGCGGCCGGTTGTAAAGAGCACCATATGAGCGCCGGATACAGCCAGTGCAGTAGAAGCAACCAGGTCATTTCCGGGAGCGCTTAAAAGGTTTAACCCCTTAACCGATACCGGTTCCCCATAGTTTAACACGCCTCTTACCAGGGCGCTTCCTGACTTCTGTGTACATCCTAAGGACTTATCCTCCAGGGTACTGATACCTCCCTTCTTATTGCCTGGAGAAGGATTCTCATAGATTGTCTGGTTATGGCTTGTAAAGTAATTTTTAAAATCGTTGATCAATGCTACCGTCTTTTCAAACAGCTCCGGGGTTGCGCAGCGGTTCATAAGGATAGTCTCTGCACCAAACATTTCCGGTACCTCTGTAAGGATCGTGGTTCCGCCCTTACTCACAAGAAGGTCTGAAAAAGCGCCTACTACCGGGTTTGCCGTAATGCCGGAGAGGCCGTCAGAGCCGCCGCACTTCATTCCGATCACAAGCTCGCTGGCATCCGTCTTTTCCCTTGAAAATGCCTTTACATAATCAGCCAGCTCTCTTAACAGGCCCATTGCAGTTTCCATCTCGTCCTCCACATCCTGGCACTGGAGGAATTTTACACGCTGCTCATCATACTCGCCGATATAGTCCATCAGCACCGGGATATTGCTGTTTTCACAGCCAAGCCCCAGAACCAGAACGCCGCCTGCATTTGGATGATGGATCATGTCAGCCAGCACTTTACGGGTATTTTCCTGATCATCTCCCATCTGGGAACATCCGTAGGGATGAGGGAATGCGATCACATCCTCCAGGGTTCCGCCAACCAGCTCCTTCTGCGCCTGCTTCTCCAGAGCCTTTGCGATCGAGTTTACACAGCCTACAGTAGGGATGATCCAGATCTCATTGCGGATTCCAACCTTCCCATCGGTTCTCCTGTATCCGTCAAAATATACATGCTCTGTCGGTTTTACATCCTCGCCGGAAGGAGCATAATCATAAGTAAGCACATCCCCAAGCCCTGTCTTTACATTCTGGACATGAACCCATCCGCCTGCCTGGATATCTTCTTTTGCAAAGCCGATGCTAAAACCGTATTTAATGATCTTTTCCCCGCTCTTAATATCTTTCAGCGCAAATTTATGTCCCTGAGGTATATCCTCTGCCAGAGCCACCTCTGTTCCTGCCACACACAGCGTCTCTCCCCTGCCCAGAGGACGGAGGGCAACTGCCACGTTATCATTCTCATTAATCTTAACAATGTCCTGCATGGTTTTACATTCTCCTATTATTAATGTTTGGATTTTCCCGCATTTTATGCGTAAGAGCTGAATTTATGCATCAAAGAACGGGATGTTTTTGTAAGTACTTACAAATATTTTACTCATTTTCCTTCTATAAGTCAATATCAAAATCCTACTGGCTGAACTGTTACCAGTATTTTTCACCGTCCCGGCAATTTTCCAAAAAGGTATTGCAATGTTTTCCGGTTCTGGGTATAATATTTTTAGCTTGTAAGCGCTTACAGAATGTGAGGTTGATTTGTATGAACATATATGATGTGTCCGAGCATGCGGGCGTATCCATTGCTACGGTTTCCAGGGTATTAAACGGAAACCCCAATGTCAGCGAGAAAACCCGCCAGAAGGTTTTAAAGGTCATGGACGAGCTGGGCTACACTCCCAATGTATTTGCCAGGGGGCTGGGCCTTGATACCATGCGCACCATCGGCATTATGTGTTCTGATTCCTCCGACCCCTATCTGGCAGGCGCGATCTACTATCTGGAACAGGGGCTCAGACGTCACAATTATGATGCCATCCTCTGCTGCACCGGCTATGACCTGGAAGCAAAGCAGAAATATTTTAACCTGCTGCGCTCCAAGCGTGTGGATGCCATTATATTGGCCGGTTCCAAATTTGTAGAGATGCGCGCAAAGGACAATACCTATATCCTGGAATCCGCATCCGAGCTTCCGATCATGCTGGTAAACGGATATCTGGAGGGGGAACATATTTACAGTACCGTCTGCGATGATAAAGCTGCCATGTACCACGCCGCCTCCCAGCTTCTTTTGTCCGGGCACCGCCGGATCCTTTATCTTTACACCAGCTTTTCCTACAGCGGGCTCAATAAGCTGGAGGGTTACAAGTCTGCCTTAAAAGCAGCCGGAATGAGAGTTGAGGAGGGGATGATCCACCAATGCCCAAAAAACATTGAGGCTGCAAGGGATCTGCTCTTAACCCTTCACAAACAGGGGCTTTCCTTTGATGCGGTACTTACCTCGGACGATTCCCTGGCAGTAGGCGCTGTAAAGTATGGCCACGCCTTACACCTGTCCATTCCGGATGAGCTCAGCATCATCGGTTACAATAACTCGATCCTTTCCCGCTGTACAGACCCGGAGATCACCTCCGTAGACAGCAAGGTGGAAGCATTATGCACCACCACGATCAACACCTTAATGGGGGTTTTCAGCGGCGTAAATGTCCCAAGCCGGACAACCATCGCCCCTGATCTAATAAAGAGGAAAACCACTAATTTTTAAAATTTAAGGAGGATTTCAAGACATGAAACAATTTATGGACAAAGATTTCTTATTATCCACCGACATGGCAAAGACGCTGTACCATGATTTCGCTGAAACAATGCCGATCCTGGACTACCACTGCCATATCAATCCCCAGGAAATATATGAGGACCGCAAGTTTGACAATATTACCCAGGTATGGCTGGGCGGCGACCATTACAAATGGCGTCAGATGCGCTCCAACGGCGTAGATGAAAAATATGTAACCGGCGATGCCACTGACCGGGAGAAATTCCAGGCCTGGGCAGAGACTATGCCAAAGCTTATTGGAAACCCATTATATCACTGGAGCCATCTGGAGCTGAGAAAATACTTCGGCTACCAGGGATACTTAAACGGAGATACCGCAGAGGAGGTATGGAAGCTGTGCAACGCAAAGCTGCAGGAGGATTCCATGACTGTGCGCAACCTGATCAAGCAGTCCAATGTCACCTTGATCTGCACCACAGATGACCCGGTTGACAGCCTGGAATGGCACAAGAAGCTGGCTGAGGATCCTACCTTTGACGTACAGGTCCTTCCTGCATGGCGTCCTGACAAGGCAAACAATGTAGAAAAGCCAACCTACGCAGCCTACATTCAGACCTTATCCCAGGTAAGCGGCATTGAGGTAACTGATTTTGCTTCCCTGAAGGAGGCTTTAAGAAAGCGTATGGCATTCTTTGATTCCATGGGCTGCCGCGTTTCCGACCATGCCCTGGAATATGTGATGTATGCACCTGCTTCCGATGCTGAGATCGATGGGATCATTGCAAAGGCATTAAAGGGTGAAGCTGTAACACGCCAGGAAGAGTTAAAGTACAAGACTGCCTTCATGCTGTTTGTTGCAAAGGAATACTGCCGTATGGGCTGGATCATGCAGATTCATTATGGCTGCAAGCGTGACAACAACGCTTATATGTTTGAGCAGCTTGGCCCAGATACCGGTTATGACTGCATCAACAACTACGCTCCAAGTGCAGAGATGGCTGATTTCTTAAATGCATTAAGCGCTACCAACGAGATTCCAAAGACCATCCTTTACTCCTTAAATCCCAATGACAACGCTGCCATCGGCACCATTATCGGCTGCTTCCAGGACAAGTTCCCGGGCAAGATCCAGCAGGGTTCCGCATGGTGGTTCAATGACCACAAGATCGGAATGACTGAGCAGATGTGCTCTTTAGCTAACCTGGGATGCTTCGGAAACTTTATCGGTATGCTCACCGATTCCAGAAGCTTCTTATCCTACACAAGACATGAGTATTTCCGCCGCATCCTCTGCGACCTGCTTGGAAGCTGGGTAGAAAACGGCGAATATCCGGCAGATATGAAGTCCCTTGAAAGCCTTGTAAAGGGTATTTGCTACAACAACTCTGTACGCTACTTCGGTTTTAAGCTGGATGAGGTAAAATAGCCTGACAAAAAGGACGCTGGAAACAATTCTCCGGCGTCCTTTTTATTCTTCTTTCAGCAGTTTGACCCAATGCTCTTTGTCCGCTGCAAGCAGGCATGTAAGGCCAAGCTGCTACTTCTTTTTCTTTCTCTTCACAGCTTCCTTCCTGCCCTCAATATCTGCAAGAGCTGCCATATCCTTCGTTGCTTTTTCCACATCCAGGGGCTGTCGGGAAATAGATAGTTCTAAATAGGAGGGTGTCGCAAAATCATCAAATTAGATGATTGAGCGATACCCTCGCTCTCTG
>OLRK01001315.1_pt1 | contig 21440 bp, 15 predicted proteins | sample 1672911 | NCBI WGS metagenome assembly OLRK01 (sample SAMEA3136736, study PRJEB25190) | human gut metagenome | biome: human gut; feature: human-associated habitat; material: faeces | place: Austria | collected 2013 | reverse complement strand
TTATCTCACCATGACGCAGTATCAACTGAAACAAAACGAAAGATTAATATCGCAGCAATCTGAACTGGAGAGGAAAGTGAAACATCTGACAGAAATGGTGAGGCAGCACAAAGCGGGCAAAACAAATGGAATTTATGCCGTTTGTTTTGCCCGCTTTGTGCTGCATGGGGCGAGCGATGTGCCGGATGAGTATGTTCGTCGCACCATTGGGCCAGGCGTCTGCAAAGTCAACGTTGCAACCGAGTTGAAGATCGCCTTCTCTGACGCTATCAAAGCTTGGTTTGCTGAAAATCAGCAGAGCAACGATCCGCGCTTTTACATGCGGGTTGGCATGGACGCCATGAAAGAGGTGGTCAGAAGCAAAATCGCCGTCTGCGGCTCGGCAAATCGATTACGGCTACCGGCGGAGGCCTGATCCAACAGCGTATTACCTCAATATTTCAAAATAATTATAAGTCCCACAAATATGAAGGCGCGTCCTTAAACCGGGTAGTGCCTTCCATTATCCTAAAATTCGAGGAGCCCTATATGACACAAAAAAAATCTTTTAAATCAAAATTATGGGAATTTTTACAAAGTCTGGGGAAAACCTTTATGTTCCCGGTTTCGCTTCTTGCCTTTATGGGATTGCTGCTGGGTATCGGTAGTTCAGTCACCAGCCCTTCCACCATTACTAGTTTTCCCTTTCTGGGCGGCGAATTTACCCAGTTGACCTTTGGCTTTATCGCTATGGTCGGTGGCTTTGCTTTTACCTATCTGCCGCTGATGTTTGCCATGGCGATCCCCATGGGGCTTGCCAAGCGCAACAAAGCGGTCGCTGCCTTTGCCGGGTTCGTTGGCTACATGCTGATGAACATGAGCATTAATTATTACCTGACGGCTACCCACCAGCTTGCCGACCCCGCCACCATGAAACAGGTAGGACAATCGATCGTGCTGGGCATTCAAACCCTGGAGATGGGGGTATTAGGTGGCATTGTGGTTGGGGTTATCACCTATTTTCTGCATGACCGTTTTCAGGACACGGTTCTGCATGACGCCTTCGCCTTCTTTAGCGGCATTCGTTTCGTGCCGATTATTACCGCGCTCACCCTGTCGCTGGTGGGTCTGTTCATTCCCATGCTGTGGGAATACGTCGCGCTGGGCATCGCGGGCATTGGGCATATCATCCAGAGCACCAGCGTTTTCGGCCCCTTCCTCTACGGCGTAGGCGTGCTGCTGCTTAAACCTTTTGGTCTGCACCACATCCTGCTGGCGATGGTGCGTTTTACCCCAGCAGGCGGCATTGAAATGGTAAATGGCCATGAGGTCGCCGGGGCGCTGAATATCTTCTACGCCGAGCTCAAAGCCGGCCTGCCGTTTAGCCCGCACGTTACCGCGTTTCTGTCACAAGGGTTTATGCCGACCTTTATCTTCGGTTTACCCGCCGTGGCTTACGCCATCTACCGCACCGCGCGTCCGGAAAATCGGCCGGTCATTAAGGGGTTGCTGCTTTCCGGCGTGCTGGTTTCCGTCGTCACCGGTATTTCAGAGCCGATTGAGTTCCTGTTCCTGTTTATCGCCCCCGCGCTTTACGCCTTCCATATCGTCATGTCTGGCCTGGCGCTGATGGTAATGGCCCTGCTGGGAGTGACCATCGGCAATACCGACGGCGGCATTCTGGATCTGCTGATTTTCGGCGTGATGCAGGGAATGTCGACCAAATGGTATCTGCTGTTCCCGGTTGGTATTGCCTGGTTTGCCATCTACTTCTTTGTCTTCCGCTGGTACATCCTCAAACACAACATCAAAACGCCGGGCCGCGAGGTGGATGTTCAGGGGGCACAGCAAGCCGTCGAGGCGAACACCCGCGCGCGCGGAAAATCAAAATACGATCACGAGCTTATCCTACGTGCGCTCGGAGGTAAAGAGAACATTGAGTCGCTTGATAACTGTATTACCCGCTTGCGTCTGGTGGTGAAAGATATGGGCCTTATCGATCAGCAGGCGCTGAAAGCGGCAGGCGCGTTGTCAGTGGTGATGCTTGATGCGCATAGCGTGCAGGTGATCATCGGACCGCAGGTACAGAGCGTCAAAACCGGCATTGAAGCCTTAATTTAACAGGAGGAGTGATGTTTGATTTCGACAAAATCATTGAGCGTCAAAGTGATAAGTGCCGTAAATGGGACCATACCTTTGTTTGCTCGCGTTTCGGTGACGTCCCGGAGTCCTTTATCCCCCTATGGATAGCCGATATGGATTTCACCTCACCACCTGCGGTGATTGACGGTTTCCGGCGCATCGTGGAGCACGGCACCTTTGGTTATACCTGGTGCTTTGACGAATTCTACGACGCGGTCATTGCCTTCCAGCGCAAACGTCATCAGGTTGAGGTGGAAAAGTCGTGGATCACGTTGACCTACGGCACCGTATCCACGCTGCACTACACGGTTCAGGCATTCTGCAAACCGGGTGACAGCGTGATGATGAACACGCCGGTCTACGATCCTTTTGCGATGGCGGCACAGCGCCAGGGCGTGCAGGTACTGGCTAACCCGCTGCGCGTGGAGGAAAACCGCTATCAGCTTGATTTTAATCTGATAGAAGAACAGCTCAAAACCCACCGTCCAACGCTGTGGTTCTTCTGCTCGCCACATAACCCGTCCGGCAGGATCTGGCGCGAGGAAGAAATACGCCAGGTGTCCGATCTCTGTCAACGCTACGGCACGATTCTGGTGGTCGATGAGGTTCACGCTGAACACATTCTGGATGGCAAATTCGCCAGTTGTCTCACCTCTGGCTGTGCCGCCCAGGACAACCTGATCGTGCTCACATCGCCCAACAAAGCGTTCAATTTGGGCGGGCTGAAAACCTCCTACTCCATGATTCCAGACGACTCGCTGCGCCAGCGCTTCCGCCAGCAGCTCGAGAAGAACTCCATTACCTCGCCCAATTTGTTCGGGGTATGGGGAATCATTCTGGCCTATCAACACGGTCTGCCCTGGCTCGACGCGCTGAACGGTTATCTGCAAGGCAACGCCCGGTATCTGGCGGATGCCCTCCAGACCCACTTCCCGGCGTGGAAGATGATGAACCCGGAATCGTCGTATCTGGCGTGGATAGACGTAAGCGCGGATGAGCGTAGCGCAACGCAGCTAACCCAACATTTCGCACGGCAGGCAGGCGTGGTCATAGAAGACGGCAGCCACTATGTACAAAACGGCGAAAACTACCTGCGGATTAATTTTGGCACCCAGCGCTACTGGCTGGAGCAGTCCATTAACCGAATGCTGAAAAATGACAAATAAGGATCTTACCCCGATGAAGAAAGTGCTCACTCTCTCACTGCTGGCTCTCTGCGTTTCTCATGGTGCAGCGGCAGCAAACTACGCGCTCAATAACGACAATATTGCCCTCTTGTTTGATGATACAAACTCAACGGTCGTGGTGAAGGACAACAAGGCTAACCATCCGCTCACGCCGCAGGAGTTGTTCTTTCTGACGCTGCCGGATGAGAGTAAAATCCACACCGCGGATTTCAAAATCAAGCACGTCGAAAAGCAGGATAACGCGATTGTCATCGACTTTACGCACCCGGATTTTAACGTCACGGTGAAGCTGAACCTGGTGAAGGGAAAATACGCCAACATCGGCTACACCATTGCCGCCGTGGGGCAGCCGCGCGACGTCGCTAAAATCACCTTCTTCCCGACCCAAAAACAGTCTCAGGCCCCTTACGTAGACGGCGCAATCAATAGCTCTCCGATCGTTGCGGACTCGTTCTTTATCCTGCCGGATAAACCGATCGTGAATACCTACGCCTATGAAGCCACCACCAATCTCAACGTAGAGCTGAAAACGCCGATTCAGCCAGAGGCGCCGGTCAGCTTTACTACCTGGTTCGGCACTTTCCCGGAAACCAGCCAGCTGCGCCGCAGCGTGAACCAGTTTATTAATGACGTACGTCCACGCCCATACAAGCCTTATCTGCACTACAACAGCTGGATGGATATCGGCTTTTTCACTCCCTACACTGAACAGGATGTGCTGGGGCGTATGGACGAGTGGAACAAGGAGTTCATTACGGGCCGCGGCGTGGCGCTGGACGCCTTCCTGCTGGATGATGGCTGGGACGATCTGACCGGACGCTGGCTATTTGGCACGGCATTCAGAAACGGTTTTAGCAAAGTACGGGAGAAAGCCGACAGCCTGCACAGCTCCGTTGGGCTATGGCTTTCACCGTGGGGTGGCTACAACAAACCGCGCGACGTTCGCGTTTCGCATGCAAAAGAGTATGGGTTCGAAACCGTGGACGGCAAACTGGCGCTGTCGGGAGCGAACTACTTTAAAAACTTCAATGAGCGGATCATCAAGCTTATCAAAAACGAGCACATCACCTCATTTAAACTCGACGGGATGGGTAACGCCAGTTCGCATATCAAAGGCAGCTCGTTCGCCTCAGATTTCGATGCATCAATCGCCCTGCTGCACAATATGCGCAGCGCAACCCCGAATCTGTTTATCAACCTGACCACCGGCACCGACGCCAGCCCGTCCTGGCTGTTCTACGCTGATTCTATCTGGCGTCAGGGAGATGACATTAACCTGTATGGTTCCGGTACGCCGGTGCAGCAGTGGATGACCTACCGCGATGCCGAGACGTACCGCTCCATTGTCCGTAAAGGCCCTCTGTTCCCGCTGAACTCGCTGATGTACCACGGGATAGTCAGCGCCGAGAATGCCTATTACGGGTTAGAGAAGGTGCAAACGGACAGCGACTTTGCCGATCAGGTCTGGAGCTACTTCGCGACCGGCACCCAGCTGCAGGAGCTGTATATTACCCCGTCCATGCTGAACAAGGTGAAGTGGGATACGCTGGCGAAGGCTGCAAAATGGTCGAAGGAAAATGCCAGCGTGCTGGTTGATACCCACTGGATTGGCGGCGACCCAACGGCGCTTGCCGTGTACGGCTGGGCATCCTGGAGCAAAGACAAAGCCATTCTCGGTTTGCGCAACCCATCGGATAAGCCACAGGCCTACTATCTGGATTTGGCTAAGGATTTCGAAATACCGACAGGAGACGTGGCGCAGTTTAGTCTGAAAGCGGTATACGGCAGCAATAAAACCGTGCCCGTTGAGTATAAAAACGCGACGGTGATTACGTTGCAGCCGCTGGAAACGCTGGTGTTTGAGGCGGTGCCCGTTAACTAAACGCTTGTCCCAATGAGCAGACCGGGTAAGGCGCAAGCGCCACCCGGCAAAACCGGCAGCAGGGGCTTATTCCCCCTGCTGTTCCAGCGCATACTTATACAACGCATTCTTCTTCACTCCGTGGATTTCTGCCGCCAACGCCGCCGCTTGCTTCAACGGCAGCTCAGCCTACAACAGCGCCAGCGTACGCAGCGCATCGGCGGGCAGTTCGTCATCCTGGGCTTTATGGCCTTCAATAATCAGCACCATCTCGCCTTTGCGAGGGTTTTCATCTTCTTTGATCCACGCCAGCAGTTCGCCGACCGACGTGCCGTGGATGGTTCCCAGGCGGGTGTTCATCACATAACGGTATAGGGCATCATTCAGCGGAGCCATTAACAGGCAGCACGCGTCAACCCAGTTGGAGAGTAACGCCGTCATTGGGTTATTTCTTTCCATAAAAATACGCAAACATGCCCCATACCTCCTGTTCCAACAGCTCAACCTTTCTTAATCATTGCCGAAATTGCGCCACAGTCATGAAACTTATCAAAACCAGTGGTGCCTTTGATATATTCAGTAACCAGAGTACCAATAATCTTAACCGTTTCTTTGTTCGTTGTGATAAAGCCCAGTGGCATCGTTACAGGCAATATTTCGGGTTGAGAAATATGATAGATAACGGCAGATAACTCATCCTCAAGATGAAGGATCTCAACATTACCATCTAACAGCCCCTCAACTAGTCCTTTAGCGTACTCATGGAATTGCCCAAGTTCATACTTCCACTGTCTGGCAACCCGAGCATCAGCTGCATCCCGGACAGGTACGTACAGCACCGGTTTATACAGCTGCTTATCCTTCGTAGCCGACTTGCTAAGAAAATTGCTCAGGCTTGAGATAAATCGAATGCTTTTTGACCAGTAGGGATCTGATGGTGCCACCCAGATGAACGGGCTACCTCCATAATCAGTTTTATCTCTGATACGCTGATTGAGCGCTGGTGCCAGAGCTTTCTGCAGCTTTTCCCAGTTGTTTTTAGAATAAACCGGACCTAAAAAAGTCGTTCTGCCTGAGGACGAGTATTCTTCCAGTGCTTGCATATCTTTGATAAACAACGGATTAAGTCGATTCGTTTTAGAGTCAAACAGCTTAAGCGTAAGGTCATCGTTAATGGATTGCATGGCCTTAAAAATACTCATGGTATTGTTATGCCGTGATAACCTGGCTATCTCAACAGCCATTAACTCATGAACACATTCCGAACTATTTAACTGTTCATAGTCTTCACGCTCGACAGCCTTACCATCGCTATCCATTTTAAATTCCGTTGTTAAACGGAGTGGTATTTGCCGCAGCTTATTAACAGAATTAACGGTATAGATAGAAGGTTGTTCTTTTCCGACCTGAACCTGCAGGTGAGACAGGTAACCTTTATCCAGGATTTGATTAAACTGGTATTGAAAGTGCTTCTCAACCAGTTTCTCACTTTGAGAAATGTTGTTGTCATCAACCTTTAATGTTACCCCTCCCCTCCAGTGGTCCTGAAAAGCCTGGTTGCTGAAGCAACTAAATGTGGCTAAATCAAAGGATAAGGTACAGCCACTGTCCTGAATAGTTGAAAGATGCGGTATCTCGCCAACCTCTGAAAAATAGCCATTTGATTTGTCTGTTAAGGCCAGTCTGCCGTCTGAGGAGAGCGTCAATTCGCCACGCTGCACAAGATCGGAAATCGCCTCCTCTGTCTCACGGTGGGTCAGGCCGAAATAGGTTGCTATTTGTGCTTTGCTCATCGAAGCTACATGAACAAGTCTCAGCACAAACTCCCGGATAAATGGCAGCCCCTTCTGGGAAACATAGGAAAACTGAATGTTAAACCTCTGTGCTGGCAGCAGGAAGTCAACCTCATGATAGGTAACTTTGTTATCAGATATCATTTCTTTTTGCCTCCCTGCTGAGCAGAGAGGAACCTGTATCCAGCTTCCTGACCTCGCTCAGCCATATAACTTACAACGTAGCCTAATGGCAATTCTTTATTGTTTCCCTTCCAGATATCGGCATTACCCACAATCAACAGTCGATCCATTGCGCGTGACATCGCGACATTTATACGGTTTGGAACGCGTAAGAAACCTGGGCTATGCTGCTTATCCGAACGCGTCAGTGACAGGATAATGATCCGATTTTCCTTTCCCTGATAACTGTCAACAGTGTCAATTTTAACAATGTCCTTAAATCCCTCGCTCCAGATTTCCTGATTGAATTTCTGACGGAGTAACCGCTTTTGTTCGGCATACATACATATCACGCCGATAGCGGCTTCATCTTTGCTAACAAGTTTTGAAAGCTTAGCGACAAATTCTTCATTCTCTGACACCTGTTTAAGAACAGAAATAATCTCGTCAGCTTCACATCGGTTGTAAATGCTTGTTCCGCGATCTTCAAGATGATGTGCTCGGTGGCCCTGATTAGCAGTATCAAGCCAGGTTACAACGCTACGTAACGCTTCCGGAGCTTGCTGATAGACATCCGGAATTGCCCGTACTCCATTCAGAAGCTTCCCGTCATAAAACGTCTTCGATACGAGATTACCAATCGGTGGAGCCATACGATACTGGGTCATCAAAGCTGCACTCGTCTGCGCACCATAAGCAGAGTTGAAGGCTCGGGCAAAGTCACTTCGTAATACCTCGTCAATTTCAGTGCGGGAGTTATTGATACCCAGCTTCCTCGCTAATGCCGCCTTGTGGGCATCTGAGTACAATGGAGGAAGCTGCATGTGGTCACCCACCAACAGGACACGCCGGGCTGACTGCATTGCAATGGCCAGCTCACTTGAAATCGAGCGCGCCGCCTCATCAATAATCACCCAGTCATAGATATTCTCCTGAATGCCAATGTGCCCTTGTCCAATACCAACGCATGTGCCAGCCACTAACTGCCTGGAGCGCGAATAAAACTCGTCCAGGTTCACTCGCTCTCCCGACATAGCATCCTGCATATCACGGGATATTTTAGCTAATGCTTTTACTCGTCTTGCCTCATCAGGTCTGACACCATACTCTGTACATAGCTTGGAAATCAGAATGTCTTTTGCTGCTGAGACCTTCACGCCATTGTCCAAGTTAATCCCATACTCCTGACTCAGCTTAGAGCGGATGGAAAAATCGAGTTCGACTGCAATATCTTTCAGTTCATTGCTCTCATTTGAATCCGTTAAATTGTTAACCTGATAGAGCAATTTCTCAAGGTGATCGATTTGTCTGAACAAATTGAGCTCTGCAAGAACAACACCCGAAATAAATCCCGGCTCAAGACCAATAGCTTCACTCAATGCTTCAACACGGTACTTAATTTCAGCATTGAAGAGTTCGCGCTTCTCTGTTGTGATTGCGTGTGAGTACACATCTTTTAAGCCAGGGGAAACGGCTCCCTCTCGGTTGCTGAACCTGACAACGTCCAACTCTGTACCAAGCCGGGAACAATGCTTTCTGATACGCTCGGCCGCTGTATTCACAGCCTCGTGTGACTGGCTGACCAGTAAAATGCGTTTGGTATTCTGTTTCTCGATCAGGTAGTGAACAAAGGCCGCGATGAACTCGGTTTTACCGGTCCCCGGTGGCCCCTGAAGCAGGGAGAGAGGGCCATTATTGACCAGTTTGTTAAACGCCTTTCTTTGCTGTTCATTCAGACTGATCTTGTTTCCGTGCTGATCTTCACGGTCGTATCTGGCAAAATCGGTATCGCTGAGAGTGATACCATAATTTTGAGCCGCCTGTTTGCAGGATGGATCGAACAAGTCAATTAAGTCAGGCAGCACACTTTCTCGATCTAGGAGACGTTCCAGTGCGCGTTTACGTTTCTGATAAGATGCACGAGTCGGCCTTGTACGGAAGAAGACAATATCAGAATCCTTCAGCTTGAAGGCTGCTGAACTAACTTTGACAAGACGAATCTCTTTGAGCTCTGACTTCTTAAGTGACACTTCACCAATAAATCGCTCAACACCTTCCTGATCGACCTGTAAGGCTTCGACTTCATCACTACTTCTGAAAGCACCGAGTGGATCAACATCAGCAGAGTAAGGGAGAAGAAGCTCTCCATGAGCATCTGCAACCGGGACCACTTCACCGCTGATTTCAATGTTTGGATAAGATTCTGTTTCAGTATCCAGAATGGCGCGCCACAGTTTCACTGTTGGGATTTCCAGCACTTCTCTTAAAGAAGGTTCAAGCGTCTGCTTATCAAGCCTTGCAAAGGTATCTTTTAGCTGAAGCGTAAGTGGCTCTTGTACCTGAACATCTTCAGTTGCGGCAATCAACTCGATTGCCCGCGCAAAAGATTCTTCTTCATTAAGCAATACTGTCAACGCCGACAGATCCTGCGGACTGCCGGGAATAATCTTGATGCCAGTATCAATTTCGAACTGGCTTTCATCAATATCTTGCTTACGAATTGTGACGCGAGCCCGTGGCCTGAAGCCATGAACCAGCGTCTTCTGATCTTTGTTGAACACCGCAGTAAAACTGCCACCAATCCCAGAGAAAGTCACATTTACTTCAGCTGGCGCTTTAGGATTTGACTTAACTTTGACATACAGATGCCCGTTATCAGGCAGAATAGAGATTATTTCATCGGCATTTCCTGCAGTAATCTCTATCAGGTCTTGTTCTGGCACCAGGTCATTACTATCTATCGCTTTTTTAAAGCGGCCTAAATCCTTAAACCCAAAAACCGGATCTTCCAGCTCTGCTCGGATAGCATTCGCGATTGTCGGATAAATGTCTGATTCCAGCCCCCATGACATGCCTAGCAACTCGCAGGACATCTTCATCACTGCATAGTTGTCACGTTCAAAAGAAGTACAATTATCAATGTATTCAGGGCTGTAACTGTGATTTTTAGGTTCGTCACCGGACGGTGAAAAATCGGGGATATCGATGAGAAAAAGCAAACGGCTCTGTGTCTCAAATATCACATTGCCAGGGTGGATGTCCCCGTGAGAAACACCCAGACCATGTAAGTGCTCAACGGCGGCGACAAACTTACCAATGAGGTCGATTTTTTCATCATCGGGGACCGCTATTTTATCCCAGGTTTCTCCCTGTACCTGATCCGTGACCATATATAGGCTTGATGATTTTGATGCGATACCGAATTCACGAATTTGAGGTAGATACGTTGTTTTAACTGAAGAAAGCCGCTCAACCTGCTTTAAAAACTTCAGAACCTGGAAATTAATTGACGGATCGTATCCCTGTCCCCCAACATTCAGCCAAGCCTTCACGAGCCTTCCTTTCGAGATATAGACTTCTTTGTCGACTGTTTCGACCTGAAACTGAAAGCCATCGTCTTCCGGGTATTGACGAGCGTGATTGATAGCATGTCGGTAAGGGTCAAGCTCAGTATCATCAAATGTTGGAATATCCTTGCCAGCAGGTTCGGCTTGTTTCAGGGCATCAAAGAATTCTGTTGCAGAAGTGAATTTTGCGGCAACGGCATCCCGTAATACAGATGAATACCAGTGCTGGCTGTTTAGCATGTTGTCCTGTACTTTCTCCAGACTCTTTGGCGACATGCGCATACCGCTAAATAAGTGCCAGGCGACAAGGCCCAGAGTATGAACATCTTGCTGAAAAGGCGTAAGCTCGCCCTTATCAAGCATGTCTTTTACGTGGACTGCACCTACGGATAAAAGCTTACGGTAATCGCCAACCGTTCCGGCTGGCTGGTGGTAAGCCGAAATAAAGTTCGAAAGAGCAACTTCTTTTGAAGGTGAAATCCACAGACTGTGATCGGCGACATCCCTGTGCGCAATTTTCATCTCATGGAGATCACTAAACTTTGCAATGAGCAGTTTCACCACATTCAAGCGGTCCATATCAGAAAAGTTCTTACCATATTTTCCGATAAACTCATTAAACCGGACATGACCCGGCGGAACTTCGTAGACTTCGCTATACTCGGCCGTCACCTCGTCTTTCTGAAAACTCGTCAAAGACCTGAGACAGTGGTTATACAGGTCACGATTCTGGTGATTGATGTGCTGTAACACTTCGCGCTCACGTGAAACAATCTGAGCTCGTCCTTCCGGGGTATTCGCTTTCGTTCCCGTTATATTTCTAAAATTCCATACTCTGAGTAGCGCTTCGCTGTTCGTTGATATCTCAGATTTTGCCAGATATTCTCGATACACCTTTTTAGGATGTTCGAAAATCATATCATTAGCTTCATAGCCATTAACTCTCAAGGCTTTTGGTGCCGTCTGAGGCCCTAGGAACAAATCATCGAAAAGATGGAAATCCTTGTTAAGAACCTTGGTAGCTGGGTGCGGTTTGAAATAGTTATTGAAGCTCCCGCGATCGGCAAACTTCAGGAAATCTTTTAACGAGATCGTATGGCGCCGTTGTTCCTCCGGCAGCGCGCTGAAATCTGCATTGCCGGTCATCACAACAAAAAAATGAACAATCGGGATATAGCCTTTGTTCGTAAAACGGTCTACCAGACGCTTGAGTTTTTTGTCCAGCATGAATTTTTTGCTACGAGTCACGCTTACTGGCGAGCGCCCCATGTTCTTATCACCTTTAAACCAAGTATCTCCGCGTGCGGTTACAGGCTGATGGTTCCAGTCTTTCAGTTCAACAATGATCACGTTGCAGTGTGTTACAATAACTAAATCGAATTCCCCCTCTTTTTTTGCCTCAACAAATCGAAAACCTGCATAACCTTTCCAAGGGAACATTTCATTGCCGATAAAACCATAGCTTTTTAGCTGCTCACTAATTGAACCGCTACGGAAAGGCTTGTCAGGCTTAGATACGTTGACTGAAAAAGCAGCTTTTATTTTCTCGATAGCCAATACTTCCTGTTCTTGTAAGCCACCATCCCACATTTCTACTTCCAACGGTGTTCTCCTTAAATTTCAGTAAAAATAAGGTCATTTATTCTGGTCAATATGGCAGGTTTCGATGTTTATAGTTCTGAATACTATGGTGTTTTACACGTTCATTCTGGTTATTATACGTAGAAAAGAATTTATCGGGCAACGCCGAGATGACGCGGCCCCGTTAAACCGTGTAGTGGTAGATGATGAGATCAGATACAGGGATCAACTGACGGTGAGCGCAGTCCCCACATTTTATCCGGAGTTTACCGCTATTCCCGGCTGCCATTCGTTAGCACAGGCCCGCAAGTACCCTGATTTGCCGCTGGTTTTGCTTTCCCATCGAAGGGCCCATACATCATCACGCCCGCGAAACAGTCGACAAAATAACGCAACTTTCTCATCCGTGGATAATACGGAAACGCACTGCACAGGACTCTGCGGTTTACGTCACCATTCAATCCCATAAGCTTCAAGTTATGTTTGCCCTCAGTGCAGCTAATTCATCACTGTCAGATTTATGAACCATATTCGTTACCTGTATCCGATCCACTGAGGCACCACGGCAGAAATTCGGGTCCCCTACACTGATGACAAAGCGCCCCGCCCTCTTCTGCCTATTAACTCAAGCACCTCCCAACAACTTACAGAAACTTAATTCTAATACCTAATACAACTGTAATTCAGTTATGTCGTGGTCGGCCCCGGTTGCTTTTTTCGGGAAGCCTGCTACGGCCCAGAATAATACCGTGTTCTTTCTGATCCTGTTTAGCCAGGTAGCTAAGGGCGTAACGTAAACCGTCTACCGCAGACTTATCACTATAGTGAATCACGTGATCGATACGCACCGGGTATTTGTCTTTAGTACTGCACAGGTGAAAATAACCCTCCCCTTCCGTGATCCGACTCCAGATATCTCCCAGTTGCCTGGATATCCGATAAAATTTCTTGTGACGTTGCCCATCCAAGTAGCCGATAAAATGAATATGAAGCCCTTTGTCTGGTGTATATTCCATAACCCAGTAATATCCTGCCAACATCGTTTGGGTTTCGCTAAGTAAACGGTATATTTCCATACACATACTGTGCTTACAGGAATGCCCGAAACTGGGCGTGTCTTTCCTGTAGGCAAAATCAATTCTGAAAGGTAACAGTTTAGAAAAACGTTGAAACATACCGTCCATGTGTTCATTCACATCTTTCAGAATCGCGAAATTCATTTCGTAATTGGGGTTAGCATTATACATTTTATAGTCCTTACTTTATAAAACTCACAGGAAGAGGAAATTATGTAAATGCTGAGAGTACAGAAACGCCGTACCACTGCATTAATAAACTGGGTAACCAGTATGCAGACAACCTGTTAAAACTGTTTTGTATTACCGCATCGCTGTAACGAGGTAATACTTCAGAATACAGTGAGGCTCTCTTAAACAGAGGACCAGTAAGAATTACAATGGTAAAAACACACCTCATAGAATTGAGTTTAAGGAAGCACCATTCACTCAACCTGACATTCACAAAAGTCAGTACCAGGTAGCCTCAGATAACATCGCTATTAATATTGTCCTGCCATTAAGTAAAAACAGAAACTCTGTGAGGAAGCCTCACCAATATTTGACCAGTAGCATAAAGAATAACGATATGAGAGATACGCCCACACCAGAGATGATTACCCCATACAAAAAGATAATATTTATTAATACCACCGCACCTCAATAGACTAATAACACACTAATAGCGTTTTGGTACACACTTAACACTAACTATGCACCAGACACATACTCAGGATTAACATTCCCAACATTTATGGTACTCTCAAAGAGTATAATTCACCACACAGGTAAACTCTCACACCAGTAGTATGGAGATAATGCTGTACACATACTTACAGAGTAAAGTGTACAGTTAGCATATAGTGGCGAGCAGACATTACAACATAAAGACATAAGATAACATAATAAGAACATAACAAAACTCCCACTAATAATACTAATTAACCTTAATTCTTTTTTGAACAGGAAATCAACATAGCTCCAGACCTCTTCAGGTCATACACTTTTGTATTGGATGTTCAATGTGTACTTCTGCACAGACAAAAAAATAAAACCCACAAAATAAAATATCAACCCCAAAAATACAGCGTGAAACACCACGTTATGGATATGTTTTCATATCACCAGAAGCATATTTCACACATACAATACAGAAACAATTCATCATATAATCAGGGTTACTGTTCACTCCTCACGGTTATCCGCGAGACGATAAAACATGACACTAATCACAAAAACGAGAGATAGTATTTGCGAAATGTAAACAACATAAAAATCAATGCGTTGCGATTTTTTATTTTTTCAGACATGCATGCCCCCTCTGCTATTGTTGCTAGCCGGCTAGCAACAATAGCAGGGATATACAAACATCGGATGCCAAAAACACGTTCCGATAATATCATCGAGGGTCTGACTGGTTGTTTTTAGTATCATCACCACAAATGATGGTTAATGCGTTGTAGATCAGTCTGCGTCTGTTCTTGTTTTCAGCATTATTTCCATACAACATCATGACGTTTTTAATATCATCAACCGGTGATATTACATAATCAACCAATACGCCAAGCTTCTCAATACATTGCAGTAAAGTATATTTGTGTCTGCCCGTAAATAATCCTATCAGGTTTTCTTTACTTTCACGACTGGATAATATTTTGTTCTCTGTAATTAACTCAGCCAACGTTTCACCATCGTAAACACGTTCTTTATCTATCAGAATATTTATCTTATCTAACGCCCTCTCTACATTATCAAGAAGACCTGTAATATACGGAGGCTGAATATCTGACTTTGTACTAATATTTGCAAGCATCGAATTATACATTTTAATGACACGCATCAGAGTAAAATTATTCGCATCATATTGTATTTCATCTTCATTATACGCAGGATCCGTCACGACCCTTAAGTCCATAAATGCATCCTGATAAGCCTTTACATAATCAAGTAATTCGAACAGTGAACCATGCTTTATTTTCTCCCTGTTTAATTTGATCTCCAGCGCTATCCTGAGAACTGAAAAAGCGCCGGGAAGATACCCAGAAGGTAACTCGTATTTTGGGGATTCATCATAAAACCGAAGAGCTTTGTGAAGTTTGTTCCGCCGAATCAGATAAATAAGGACGGCCAGTAACATGTAGCACCTGGTCACATAACCACGGGCATTCTGCAACTGTTCAAAATAATTAATAATGTTTTCCAGATATACATCATCATAACTTTTCTTATCAGAAAGATTAAACACCATATCTTTTAAAGATTCGATATATTCTTGTGATTTATCATCAAGTGACACAATATAACGAGTTAATGCTCCTTTGGGGCCACTCTCAAACTCATGAAACCGTTCAAGTAATGCTCTTGCATAAGGCGTTGTGTCAAAAATATTAAAATCATAAAGATAGCGTGCAGCGTAGCCATACAACCCATGTACCCAAAGCCCTTCTCTTATCAGCACTCTGAGATAATATGCAATACTGTCAAGTATCTTTACCTTCCGTTGCATATCAAGCAAAATACTTAATGAATAAAATGCATAATAGAACTTGTCAATGTTGTTGAGTATTCTGTCCAGCTCACTCTTATCAAGCTTCTTCTCTCTGTAATCCTTCTTGTATTCATTCTTACAGGCCTTTATATATTGTTTCATAAGGCTCTTCCTTTTACCGTACCCTTTTCGAATAGTTCCCTGGTATTTTCCCAGCTCATACATTTTTCCGTTTTCCCGAAAATCTTCTCTGTTAAATCCCAGTTCAGCAAGATACTCCCGGAGATAACGTTTAACGGCAGCCTCATCGCTTTCTGTACCAGAGTAATCCAGGCAGGGACAATATGATTTTTGCAAAAAATTATAGATATGATAATAAAACCCTGTTTCATTCTCCGGACGATATGTGTTATATATATCCAGCACAATAAAAACAACTCCAAAGCTTTTCAGAAAATAGTTACGGATATATTCGGACTTTAATGTTGAATACACAGGGTAAGAATTCATCATGTAATAAAAATATTCATACCGGGAAAATATAATTCGCCGTTGTTCCAGACTATACACCCCTTCAGCATCAATAATGTGACTGAGCTCATTATAACGTTGATCCCAGAATCTTTGATGCGCTCCAAAATCAGTACTCTTCCGCTTATCTCTCGGACTCTCTCCTTCCTTAAACAACTCAAAAACTGTACAAATATCATACAAAAGATTTGTAAACATGCGCATCTGCTCTGATCTCCGGTTGGTTTCCGTTTTATCACAGGGGACATTCTGGCCTTAACGTAGCAAATTAATGACATAGCCTTCAACTCACATGGAGAACAATATGTCAACCCAGACCGGACATTTTTATACCCCCTCACGCATCCTGCGTATGGCTGAACTTACCCGACTCCTTGGTATATCAAGATCGACCATCTACGAAAAAATGAATCCGGCATCAAAATACTACGATGCCACCTTTCCCCGGCCTGTCCGGCTTGGGAGTTCGGCTGTAGGCTGGCGGGCATCTGCCATTGATGAGTGGTTAACTTTACATACAACACCAACCAGATCCGTAACTAAGGATAAATAAGGAAAACTGTACGCCATGACAAAATTATCCCCCCCTGAACTTGACATAACTAAACTGCCTGACAGGTGCCAGGCATTACTTGATGAAATGCATGAAGAAACGGGAATAAGCCGTGAAATACTGCTGTCTGTTATGCTGACGGTCAAGGCTGCCTCGGTCCAGGATACGCATGAAGTTGAACTTTCTGGAGGGCAGCGTACCAGTCTTCAGATATATATGTGTCTTTCATCAGCATCAGGCAGTGGAAAAACCTCTGCCTGCGCAAAATTAATCGCCCCTGTTCATGAAACAGAAGAAGAACTACATCAGGCATATATCGACGATAAAAAAAACTATGATCGCATGATGGAAATGTGGACAACAGATAAAAAAATCCTGGAGCGGAGATATAAAAAGGAAATGGAAAGATCCCCGGAAAATGCTGCTGCTGCACGAGCAGCGCTTGAAAAGTGTATAGCAAATAAACCCGTACCTCCCGTACAACAGGTTCTCATCGTGAATGACGCGACACCAGAAGGGATAGCTTTGAAACTCAGCCAGTCACCTTCTCTTCTGTTGCTGTCTGATGAAGGAGGAACTATTCTGGATAAGCGTTTCGAACGCAAATCGGCGCTGTACAACACATTATGGAGTGGGCAACCAGTCACCGTAGAACGGGCATCCAGACCCGGGTTCCGGGTAAAGGATTCCCGTCTCACTATGCTTATACTGACTCAACCGGTAATATTTGATAAGTTTTTTACTCTCACTGGCGACCAGATCCGGGGCAATGGCTTTCTGGCCCGGGTGCTATTTTGCGAACCCGGAGCAAATAAAATAATGACGACAGAACCGCATACTGCCACTCCTGTTGTAACGCAGCAATGTGCAACCTGTTTTCATGAGAAAAGTTTTGGCAGTCAGATCAGAGACTCTCTGAGAGCGTCCCGGGAAAGGCGTGCAAAAGGTGAGCAACGCATCCGCATGACATTATCACACGCAGCATCCCACGATCTGGAAATCTTTCACGAAGAAAATATGAGTGCTGTCAGGCAGAACCCACGTATGACCACTTTCGAAGACATTATCGTCAGGAAAAGAGAACAGGCTGTTCGAATAGCCGCACTTCTGGAGCTGGAGAACAATCCACATGGTACAGTAATAACACGAGAAAGTATCAATAGTGCTATTTATCTCGTTGATTTTTATTTTCAGCATCTTATATCCAAACTGGAATCACTTCGGGAAATATCTCCTGCAGAAAAACTGGATAAATGGCTCAGAGAAAATATCATCCGGGTAAAAGGATACGAATATCAAAAAAGCCATATACTACAATATGGTCCATATGCTCTCAGGAATAAATGTGTTCTTGATGAAGCACTTGAGATACTTGCAGAACAGAAAAAAATCGTAATTGATTATTCAATCGGCCAAAAAATCATTTATATCGGTGACGCGATTACACCTTGTGAATTAGCAAATGAGGCAAACATCCCGATAATGGAGCGTGGAATGTTTATAGTCTGTTGGGACCATAAGCTGAATAAGTACAGAAATGAAGAACAGACTAAAATATGGAACATAACTACAAAAAATTAAAGTTCCCGTCTTTTATCATTCAGTTACCAACCTGAATATCTGAAACAATGCCAGACATCGGTTACAGACTGGCATTGTTTTTATCATTCAATTTATAAACTACAATATTACGTATTATTTTTACATTTATGTCATTGCAAATATCAGACAAACAAGCATTATAACTCAATAAGTATATTTTTCGTGATTACAGACGACATCTGCAAATCTGTGAGATGTGATTTCATCGCTGGTTTTCCATAATCTGAGACATCACATAATCCGCCCATGCCTGCATCATCGGTATACGCTGATCCAGCAGATCAGTCCGGTGATATGCCGCCTCAACCTTATTTTTCAGCGTATGGGCAAGCGCCCTTTCCGCCAAATCCCGCGAATATCCCTGTTCGCTACACCAGTCCCTGAATGTTGAACGAAAACCATGTGCTGTAGCCACTCGTCCGGGTATATCACTGATGGCCTTCTTTTTACGCAGAAAACTCGTCAACACCATATCTGAAAGGATCTGCTGCTTTCTGGGAGAAGGAAACACCAGTTCGTCATGCAGACCACGTATATTTTCCAGAACGTGAATGGCCTGTCGGGATAAAGGAACACGATGCTGTATCCTGGCTTTCATTCTTTCTGCGGGTATCGTCCATATCCGCTTATGAAAATCAATTTCAGCCCAGCGCATTCCCCTTGCTTCGCCCGAGCGGGTTGCTGTCAGTATCACCATTAATAACAGTGCCCGGGTAACATTATAAGGTTCATCTGTATACACACTGGTCGCCACAAAAAGCGGTAACTGCCTCCAGGGCATTGCCGGCTGGTGTTCATCACGTCCTCTTGATTGCTGTGGAAGCAAATGATCAACCACATCAACAGGATTCGCCACACAAAAACCATGCGCCCAGCCCCACTGCATAACAACATGAATGCGCTGTTTAACCCGGCTTGCCGTTTCTGACAAGGTTAACCAGACTGGACGCAGTGTTTCTGCCACGTCCGCAGCCGTAATCGAATCCAGCGTTTTTGCTCCCAGTTGAGGAAACGCGTAATTCTCAAGCGTCGATAACCACTGCCTTACATGCTTTGGATTTTCCCATCCAGGAGACAGTTCTGCATGTACACGCCGGGCTGCATCGGCAAATGTTGGGATAACAACTTTTTCAGCTTCAGCCTTTTTAATCTCCAGAGGATCATCACCTGCAGCAAGTTGCTCTCGCATTATCCGGGCAGTACGTGCAGCTTCAGCAATACTGACCTCAGGGTAAGTTCCCAATCCAGCATTACGCCTTTTTTGTGTCACCGGACTTACATAACGAAAAACCCATTTACCCCGCCCCTTTACTGAAGAAGGATGAAGAGTCAGTCCTGTAATTCCCCCATGGGGCAATGGTTTGTCATCAGGTTTGATATGCCTTGCTTTAGTATCCGTCAATACTGCCATACGCTAATTCCTGTTACTCTGGTATGCCATCCAGTATGCCATTAGTCTCTCACTTCACTAAGAATACATTAGATAACATCGGACAGCAAAAATTGTAATGCATTGTTTATAATGAGGTTATATAACACTCCCGGATTAAGTCAGATTTATTTCAGGCGGTCCCCCTCACCGCCATATTTAAAGAAGAGCCCGTACGAAAGTACGGGCTTTTTTTTCGTATATTGCACACACCGGGTGCCCCCGCCCACGTCTGTTAGGGCGAGGGGAAATTGTGCACATCAACTGTCTGGTTACTCAGTCAACAATCAAAATGCGCAAGATAGTAGAGAACATATATGCGTTATCTGGTCACTTCCTGTAACTTCCTCACTTATTAAAATGCCCCCAACGGAAATACATGTCACATGCCATCATAAAATCGTTATGCCAGAGGCATCGACAATGGAAAAAATAGTAAATTAAGCACGGTACATAGCAGAGTAAAAAATAGGCTTCAAACCAAATCCGCCATTCTACAAGCGTTGCCAATACCGACACCAGCGTAATCCACATCATTTCAATAACCAGCAATATGAATAACCGAAGCCAAAGCGGCTTGGCAAAAAAGGTCGACAACGCATTTTCACTGGAGAAAAACAGATCGATTTCCTGCAAAAAAAGCCTGCCCAGAAAAGCGTACCGCTTGGAGAAGCGCAGAAAAAACAGATTAATCGCCAACACTACGCCACAAAGAATGAGCAATGCAATTATCGATTTAAACGTTAACCACTGCCCCTCTGTCACAAAAGAATCACTGTTACGTAACGGGCTGATAGTAAGCAGGTTAACAACCGTTGAGATGCACACCGAAAGCAGCACATAGCGAGTCAGACTTTTATATTTTACTTTTTTCGCTACTGAAATAGCGACCTGCTTGACATAACTGGTGCGGATCATCCGAAACAGCAGAAAGATGACCAACGGCCCAAGTAACGAAATCAGGAACAGCGCATATAACGAGGGTAGAAGCTGGTATAGCCCCCAACTCATTGCACTCAACATGATTAACGACAGAAATCCTGCCACCAGAGGTTGTGTAAGAAATAATTCTATTTTGTGGTTCTGCTTTTTCTTAAACCACGAAAAATCGATATTCTTCGTGACGCATTTATAAGCCCAGTACGCCTTGAGATCAAAAATAAAATTATACAGCACCAGGGCCAGAATCCCACTAACGACACCAATATCCTCTGATGGAAAAGTAAATCCTGCATTTTTCCAATAAAAGCCTATCAGAATAAGTCCAATAGCATAAATGTATATCAGATTTCGTTTATCCTGAAAGCGAATAAAAGTTAAATAATCAGGAATCATTTGAATACCTTTGCATCACTAAATGCTTTACGACAATGCATAACTCGTTGCTGATCCACGCCAGCAAAATCATTTAACATATTCCCCAAATAGGGCTTATTACTTATTTCAAGGAAAGCTACCGGGGTTGGCATATTCAGAAATGTATCGAGAGATTCAGTCCATTTCACCGTATGGGTTAAGTGTAATGAGAGATTTTCTTTGATAATTGACGGAGCGACCTCGCTTTTTGCTGTTACGTTCATCAGAACCTGATGCTCTGGCGAAGCGATATCCAGTCCGGCAAGATAATCGCGCATTGCCTGAACGCCGTCTTCCATCAAACGCGTGTGCCAGGCACTGATCTTACCCAGCAATAGTGGACACGCGGCTAAGTGAGTAAACTCTCAGTCAGA
>OLRK01001312.1_pt1 | contig 21490 bp, 12 predicted proteins | sample 1672911 | NCBI WGS metagenome assembly OLRK01 (sample SAMEA3136736, study PRJEB25190) | human gut metagenome | biome: human gut; feature: human-associated habitat; material: faeces | place: Austria | collected 2013 | reverse complement strand
GCCGTCTGCAGCGAAACAAACCGGTTCTGCTCCGAGACGTAAACGCCGATGTTCTCTGCCAGCTCGTAATAGCCGTCCTTGGTGCGGACACCGGAGGAACCGTCAAATGCCGACGGCTTTACCGTGTCGATCAATGTCAGCTTGAGCGTATCCAGCGAGGTATTGACGATGCTTGCATCGGTTGAGTACCCTCTGGGGACTGCAATCGGTACACCGCCCAGACCGCGCGGCAGCGTGAGTACACGGAATGTGCTTTCCTCCTGCTTTGCCCCGTCCCAATGGCGGAGCACAACATATTCCGGAGAATTGCCATTTTCCTCATCCGTCTTATCTCGCTTGCCATAGCCAATACCATAAATCCAGCTTTCTCCGGTCACATCGCCGAGGACGATATTGGTCACCGTACCTGCATTATCCTGCACGGTATACTTAATCTGCGAAGCCGGAACCGAGGTCAGGTCAATATCGCTGACGTTGATCGCGTTCAGCGGTGCGCCGGAGAGCACCTCCTCATACACGCGCACCTTGGAGGAAACGGCGTTACCGCCCAGCTTGCTCTCCGCAACAGACCAGTTTCCGGCGGTCTTTCCGGAGAGCGTGCGGCGAATCAGGTCTGCCCCCTCACCGGACTGGCTGACCGTAACAAGGCGACCCATCACATCTGTTTTTACGTCCTTGGCGATCGGAATATCCCGCAGGGTCAGACCGTTTGTCAGCGTGACCGTGGCCTTTTCCGCGTCAATCTTGGTTACAATGCCCTGCATCTCCGCGCTGACGTCCTTTTTCGGGTACGCAGCCGCAACATTGCCGTCCGCGTCAAACAGCAGCGTGATGTAATCGTTCAGCTTCATATCCTTGAACGTTGCCGCCGCCTCGGAGGAAACCGAGAATTTCTGTCCCAGAATCTCCACCTGAGAGGGATGGCTATAGGTGGTAGATTGGGTCTGATATTTGCCGCTCAGCTTGGTATCCGAAACAATCGCCTGACGGTTTGCGGCATCGAGCGTCACAACATCGTATTTTTTCAGCTTGCTCGCGTCGATCTTTGCACCGTTTTTGATGATCGTATACTCCGCCGGAATCCGGCGCGAGGTCGCCAGACCGTAAACAAACGAGTGCGCGGCGCCTGCTGTTGTTTTCGGCAGGACTGCCATCAGCTGCAGCACACCGTACTCGTTGTAGTACAGGGTCAGCGTGTCGCCGGACTGCAGGTTCGCCCATGCATTTTCGTACTCATTCATGGCATGGTCGCGGCTGATATACAGCTTGGTTTTACGGTCCGGACGCAGTGTTCCGTTCGTGGTAACGATACGATCTGCTGCCGCATTGACAACCTCATAGGCTTCGGTCTTGTTGCCGTTCGGAATCACACCGACCGCAACCTTGCTGCTGCCCTTGCCGATAACGATTGTGCCGTACACACCGATCATGCTGCTGTCCAGCGTACCGGCGGTCTTACGGGGAGATTCCGCATCAACAACACCGTCCTCATAGAACAATGCCGCATCTGCAGCAAGGCCGCTGTATGTTTTTCCGGTCTCAAGCAGAATGCAGTCCTTGACCGTCGAGGACGCGACCTTGTCAAGCAGTGTGCTGCCCTCTTCTCCCTTTTTATCCGTATTCAGAGCGTTCAGCAGAAGCACCGCCGCATCTCCGCGCTTGACTGCGGCACGCGCATCCGTAATCGTGACACCGTCCGTCAGACCGATGGCCTGTGCCTGCGCGATATAGTCTGCAGGCCAGAACGGACCGACATCCTCCTCTTTATAGCCCAGCATACGCAGCAGCATGGTGCAGACCTCGCCGTAGCTGACAATCTTATTCGGGCCGAAGCTGCCGTCCGCATAGCCGCGGATGATGGACTTTTCCTTCAGCTCCGGATGGCGTACTGCCGCGTTGATATACGGCGCTGCCCAGTGCGAATGCTTAACATCCGGAAAAATCGTGTAGCTGGCATACGGACTCACATCCGTCACACCCATGGCGGTAACCGCCAGCTTGCAGAACTGCGCCCGCGTCAGCGCCTTACCCGGCGCGAAGCTGCCGCCGCCTACGCCCTGCATGATACCCAGTGCATCCAGAACGGCGGCCGTCTGCGATACCCTGCTGTCTGAAATATCGGTAAACACCGCCGAAGCCGATGCAACCATGATCAAGCCTGCCAGACACAGGCTGACAAATCTTTTTTTCATTTTCCTACCTGTCCTTTCCTTTTACTGCGTCCGCAGCGCATCTACCGGCTGCAGGTTCGAGGCTTTATTGGCGGGATACAGTCCGAAGATGATACCCAGCAGCGCAGAAAACAGAAATGCGCCGATGACCAGTCCCGCAGAGGGCAGTACGGTGAACTGCTCCACGGTCGGCATGTAGCTGTTCTGTGTTTTCGCGAGCAGCAGATTGCCCAACACCGCCGAAAGAAAGCAGCCGAGCACAATGCCGATCACACCGCCGCAGCACGAGACCACCGAGGCTTCTACCAGAAACTGCCCGATAATATCCCGCTTGCGGGCGCCGATTGCCATACGGATACCAATCTCGCGGGTGCGCTCGGTAACAGACACCAGCATGATATTCATAATGCCGATACCGCCGACGAGCAGCGAGATTCCGGCGACACCGCCGCCGAGCAGCGCAAGCATGTTGTTGGAGGACTCGCTCTGCTCCTGCCACTGGCTGTCCGACGAAGCAGAAAAGTATCCGTTTCCCGCCTCGCAGCGGCCTTGCATAAAGCCCGGCAGAAGCTCGTCTGTCAGCTCGGCAATCACGTCCTTTTCCGCCGCCTTCACGATATACTGGCGGTCTGCCATGCCGTATACACTCATCATCGTGCTCTGCAGCGTGTACGGCATCACAATCATCTGATCGTCTGTATTCAGCTTGCCGTCATACTTGCCGGCATACACGCCGATAACCTCAAAGCCCTTGCCGCCGATCTGCAGCTTCTGCCCGATCGGGCTCATTGCCCCGAAGAAATACTTGCGCAATGTTTCTCCGATCACACAGACGCGGGCGCGCGTGCGGCAGTCCGCAGCGGAAATATCCCGTCCGGCGGAAATCGCATGACTTGTCACCTCGCCGTAATGCTCGTTGCCGAAGTACATATAGGTGTAGCCGCTGTTGCTGTCGTTGTTATTCAGCCTTTTGGCCCGGTACTGGATGCCGCTGTTCTGCCAGTCGTAATACTGGCTCTGCGGCGACCATGCGGCGATTTTGTCGGACAGATCATTCGTCATATAGTCCTCAAACTCCTGCCAGTCGCGGTTTTTCGCACCGTATCCGTAAATGTCGATGCGGTTGACGCCCATCGCCTCATACTGCAGGCGCTGCAGCTTGCTCGTGCCCTGAATCGACGCCACGATAGCGATAACCGATGCCACACCGATGATGATGCCGAGCATGGTCAGAATCGAGCGAACCTTGTTGTTCAGGATGGACTTGAACGCCATACGAACCGTCTGCATCCAATTCATACGGCCCCTCCTTTCATGTCCGAAATGATCCTGCCGTCCTGTATCGTCACGATGCGTTTTGCCATCTGTGCAAGATGGTTGTCATGCGTGATGAGGATGATGGAGGTTCCCTGCTCATTGAGTGCAGTCAGCTTGCGCATAATATCCAGACCGGAGGCAGAATCCAGGTTGCCGGTCGGCTCGTCCGCCATGATGATCGGCGGCTTTGCCGCCACTGCCCGCGCGATCGCAACACGCTGCTGCTGTCCGCCGGACATCTCACCCGGACGGTGATCCATGCGCTTTTCCAGTCCGACCGAGACTAACGCCTCCTGTGCCAGACGGCGGCGCTCCTCCCGCGGCATACCGCGGTAGATGAGCGGCAGCTCGACATTTTCGAGCGCCGTCAGCGCCGGAATCAGATTAAAGCCCTGAAAGATAAACCCGATCTCCCGGTTGCGGATACCGGACAGCACAGACGGCTTCATATCGCTGACCGGCTGCCCGTTCAGATGATAGGAGCCGTAGGTCGGAATATCCAGACAGCCGAGAATGTTCATCAGCGTGGACTTGCCCGAGCCGGACTGTCCGAGAATGCACAGGAACTCTCCCCAGGATACCTGCAGCGAGATATCATCCAGTGCACGCACTTCGTTTTCTCTTCCTTCGTTGTAAATCTTGCTCATGCGCTGAACGTCAATCAACAATTCAGCGCGACGCTCCGTGTCAGGAGTCTGCGCCTTTCTTTCCCACATAAGCGCGCCCTCCTCAACCGACTGACATGCCGTCATCCGACATATCGGCATACAGATCGCTCGGTCCGGCGAGGAATACCTCGGTGCCCTCCTCCAGACCGCCGAGGATTTCCGTGTTGGTCGAATCGGCAATGCCGGTCTCGACCGGTACAAGCTGATAATCCTCCGGAATACCTTCGGTACCCTCGGGAATCGGCAGGGTCTCTTCAAACGGAATCTCGTTTCCGTTCTCGTCCGTCAGCGGCTTGGCGAATACAGCTGTGCCGCTGTCCGTGTTGACGATAGCCGACGACGGTACCATCAGGCAGCCGTAGGACGAGGCCGTCGTGATTTTATATTCGATAGACATGCCGCTGTAAACTTTCTGTCCCTCCAGCGGATCCACCGAAATGACCGCCTTGAAGGTCGGCATGCTGCCCTGCCCGTCACCGGAGCTCTGTGTCGGCTCCAGCGCTACCGACTGCACCTCGCCGGTCAGCGAAATCTCGGAGCCGTCCGACGCGTACATCGTCATAGTCGCCTGCTGTCCCTGCTGCACCGAGCCAATATCCATCGAGGAGACCTCGGCGTTGACGACAATATCATTCAAATCGGCAACCACAACGAGCGTCTCCGAGCCGGTCGCCTCCTGTCCTTCAACCGCGTTCAGGCTGACAACAATGCCGTCCATCGGAGAGGTAACGGTCGAGTTCTGAATCTGCTGCTGCAGTTCGGCAATGTGTGCCCGCTTTTCGTTTGCAGCCGTCTTTGCACTGTCAACCGTGCGGTTTGCCGCCGCAATGCCATTCTGCGCGGCTGCAATCTCATCCTGAGAAGCGTCACTCGACAGGGACATGATAAGCGCACCGCCGTTGTAGGTGCTGTAGCTTGTGCCGTTCAGCTTGATGATCTCGCCGCTCATCTGTGCGGTGACGGCTTCCTCACGGCTGTATTCCAGTGTGCCCGCGCTCGCCGGATAGATCGCACCGAGGCGTCCGGCATTGATCGTCGCGGTGGCTGTCATGCCCTTTGTCAGCGAACCGGGGTTATTCACCGTAATGCCGACGCGGATAACGCGCACACCCTCACTCGAAATCTGCTGTGCTGTCTCGACCGACGATACCGTACCGCTCACCTCGCTCATCGCAGAAGCGATGGATACCGTGGCCGACTGTCCGGTGCGAATGCTGCGGGCATATTCGGCGCTGAACGCCAGCGTCAGCTTCATCTGGCGGTCATTTACCATGTAGCCGATGACCTGACCCTCGCTCACCTGCTCACCGACACGGAAGGACACATCCTTGTCGTCCGAATCCTTGGCCGGAATCAGTTTGCCGGTAAACGGCGCCGTGATGTGCAGACGGCTCAGTTTTCTCTGCGCCGCGCTCAAGTCGGACTGTGCCTTGGAGACCTCCAGCTGCGCGTCCGAGACACCGCGTTCCGCCTCGGTCAGTTCCTTTTGTGCATCCGCAAGTTCCTTGCGGGTTTCGGTCGGGTCGATCACCAGCAGCGGATCACCGGTGTGTACCTCGTCGCCCTCGGCGACCAGCACCTGTGTTACCTTGCCCTTAACCTCCCGGCCAAGTTCCTCGCGTTTTTTTGCAGCAGTAACGCCGCTTCCCTCTATGTAGGTCTCCAGATCGCCGCAGCTGACCATAGCCGTGGTCTGCGTCACGTCCTCCGTACCCGCATCGCGGGATTTCACCACAGCCCAGATGCCGCCGCCAAGCAGCAGCGCAACTGCCGCCGCCGTAATGCCGATACGCGCACCCTTGCTCAGTCTGCGCTTTTTGCGATTCATTTTGTCTGCGTATTTGTTGCGCTTGGGCGTCGCCTCGGCTGCAGGCTCTGCCGTGATTTCATCCTGTACCGCAGGCACTGCCTGCGTCTGCTCTAAAGGCGGTTCTTCCTGTTTCTTGTGTCTGTCGAATAACCTCTTCTCGTTTTGACTCATACTATGATGTCCTTTCTGTTCTCTATCCATTATTGATAAAGCGGCATAGCCGCCTTATTTCCACGTAAATCTGCGCTTGCAAAAGGTTAAGCATCCTAATTTGAGTGAATATGACTTTTTCAGCGGCACCTCCACTGCCGCTTCCGATCGCTGTCAGACTTTCTCGGAATTCGTTCCCGTGTCCGCATATTGTACATTTGTGCATCGGACATATATCACCATCATATTAGCATATTGCACAAATCCTTGCAAGACATGTTTGCTTACAATTTAGTGAAAAACACATCCGGACGGCTGGTGACAGGCGGAAACGATAAGTTAGTATAAGCTAACCCATCTGCAGTATATACCGTAACTAATAAGGCTGTATCTGTCTGTGCTTTCCTTTATTATATGAGCAGAGCAGGTTTTATGCGCTGTCCAAAAGCAAATTTTCAACGCTTGTTTTCCTGCGCTGGCAAAACGCGTTTGCTTATCATATTTTCTGGCTTCCGTCACAGCATTTGCATCTCATATTTCGACCTTTGGTGCGCAACCTACTATCAGCAAAACCCAACACACCAAACCGAATCGAAAAGGAGCGAACAAACATGACTAACACGAAAAATGGTTCTAATCAGGGCATGGTACCGGAAGCACGCGCGGCAATGGATCGCTTCAAAATGGAGGCAGCTGCCGAGGTCGGCGTAAACCTCAAGCAGGGCTATAACGGCGATCTGACCAGCCGTCAGGCCGGCTCCGTAGGCGGTCAGATGGTGAAGAAGATGTGTCCCGTACATACTTCGAGCTTCGCGCGGGAATGCCGCACGGCGGTCGGGCACTGTGTGAGCGTTCAGTATATTGCCGGGTGGATATAGAGCAGTATCTATGCCTGTCATACAGCATTTTCCTATCTGTGAAATGCAACCTGCCGGAACAGTCAGACCCATCTTCTGCGCTGCGTACAGCCTGCGGTGGCCGGAGATGACCTCAAAAACTGACAAAAAACTTTTAGAAATCTTTTGTGAACGCGATTCGAGCAGCAAAAAGCCGGAGCGCACAGCCTGAAATTCAGCTATGCGCTCCGGTTTGTTTTGATGGTGCCAATATTGAGTTTTTTATGCGGGAGATGTCGTAACAAGCAACGGATTTGATTGTGCAAATACAGCTGTTTTCGGCAACATAAAAGTCACCTGATGCCGGACAAGCCGGCGGGCTGAAGATACGGCCATCCGATCAGGTCTCTATTTTCTCCTCGATGCAGGAAGACAGCTCATCCTTATCGTGAGCCGCAACACAGAACAGTCTGCATTTCTCTCCCTGCACCATCAGAAGATATAATCGCTCCATCCTGTTGGCCCGCATGATTCTGCACGCCATCTGTATGTCCACGTTGGAAGGGACACAAGGACTGCACGGCGGGTGACTGTGCACTACGCCGCAGAACCGCAGTGCCGAACCGCTCCAGTGCTTCCGCACAAAGTTCTGTATGGGCAGTCGGCTGGGAATATAGGTGGCATTGCCGACACCTGCATCCGCATCAAAATAGTAGTCCGCAATCCCGCCGTTTTGATCTGCTGCAAGGATGCCGCCGCATTCCGGCTTCTGCCTGCCGATCGTATCCATGATCTCAGTTAAGACCTTTGGTGAGATATACATCCGCATCCCTTCCTTGCATCAGTGAAACAGACAGGGCAGCACCTCGCCTGGATGCTGCCCTGTGCCGGGACAGTATCACCGCCGCTTACTTGTAGTAACCGCAGGCCGTATCCGAACTGCTGGTGTCGCGCCTGTGGTAGTTGCAGAATGCCTTGCCGAAGCCGTACTGCTCATAGTACATACAGCTGCCGCAGGTCAAAGAGAAAAATTCGCATTCCGGCATCTCAAACATAGGTTCGCGCTGCTCTTCGCTCTGATATTCCTTCTTACTGTTCATTCTGTTACCTCCTGACATCATTCCATTCGACAACATACTGATACAGACCGTACTGTATATAATAAATATAATACCTGTATTTGTGAGTTGTCAAGCAGATAATGCGGTAAAAAAGAAAGTGTAAAGCGCTCGCAGGAGGTCTTGCGTGATGAATCGGAACGAACGGCTGATTCCTTGTTGCAAGATGGAAATCCATGTGCTATGATGAAGGCAGAAGGAGTATATCCACTTCTTGCGGCAAAGATAAAGGAGGCAAATCGGAATGAAAAAGAGGATACTCAGTTGTCTGCTCAGCATCGCCATGTGCCTGACGCTGCTGCCGCTCGGAACACAGGCGCAGGCCGCCTACTTCCGCGATGTACCCTCGTCCCACTGGGCGAAGGATTATATTGACGAGGCGGTAGACCTTGGTCTGTTCAACGGCACAGGTGACGGACAGTTTTCGCCGAGTGCGGCCATGACCCGCTCGATGTTCGTGACGGTGCTGTACCGTATGGACGGCGGCGAGGCGGAAAGCAGCGCAAACTTCATCGATGTGCCGCGCGGCAGCTGGTACAGCGATGCGGTTGCATGGGCATCGGAGAACAGCCTCGTTACCGGCACCGGCGGCGGCCGTTTCTCGCCGAAGGCGAACGTAACGCGCGAGCAGCTGATCACCATCCTGTACCGTTACCTGAATTTCTTCGGTGCAACACTGGACAACAGCGGCACGTCTGTCACCTTCCGCGACAGCAGCAGTATTTCGTCCTATGCGCGTCCGGCGGTGCAGGCGATGAAGGATGCGGGCATTATCGGCGGCAAGCCGGACGGCTACGGCGGCTACCGCTTTGACCCCAGGGGCCGCGCCACCCGTGCCGAGGTGGCAAGCATTATGTGCCGTTTTCTGGAATCGCTGAACTATGATGATATCGACAACGAAGAACCCGATCCGGAAGCGGCCTACGAGCAGATGGACAAGATCACGCAGTCGAGCACGCTGAAAAGCCTGTCGAGCCAGTATGAGAACGCATCCGACTCGCAGAAGAAGAACCTCGCCGAGCAGGCCATCTCCTACTTTGAAAAGCAGGAGGAGAACGGTGCGATCGACTATTGCGATGTGGATCGGGATAGCGGCGTTATTCAATACTGGGTTGACGGTCTGGAAGCCTATTACCTGCTGTACGACCTTGATGAGGTTGCAAACGGTGACGCATCCAGTGTAAGTTCTGCGCTGACGGCTTCGGCAAGCACGTATGCGACTGATGTGGTCGGTGCTGTATCTCGCACCACTACGGTCACTTCCGGTAAAGCACTCGTGCTTGAATCTTACGCAAGCAGTGCTTCGAGCGACATTGCAAAGGATTTCCATTATCGTTCTTCCTACTTTAAGCAGTGTGCCGAGAACAGCGGTCTGACTACAACAATACAGACTGGCATTACTGTAGCAAATCTGCAGCGCGGTCTGGCATCGTATGATGTGCTGTACTTTAACATGCACGGAGCACTGTATAACGATGAACCGTTTATTTGTCTGGAAGAAAAGGCAACACTCGAGAAGTACGTCAAAACCTATTCTACCGATGTCAAGGACGGCAACGTCTGCCTTTATGGCACATTCAATTCCAGCGGTACACAGTTTATGATTCGCAGCAGCTTCTTCCCTGCACATTATTCTCGTGACACCGGCAACAAGCTGTCTGCAAAGTGGGTACATCTCGGTACCTGCTACGGTATGAGCGGTTCCAAGTCCCTTTCTTATGACCTGAGTGAAGCCGGTGCAGGCTGCATTACTGGTTATAGTGGCGAAACATGGCTCCTTTATGACGAATGGGTCCTCAATGGTATTTTCAACTACATGTGTGATGAAAATAAAACAATCGGTGCCAATTACACGCTCGCCGTTTCCCGTGCCCGCCAGAAAACAGAAAACGAGCCGTCTGGCACCCCAAGATTACGAAACGATTGCCGTCCTAATATGGTTGTCTATGGCAACGCCGATATCATCTTCCTCAAACCGGAATCGATTATCGACACCTCGGCCTATATTCAGATTCAGCTGGAACCCAATCTCGGCACGGTTCGAGGCGGCAGCTATTCCCTGTACCGTGTCAACAGTGACGGTTCGGAAACGCAGGTCATCACAAACAAGTCCTTCACGAACGATTATTTCCTGATTTCCGGTCTGGAGGACGCACAGAACTATCGCGTGAAGATCAGTCCGACCGGCTACGGGCAGGCATCTGTAACGGTTATGGCGGTTCAGCATTCCAAGCCGACGAGCGTCTATGTCAAGCAGCGAGAGATTACGGTTATTCCGACTGACCCGAGCAAACCGACAACGCCCGACATTACCACTTCGCCCGATCTGCCTGATGCAGACAGTGACGGCTGGACGCGTATTTACAACGGCGAACAGCTTACCAAGGCACTGGAAAAGAGCCGCAATATCCTACTGATGGCAGATGTGAAGAATGTTAAGGGTTATTACAGCTATTCCGGTATTCTTGACGGCAACGGACATACCATTACCAATCCTATCGCCTGCTATGACGATGATAACGGCGGATGGATTGAGTATCTGAAAGAGAATGCTGTAATTAAGAATGTTAATTTTGCTTCCGTAAACTTTACCTATGATGCCGGTTTTTATGAAAGAGGCATGATTCGCAAGAACGAAGGAACCATTCAAAATTGTGTTATCCGTTCCGGCAAAATCAAGATGGATATTGCATATTCACGTTTTGATATGGGCGGTGTCGGCTGCAGCGTAGGTTCTTTTGTTGGATTGAATTACGGCACGATTCTCAACTGTGTCAATATGGCCGACATCACAGCAATTCACAAAGAAGGCAGTGTCACCGCATCTGGTATTGCCGCTTCTATGGTATCCGGCAGCAGCATTACACACTGCCTGAATCTTGGTTCCATCTATGTTGAAGCCTGTGGTGACAGCGCTAATGCACAAGCTAATGGTATTGTTTCGGGCACCTATTCCAACTTTACTTGCTCGAACAACGCAAATGCTGGTAAGCTGCAGGCTATAACTACCGGCGATTATTGTAAATCTTTCACATACAATATTGCATTTTCTAATACAGAAGCTAACACTTATCCCACCGACTGCTACGCTACCCAGCGTTACGACGATGACCCTGTACCGGATGAAATCACGGTTGTCTCCCGCGACACCCTGCTTTCCATGTGGTCCGATGTTCTGAACTGACGCACGAGCCGAGCCTGCCAACAGGCTGAATATTAAAGAGAACCCGGAGTACAGACTGCCGTTTGCGGCCTGCACTCCGGGTTCGTTCAGTTGTAAAGCAGTTCGGAATTGTCGATTTCTCCGGCAGACTGAAAGGAGCAGTCATAGACTGCTCCTTTTTCATGCCATCCGGCGTATTTGGTTTTACTTTTGAACGACCTTCTCGCACCAGCGCTGCATGATTGCGGCGATTTCGGCACGAGTGGCGGTGCCGGTCGGGGCAAGAAGGTTGCCGCTCTTGCCATTCAGCACGCTTGCGCCGACAGCCCACTGCAATGCGGGAATTGCGTACTCGCTTGCCTGCAGGGCATCCGCGTAGCTGAGAATGTTGGTGTCCTCGCCTGCGCTTACGTCGATGCCCTTGCTCTGTGCGTAGCGGTACAGAATCGCTGCTGCCTGCTCACGGGTGACGGCTGCATTCGGTCGGAACGTGCCGTCCGCGTAGCCGGTTACGACCTTGTTTGCCGCTGCCCAGCCGATCGCCTTGGCGTACCATGCGTCTACCTTAACGTCGGAGAAGCTTGCCGAAGCGCTCTGCGGCTTGCCCTCCAGATTGAACAGAATCTGCACAAGCATACCGCGTGTCAGATTGCTGTTCGGTGCAAAGGAAGTGCCGGAAACGCCGTTCATTATGCTGTGCGTCAGCACATAGTCGATGGATACATGATACCACTTACCGGTGTCAACGTCCTTAAACGGTGCCGACGGGCAATCCTTGCCACCGTCACACGGCTTGGTTTCGCCGGACGCGGCAAACGCCACATTGACCTTGGAGGACGGCATCTTGAAGGTGTATTTGCCGCTGCCGAGGTCGGTCAGCGCAACGGACTTGCCGTTTGCGTCCGTAACGGTCAGCGTGCCCTCGCCGGACACGGTAAGCGTTACGGTGTCATCTGCCGCCGCCTTAGTCTTATCCGTCTTGACGATGTTCGCCAGCGCGGACGGGATCACAACATCGTAGGTGGTCGGTGCAACGGCACCGCCGCCGCCACCGCCAGCACCGCCGCCGCCAGGATTGCCGGAAGCCTTATACCAGCCGATTGCAAACGGAGACAGGCTGTTTACCGTAAAGGAAATGCCGTTTTCTCCCCTTGTGGGCTCGATGGGCTCCATCTCACCGATTTTGTGACCGTTCATCGTGCTTGTGAACATATGGATCACCGTATAGTCGTAGCTTTTGTCCAAGCCGCTCTTCAGATCGCTGTACGGGATTGTTACGGTGATACCGCCTGCCGGGAAGTGCTCCTTGGTTGCGTCATGCCAATCCGTACCATTCGTGGTGTACTGCAGCTTAATGTCATAATACTGAATGTTCGCCGCCGGTACGGAAGCATTCTTCTTGTTGACCTGCATCCGCAGCTCGGTTTTCAGCTCGTTTTTCAGTGCGTCAACATCTGCATACGTGCTTCCCAGTTCACTCGGAAGGGTCAAATCGTTCGTAACCGTCTTGAACTGCATGGAAGCTGCCGTCAGTGCAATCTCCTTGCGGACATTCTCAACGGTGATGGTATAGCTGCCGTTCTGATTGTTCACAACCGTCAGCTTGTTCTTATTGCCATCATTGCTGATCGTACCGAGACAATTCGTACCGTTTACCTTGAGTGTCGTGAGATACTGTCCGCTTACCGGTGCTACGGTGAAGGTGACCGTGCCGTTCTTGCGGATTTCAGTCTCCGGCTTGGTATCGTCCGGTGTACGCTTGACATTGGAAACCGTCCAGCCGTTGCCGCTTGTCGGGATTGTAAAGCCTGCATACCGCTCAAACGTAACCTCAACCGTGGTATTCTCGTTCAGATTTTCGATGGTGAGTGTGTTGGACAGGTTATCCTGAACCGTGCCGTTGACCGTCCACTTCTCTACCATGTATTTATCTGCCGGTGTTACAGTCAGAACGACCTTCTTGCCCTTCTCCACCTTAATACCGGATTCGGAGGAGGCGTCGATGGTCTGAAGTGCGTCGCCGTAGCCGGTCTGAGCGGTCAGCGTGCCATTTTCGCCGCAGACCGTTTTCAGCGTAACAAGCTGGCTTGCCGCAAAGTCTGTTGCAACTTCGTGACGCTCGGTTACATCGTTCAGCGTCAGCGACAGACTGCTGTTGCCCTTGTCCTCAGAACAGTAAAACAGCGCACAGCTTGCTTTCGCTTCGCTGTGCGCTGTCGTTTCCCGTGGACTATTATGCTCTTTTGTTTTTAACTAAGTAGCATTGCCTTAAGGCCGGGAGATTTTTTACTTTTCCAGTTCGGTCCAGTCACGAGTTTCGCGCAGCTTGCTCCACTTCTCGTGCTTGTTTTCCTTGAGGTCGTAATAGTGGCTGTTCGTAGCCTCCTGTACGGCCAGGTAATACCATGCGGAAGTATCGGAGTTGTCGCTCCACTTGATCATGTCGTTGTGCAGGTCCTCTGCGGTCTCCGGAAGGCGCTTGAGGACGCGGTTTACGAGCGTCATCGCCTCAGCACGGGTGATCTTGTTATTCGGACGGAAGGTGCCGTCGGTATAACCGTTGATCCAGCCGTTGTTGGCAGCGGCGTTGATCTCGTTCTTTGCCCAGTGGGATGCAATGTCGCTGAAGTCAACAGCAGTCGTGTTGGCCTTGTCGTCAAAACGAGCTGCGATCGCAGCGAACTCCGCACGGGTGATCGGCGCATTCGGATTGAACTTGCCGTTGCTGTCGCCCTTTACGATGCCCATAGCGCTCAGCGTAGAAACAGCGTGGTTGTACCAAGCGCCCTCTGCTACGTCGGAGTAGCTGTTGGACTTGGTGGAGTTTGCATTGCGGGTCTCGTCAGTGAGCAGACGGAAGAAGATAGTTGCTACCTCAGCACGGGTAATGCCGTCCTGCGGACGAACGGTGCTGTCCGGATAGCCTACAATGTAAGCATAGTGGTCATCGCCGTTCAGACCGGTCGGTACATCATCCGGAATGGTAACGGTGGGCTTGTGGCTGCCGCCGCCACCGCCGCCGGAGGATTTTTTCGTAAAGGACCATACGCCGTGCAGCGTAAGGTCTGCGGTCAGCTGCTGCTCGCCGGTCAGAACCGTACCGTCATCCTTTTTCCAGCCGTTGAAAGAGAAGGTACCGTTCACGCCGTCCTTCGAGCCGGACACGCTGGCCGGAACCTCTGCAACGGTATAGCTGCTGCCCTTAACCAGCGTCTGCTTTGCCGGAGCGGTATAGCCTTCCGGCAGGTCACCGGTAACATCATACGTCAGCGTGTACATCAGCGGATGCGCTGCCTTGAGCGAAATAGCGTGCGAATCCTTTTCCACCGGGATGTACTCGTCAGCTGTTTCCGCCGTCCAGCAGCCGATCTGCTCATAGCTACCCTGAGCAGCATTCCACTTATTCCAGCCGTCATGATACCAACCGGTAATCTCCATATTGTCGGAGGACAGAATGCGGTCGCCGCTCATGTCCTTTGCATTCGGGAGCGTAAAGATCGTGCCGCTGTAGAAAAACAAATCGTCACCTGCGGTCGCTGCGGTGTTGTTATACACTTCGCTGTTCGCCGCGATGTTGATGTTTGCAGCATTATAGGCGTAAATCGCACCGCCCATATTAACTACTGCATTATTATCGTGCATCACAGCACCGGACTGAAGATCCACATTGATAACCGCCGAGCCAGACTTATAGGTAAAGATGCCTGCACCGCCGGCAGCAGTATTGCCGCTGACAGAGCTGTTCGTTACAGTGACATTCAGTTCCTTAGCTATTGCATTTGCGTAGATGCCGCCGCCATAGCCGGTTGCCGTATTGGCGTCGATTGCCGTACCGTTCAGCAGGCGAATGTCCGTGTTGCAGACAGCAGTACACAAAGCCAAGATACCTGCGCCGCTCTGTGCCTTATTTTCAGAAATCGAAACACCGTCAAGTTCAATCGTTCCTGCGCTGTAAGCTACGATTGCGCCGCCCTGGGTTGCGCCGTCGTTATTCAACAGCTTGGAATTACGGAGAGTCAGATTAGAGGTTGTGCCGACATACATACCGCCGCCGATACCGTTTTCAGGGTCGAGAACCGTATTGCCGGAGATTGTGGAATCGGTGATAAGGTGGTTGTGCTCGCCGGAACAGCCTTCTTCTGCTTCGTTCGGCGTATCGCCAAAATAGATACCTGCACCGAATTTTGCGGTATTATTCTCAAAAAAGGACTTTGCAGCGTTCAGCACAGAATGTCTCAGAATCATACCGCCGCCGCAGTCCGGAGCGGTGTTCCTCTCAACATGGCAGCCGTCCATGGTCAGAGAACCGTATCTAACCAGAATACCGCCGCCGTCACTGCTGCTTCCCGTAACGCTGTTTTCGGACACGGTAACAATCCGCATGGATACATCTGCGTGCGACGCATAGATACCGCCGCCGCCGACTTCGCCATTGCCGTTGCCGCCGACTGCTTCATTACCCGTTATGGTCAAATCTTCGAGCTGAACAACTGCGCTGTCGATTGCGAAGCCGCCGCCATTCTGCGGATTCCTGCCGCCGGTAACCGTACCGTTTTTCACGGTAACCTGCGGTTTATCACCGGAAATGGTCACAACCGCCGCATTTGCATCACCCGACAGCGTAAACCCGCCGAGGTTGAGCGTCAGAGACTTATTGATGGTGATATTCTCCGTAACATCACGGAGCAGAACGATGGATTCGCTACCGTCTGCTGCAGCAATCGCGGCAGCAACAGTCGGATACTCGTTCTCGCCGATCTTTGCAGCGTTTTTCGGTGCTTCCGGTTTTGTCGGAGTTTCCGATTCTGTCGGGTTCTCCGATTCTGCCGGAGTCTTCGATGTGGATGTGCTGTCTCCTGCAGTGGTGTTCTCATCTGCAGGTTTTACGTCCTTAGAAGACTGGTCTTCCGTCTTAGGCGCTTCGGAGCTTGTGTCCTTAGGAGACTGACCTTCCGTCTTAAGCGCTTCGGAGTTTGTGCCCTCAGAAGACTGACTGTCCATCTGAGACACTGCGGGATTTGCGTTTGTTTCATTTTGAGCAGCAGACTGAACCTGCTCCTGCGTTGTCATTTCTTTCTGCTCCGTTTCATCCGCTGCAAATGCGAACGGAGACATCGTCAGCATCATGGATGCCGCCAGAATGCTGGCTAAGAATCGATTATTTTTTCCTGTTTTCATCATGAAAACCCCTCCTTCAATAGTAAAAGACTACTATGAAGAAGCTGCATTAGGAAACCGGCTGCCATGCGGAATACCTTCCGTTTAGGCCCTTGGCTTTGCGAGACCGGCTTTCACCGGTGGTGCCCTTGTCTGTACAACTTACTCCTTATCGAGTAGCACAGATGGTTGGTTCTTTTTGAAATGGCTGTTGGCAACGCAGAATGGTTGTTCAGTCTCCAAATAAAATACCCCCTTTACAGCGCGCATAGCTCTGCAAGGGGGTAACAAAGTACCTTTGGCAACCGGCTGCCATGCGGAGAAAAAACTCCGTTTAGGCCCATCTGGCTTTGCGACACCGGTTTTCACCGGCTGTGCCTTTGTCTGTACCTGTATCCCTTTACGGAAGTCATGCACAGAATTTTACGATCTTTTCTGTCGGCAGACACGCCGGACTGCATACACAGTCCTTTGCCTGCGCAGGACAGAAATCCTCCGGATCCTCTTCTTCAGTATACCATAAATGCCCGCAAACAACAAGCAAATGCTGTAAAAACGAAGAAGAATTTCAATCCGGAATCGTTTTTTTATGCAATAAATCGCCGCTGATCGGACATAAACATATCCAATCAGGACCATTTGCATACAAAATAAAATAGAAAAGTGTTAAGCCGCAGCTACTGCAAGCGCATCGCTGGTGTTGGTGTAGGTCAGCGGAGATACACAGTCATGCAGGGTTTTTGCGTTCTTCACGCTGCGGGTAACCGCGTAGGTCAGGTCGATCTGATACCACTTGCCGTTCAAGTTTACCTTGTTCCAAGCGTGGTAGCTGGAGCCGGCGTAACCCTTGGTCAGTGCACACGGGATGCCCTGGCTGCGGCACATTGCTGCAAACAGCGAGGAAAAATCGTAGCAGATACCGGTGGTGCCCTTCAGGGTAGCGGCGGTATCCGGGATGTACTTGGTGATCTTGCCGCTGGTGATCTCATTCGCCAGCTTGTTATCATAGGTATAACGGCTTGCCATGTAGTTGTAGATGGCGATAACCTTAGCCTCATCGGTTTTGGCGTTCTTGCAGAGCTCAGCAGCCTTAGCGGATACCGTGTCGCCCTTGGAGAACTGAACCTCGGAAGTGGAGACCAGATACGGAGCGTAGCTGTCCTTAACGGTTACATTCATGGACTTGGACTCGACCTGCTGATAGGACGTACCGGAAACGTTGCGGTACAGCGTTACGGTGTACTTGCCGTTGCCCTTATCGAGAGAGAAGGAAGCATCCTTGCCGCTCGGGCAATCATAGAATACGGTCTTGCCGCCGTTGTACTGAATACCAACCTTGAGTCTTGCACTCGAGGAGTAGTTTACGGTAACATAACCGTGGGTGGAATTGCTCATATCCACAACATCATTTACTGCTGCTGCGGTAACGCCCATCGAGAGGGCAGCTGCTGCAAAAACTGCGCATACAATACGAAAAAGCCGCTTCATATCCGGCGATCTCCTTTCGGTAACTGGCTGCCAGCCCTCTCGATGAGGGGTAAGGCCCTATAGCTTTGCGTCGCCACCTTTCGGTGGGTTTGCTATTATCGTTTGAGATGCGGTCAAAGCGACTGCATCATCTTCTTTTATCCTCCCTATAGCGCATCTATCGTGTTTTGTCAACAGGGTTTGACAAAAAAAGAAGAAATTATGACACATTACCGCAGATTTACCGAAAATATGACATTTTTCCCGATTCCCCCGCTCTTATTGCAGCGGTTTGTCCGGGAATGCAGCTCGCTCCAAAGCGTGAGATGGCGCAAAGGATCGGTAAACAGACGGCGGCAAGGGAATACCCCTGCCGCCGCTTTCCATCGGTTGATTTGCTTATTTGTTGCCGTACAGTCTGTACAGGAACGTGACGATCTGTGCTCTCGTGCAGTTGTTATGCGGACCAAACAGACCGTTTCCGATGCCGCCGGTGATGCTCTTCTGCTCTGCCCATGCTGCCGCATCGGCGTAGTATGCATCGGCAGGTACATCGGTGAAGGTCGCGCTGCCGCTGACCGCCGGACTGCCTGCCGCACGGTACAGGAGCGCTGCGCCTTGTGCTCTCGTGCAGATGATGCCGGGTGCAAACGTTGTATCGCTCGTGCCCTCGGTAATGCCATTCTCAACCGCCCATGCAACTGCCTTTTCGTAATAGCTGCCGGAGGGCACATCCGCAAACGGCTGGTTTGTGCTCTTCGGCTCGGGCGAACCTGCCGCACGCCACAGGAAGGTTACAATCTGCGCTCTGGTGCAGCCGTCCTCCGGTGCAAACAGGCTAGACGATACGCCGCCGGTAGATAATGCAAAAGATGCCGTCATCGCACAGGTGTGTGACCAGATCCGCGACCTCCCGCTCGAAAGTATCGAACGTATCAATGCCATCGTGCGGAATGTTCTGGCGATTGAGAAGTGATTTCTCTTATATAGTGTAGCAAAGGTGGACAACATCTGAAGCTGTCCGCCTTTTTATTCTCTCTGAAAATGTAATGCCGAGTTAATACAAAATCGTCTCATACTTTGGTACGATTTACAGCTTCGGACAGATGTACTATACTGATAATATACAGGTTCCAAACGATAAGGGTACCCTTATCTCTTAGCCATACTGCCTAAGAGATAAAACTTTTCCTAAGAACCCAAAATAAAGATTGTGTCCGGCGGGCACAGGATAAGGAGGAGAATATATGAAAAAACGGATAACAAGTTTGCTGCTGGTGCTGGCAATGTGCTTTGCTATGCTGCCGACTGCGGCATTTGCGGCGACGGATAAAGGAGGCTCAATACCTGCATATAGCGGCGGTTCTGGTACACAGGATAACCCGTGGCTTATTTCGTCAGTAGAAGATCTGCAAACGTTGGCAAGTACAATCAATGACGGAAAAGCTGCTGGGTATGATGCAGACTGCACGGATACCGGGAACGGGATTCCCGGAAATTACCACGGTTACTACTTCAGACAGACAACGGATTTGGATTTGAATGGCATTGATAACTGGGACCCTATCGGATATTCAGGCGGGTGCTATTTTGCAGGTCATTATGACGGTGACGGACACACCATTACCGGAGCCAAAAGCACCGGCAAGGTTGATGAACGTGATAAAGATGATGCAGATTCCTATGGATGTGCAACAGCCGGCATTTTCGGCTGGGTGGCTTTGGGGTCGGTTGAAAATTTGCATGTGGAAAACGCAAACTTTAAGGCAACCGGTAAGGGAAATTACAGCTATGTGGGCGGTATTGCAGCAGTTGCATTTGCTGCATCTATCAAAAATTGCACCGTAAAAAACTCTGCGTTGGAAAGCAAGCGAGATTACAATAACAACTGTGCCGGAGGTATTGCGGGGTATTCTACAGGCGCAACATTTAAGAACTGTGCGTCAGTTTCTAATAATATTCAGTCCATGGCTTACGGCGGCGGTTTCGTCGGCGAAAATGATGATGACAATGATGTTGGAAACTCCACATATACAGATTGCTATGCGGTAAATTGTTCTGTTGCTGCAAAAACTGAAGAGACAAGTGGCACCAGTTTCGCAGGCGGCTTTATCGGTATGATTGTATCTGACATTGCACTGACTAATTGTTATGCCTACAAACAAACGTTATCTACTGAAGGAACTTCTGCAAGCAACGCAGTAACTGGTGTGTTTGCAGCATATTCCTTTACGAATGGCAGCACCTACACAGCCAGTATCAATACAACAAACTGCTACTATGGCGAATGCGGTATTACGAACAATGTAGGTACTGCTACCGAAAAGACTGCCGAAGAATTTACCAACGGCACAGTTGCGAAAGCGCTTGGCGATGTTTTCGCGCAAGGCAAGCTCTATCCGGTATTTGCTACCGACCCTGCTGACTATACCGCAGTAGATGCAGCCATTGCCAAGGCAAATACCCTGGACAAGTCCAATTACACGGATTTCACCGCAGTTGAAAGTGCTGTGAATGCGGTGGTTCGAGATAAGAAAATCGCAGAACAGTCCGCAGTTGACAACATGGCGAAAGCCATCGAAGATGCCATTGCCGCCCTGCAATATAAGGATGCCGACTACACCAAGGTCGATGCAGCCATCGCTAAGGCAAATGCGTTGAAGAAGAATGACTACAAGGATTTCTCCGCTGTGGAAGGTGCCGTCAATGCCGTTGCCCGTGGCAAGAACATTACCGAGCAGACCGAAGTGGATGCTATGGCGAAAGCTATCGAAGATGCCATCGCAGCGCTGGTCAAAAAGCCTTCCTCCGGTGGCAGTTCTTCTTCCGGCGGTTCCTCTTCCCCGAACTATCCCGTGACCACACCCGGCAAAACGGAGAACGGTACCGTGACTGTCAGCCCGCGTTCTGCGGAAAAGGGCGATTCTGTGACCATCACTGTTAAGCCTGACAGCGGTTATCAGTTGAATGACCTTACCGTGACCGACAAGAATGATAAGGAGCTGAAACTGACCGATAAGGGCAACGGCAAATATACCTTTACCATGCCCGCCAGCAAGGTAACGGTTACGCCGACTTTCGTAAAAATCGCACAGCAGCCGACCAAAAAAACATTTGTTGATGTGGAAAATTCGGACTGGTTTGCGGATGCAGTTGCATACGTTACCGAAAAGGGTCTGATGAACGGCACCGGCAGCGATACGTTCTCCCCGAATGCGTCCACCACCCGCGGTATGCTGATGACCGTTCTGGCACGCTACGCAGGCACGGACACCACCGGTGGCGCGACCTGGTACGAGAAGGGCATGAACTGGGCCAAGGCCAACGGCGTGTCAGACGGCACCAACCCGGAGGTAAACATCACCCGTGAGCAGCTTGTTACCATGCTGTATCGCTACGTCGGTTCCCCGAAGGCTAACGGTTCGCTCGACAGCTTCTCCGATGCTGCAAGCGTAAGCAGCTACGCTGTAAACGCAATGCAGTGGGCGGTTGCCAACGGCATTGTCAACGGCTCGAACGGCAAGCTCAATCCGCAGAACAACGCAACCCGTGCTGAGGTTGCCGCAATCCTCATGCGCTTCTGCGAGATGAGCAAGTAACACCTCATACAGACAAAAAGCACAGCTTCGGCTG
>OLRK01001310.1_pt1 | contig 21549 bp, 18 predicted proteins | sample 1672911 | NCBI WGS metagenome assembly OLRK01 (sample SAMEA3136736, study PRJEB25190) | human gut metagenome | biome: human gut; feature: human-associated habitat; material: faeces | place: Austria | collected 2013 | reverse complement strand
TTCCGATCTTCTGTGAGATCATGGTTTCCACAGATCAGATTTTTGAGCCGAAATCCTCCGCAAAGAGACTGCCGGATGGAACGCTGACCTCGCCGCCTCTTGAAGATTTATCCCCATTCCTTCCAGAGGAGGAGATGGAGGCCAATATGATCGTTCCAAGGAAATAGAAGGAAGAAAAAGAATGACAAATGATCCGAACGGGGTGATCGTCACAGGGGCTACCAGCTTTATAGGCCAGGCAGTGACGAAAGCTCTTATAAAAGAAGGCTGCCAGGTTTTTGCAGTGGTAAGGCCGGATTCTCCGGGCCGTCTGGCCTTAGAGCAGATTGCCGGAGAAGAAAAGCTCTGCCTGATTCCGGGAACCCTGGCAGCAGTTTCAGATATTAAGAAGGCTCCTTCCTTAAAGGAGGGAGCCAGCCTGTGGCTTCATCTGGGCTGGGAGGGGGCCGGAAGTGCAAACCGTCAGAACCAGAAGCTTCAGGAAAAAAATATCGGCTATGCCCTGGATGCGATGAAAACAGCGTCGCAGCTGGGATGCAGCCGTTTTCTCTTTTCCGGCTCCCAGGCAGAATATGGGATCTGTGACAGGCCTATGACAGAGGATATGGAGTGCCATCCGGTCTCTGAATATGGAAAGGATAAGTTGAGGGTGTGCATGGAGGGAAGGGAGCTTTCGGACAAGCTGGGGCTTGCTTATATCCATACCCGGATTTTCAGCGTCTACGGGCCGGGGGATCACCCCTGGTCCCTGATCGCTTCCTGTATCCGCACCTTTCTGTCAGGAGGCCATATGGAGATGGGGCCGTGTACACAGCTGTGGAATTTCCTTTATGTGGAAGATGCGGCAGATATGCTGGTAAAACTTCTCCTTGGCAAAGCACCCTCCGGCGTGTATAATGTGGCGGGGGAAGATACAAGACCCCTGCGGGCCTATATTGAGGAGCTTTATGGCCTTTGCGGCGGCCTTGGAACCTACGAATTTGGAAAACGTCCCCCCAATGCAGAGGGAACCGTATCGCTGCAGCCGGATATGAGGAAATTAAAGTCGGTGCAGGGCTTTTGCCAGAAGGTATCCTTTGCAGAAGGAATAAGGACATTGATCGCATTAGAGAAGGAGAACCGGATATGAAACGGTGTATTGCCTGCGGAGCGCCCCTTTGGGAAACGCCGCTTTTAACATTAGATAACATGCCTGCGTCTGCCCAGCATATGCCGGATAAAGAGAATGTGGGAAAGGATAGGGGGCTGACTCTGGATTTATGCCAGTGCAGGGGCTGCGGCCTGATACAGTTTGACTGTCCTCCGGTGGATTATTACAGGGATGTGATTCGGGCAGGAGGCTTTTCAAGGACGATGGTGGAGCTTCGGCGCAGCCAGTACAGCCATCTCATTGAAACCTATCATCTGGAGGAAAAAAAATTTATAGAGGTAGGCTGCGGCCAGGGGGAATTTTTAAAGGTGTTGACGGAATTCCCGGTAGAAGCTTACGGTCTGGAGCATGATCCGGATCTGGTCAGGCTGGCAGCAGGACATGGTCTTACAGTGAGCTGCGGTTTTACGGAGACAGAGGATACAGTAATTCCCGGAGGGCCCTTTGATGTGTTCCTCTCCTTTAACTTTCTGGAGCATCAGCCGGCGCCGGGTGTAATGCTGCAGGCAATCTACAGGAATCTTGCAGATGACGGCATGGGACTGATCACAGTGCCAAGCTTTGAATATATTATGGAGCATGACAGCTATTATGAGCTGATCCGTGACCATATTGCATATTATACCTTTGACACCTTAAATCCGCTGCTGGAGCGAAACGGCTTTCAGGTGCTGGAGTGTGAGGTGATCAACAGGGATACCCTGTCTGTCATTGTAAAAAAACGACCTCTGCTTAAGGCTGGGAATCTGTCCGGCTGTTATAAGGCTTTGAGACAGGAAATGGATGCATATATAAAAGAGCTGAAGGCGCAGGGCAAAAAGCTGGCGATCTGGGGCGCAAGCCATCAGGGCTTTACATTGGCGGCAACCACAGGCCTTGGAAATGCAGCCAGCTATATCATTGATTCAGCGCCTTTTAAGCAGGGAAAATTTGCGCCATCCTCCCATCTGCCCATTGTAGGGCCGGAGCATTTTGAGAAGGAGCCGGTGGAGGCGATCGTTATTACAGCCCCTGGCTATACAGAGGAAATTGCCGGGATCATAAGGGAGCGCTTTGGAAGCCAGGTGGAGGTCAGGGCCATGCGCTCCAACCATCTGGAAAAGCTGTAGAGAAAGGAAAAAAGCGATGCGTATTGTAATTACAGGGGCAACGGGATTTATCGGAAGCAATCTGGCCCGGGTATTTTTAGAGCAGGGGGCAGAGGTGTTTGCACTGGTGCGCCCCGGTTCTCCCCATATTTCTGCCCTTTTGTCCCATGAAAACCTGCATGTGGTTTTTAAAAGCCTTGACTGTGTGATGGACTGTGTGGATGAGATCGGGCAGGCGGACGGCTTTTTTCACTTTGCCTGGGGAGGTGTAAACCGCCAGGAAATTGATTCACCAAAGGTGCAGGCAGAAAATGTGGCAGGCTCCATGGAATGTGTGCGGGCTGCCGCAGCTCTTGGCTGCCGGATTTTTATGGATGCAGGCTCCAGGGTGGAATATGGCCTGACGGAGGGGATAATGCAGGAAGATATAGCCTGCCATCCCATTAACCAGTACGGAATGGCAAAGCTTGAATTTTATGAAAAAGCCCGTCCCTTATGCGAAAAGCTGGGGATGACTTATTATCATCTGCGGTTTTTCAGCGTCTATGGGGCCGGTGATCATCCATGGTCCATTATTTCTACCTTAGTGCGGGAGCTTCGCCAGGATAAGACCGTCTCCTTAAGTGCCTGCCTTCATCAGTGGAACTTTATGTACATTGAAGACGCAGTGAATGCTGTATATGAGCTGTATCAGTCAGCCTGGGGTAGGGAGGTCCCGCAGCTCAGCGGAAGTGCGGTAAATATTGCAAGCACAGATACCAGGAAGCTGCGCTCCTTTGTAGAGGAGATCCATGAGCTGGCAGAGGGCAGAGGAAGGCTGGAGTACGGGACCTTTATCCAGGCTAAGGAAGGCCCCCTTTCCATCTGTCCGGATACGGAGCGCTTAAGGCAGCTTACCGGCGGCTGGAAGGAGAAATTTACCTTCCGTCAGGGAATCCTGGCTATGATGGAGCAGGAGGACAAAAAGGCGGCTGCATCCGGCAGCATGGAAGGTGTAAAGAAATGAGACAGAAGGAAGTGAAAAGGATATGAAGAAAATCAGCGTATTGATTCCCTGCTACAATGAAGTGGAAAATGTAGGGCCGATCAGCAAGGCTGTCATTGATATACTGGAAAGAGAGCTGTCTGCCTACGATTATGAGCTTGTATTTATTGATAATAATTCCAACGATGGCACCAGGGATATCCTGCGGGGGTTATGTTCCTCAAATCCGAAGATAAAGGCTATTTTCAATGCCCGCAATTTCGGGCAGTTTAATTCCCCTTACTACGGTATGCTTCAGGTTACCGGTGACTGCGTCATTGAAATGGTGGCGGATTTCCAGGATCCGGTGGAAATGATCCCTAAGTATGTCCATGAGTGGGAACAGGGGTATAAAATTGTGATCGGTATCAAGACCAGCAGCCAGGAAAATAAGCTGATGTACTGGCTGAGAACCTGTTACTACAAGACAATCAAAAAGCTGTCTGATGTGGAGCAGATTGAGCATTTCACCGGTTCCGGCCTCTATGACAGGGAGTTTATTGAAATCCTCAGAAAGCTGGATGACCCAACTCCCTTCCTTCGGGGAATTGTGGCAGAGCTTGGCTGCAAGCGGAAGGAAATCCCCTATGAGCAGCCAAAGCGCAGGGCAGGGAAGACACACAACAATTTTTACCGCCTCTATGATGCGGCCATGCTCAGCGTTACTTCCTATACAAAAGAGGGTCTGCGGCTGGCTACCTTCTTTGGAGGTCTCTGTGCGGCTGCCAGCATGGTGATTGCCATTGCTTACCTGATCATGAAGCTGATCTGGTGGGACCGCTTCCCGGCAGGCATGGCCCCCATGCTGATCGGGATGCTGTTTTTAGGCTCTGTACAGCTGTTTTTTATTGGTTTTCTGGGGGAATATATTATGAGCATCAACCAGAGGGTTATGAAGCGGCCTCTTGTAATTGAAGAGGAGCGGCTGAATTTTGATACGGATACATCCGGAGCGCCGGAGGAAAAAGGCAGGAACGAGAATGAAGTATAAGATAGATGTGGTGCGGATACGGGAAAATTCCATCACCTTAAATGGCTGGGCCATTGGGACAACGCCGGAAGCAAAGGCAACCTTCCGGGTGGAGGATGAGCACCATCAGCCAGTGAAATTTAAAATGGTGCCTACAAGAAGGGATGATGTAAGCCAGATTTATTTTAAAAAGGCCTGTGACCGGGAATTCGGCTTTGATATCCAGTTCCCTTATGAGCGGGGAAAGACCTACTGGCTTCTGATCCGCTGCCAGGGCCGCCAGGCAAAGATCAAATACAATGAGGAGCTTATTGCAAAGCGCTCCAGCGTGGCCCATAAGCGCATGGAAAAAATCAAGGATTTAATGAATATGGAGACAGTCCATGTAGCAATGGATTTCTGGCGGGAGCATGGGCTTCGGGCACTGATCAAGAAGTCCACCCATAAGCTGCAGGGCATTGATAATGATTATGACTACAGCGAGTGGTATGACCTGACAAAACCGACGCCGGAGGAGCTTAAGCAGCAGAGAGAGCACCATTTCCCCTGTGAGCCTCTTTTATCGGTGGTGATACCGGCCTATAAAACGCCGGAGCGTTATCTGCGGGAAATGCTGGATTCCATTTTAAACCAGACCTACGGCAACTGGGAGGTGTGCATTGCAGACGGAAGCCCCAGGGGCCAGAGTGCAGAGCGGGTTTTAAGAAAGTATGCAGAGCGTGACCGCCGCATCCGCTACCAGATACTGGGAGAAAACAGGGGGATCGCAGGGAACACCAATGCAGCTCTGGAAATGGCTTCCGGTGATTTTGTGATCCTGGCTGACCATGATGATACACTGACGGAAAATGCCTTTTATGAGGTTGCCAAGGCCATTAATGACCATCCCAAAAGCCAGGTGATCTACTCTGATGAGGACAAGCTGGATATGGACGGCCAGGCGTTGTTTGACCCTCATTTTAAGCCGGACTTTAACGGTGATCTGCTTACCAGTGTTAATTATATCTGCCATTTGTTTGTAGTTGAAAAGGGACTTTTAAGGAAGGTAGGCGGTTTCAGGCAGGAATTTGACGGGGCGCAGGATTATGATTTTATCTTCCGCTGTACCGAAGCGGCAGAGGAGATCTATCATATTCCCAAGGTGCTTTATCACTGGCGATGCCATCAGAATTCCACTGCCAGCAATCCGGAGAGTAAAATGTATGCCTTTGAGGCAGGCGCCAGGGCTATCATGGAGCACTATAAGCGTATGGGAATTGAGGCGGAGAAGGTGGAAAAGGGCGTAGACTACGGTATCTATCACACCACCTTTAAGATACAGGGAAATCCGCTGATCTCCGTGATCATCCCAAACAAGGATCACAGCCGTGATCTGGATACCTGTGTAAGGTCGCTGATGGAGCGTTCTACCTACCAGAACCTGGAGTTTATTATTGTGGAAAACAACAGCACCCAGGAAGAGACCTTTGCATATTATGAGAAAATGCAGAAGGAGCATTCCAATTTCCGGGTAGTTACCTGGAAGGAGGGCTTTAATTATTCCGCTATTAACAATTTCGGCGCCTCCTTTGCAAAGGGGGAGTACCTGCTGCTTCTCAATAATGACACAGAGCTGATCGAGCCGGACAGCATCCGGGAAATGCTGGGCTTTGTCCAGCGGGAGGATGTGGGGATCGCAGGAGCAAGGCTTCTTTACGGGGATGATACCATCCAGCACGCAGGCGTTGTAGTTGGCTTTGGAGGTATTGCAGGCCATACCTTTATCGGTCTTCACAAGGCGGAAAACAGCTATTTCCACAGGGCCATGTGTGCCCAGGATTACAGTGCAGTGACAGCCGCCTGCCTTTTAACAAAGAAATCTGTCTTTGATGCAGTGGGAGGCTTAAGCACAGAGCTGGCAGTGGCATTTAACGATATTGATTACTGCATGAAAGTGCGTGCCCTGGGAAAGCTGGTAGTATATGCACCCTATGCCTGTCTTTACCATTATGAATCAAAGTCCAGGGGACTGGAGGACACACCGGAGAAGGTGGAGCGCTTTAACCGGGAGGTTGCCCTGTTTATCAGGAAATGGCCGGATATCATTAAAAATGGCGATCCCTATTACAATCCGAATCTGACGCTGCGCAAGTCCAATTTTGCGCTTCGGGATCTGCTGAAGGAAAAGATTGGGGAGCCCTATGATCTAAAGGTTTACGAACCGTTTATGCCTGAAGAGGAGGCTGAGGGAGAGGGCCATGAGCAGTAAGGTTACAGTGATCATTCCAAATTATAATGGATTAAAGTTTATGGAACCCTGCTTTTGCGCCCTCAAAAGCCAGAATTGCCGGGATTTTGAGGTGCTGGTAGTGGACAATGGTTCTACAGACGGCAGCGTACAGTGGCTTAAGGAGCGGGAAATCCCGTCCATCTTCCTGGCAGAAAATACAGGATTTTCAGGGGCGGTGAACGTGGGTATTAAGGCTTCCCATACTCCTTATGTGATTCTTCTTAATAATGATACAGAGCCGGAGCCGGATTACGTGGGGGAGCTTTTAAAGGCTATAGAGCGTTCACCGCGGATTTTTTCTGTCAGCAGCAAAATGATCCAGCTGTATCAGAAGGAGCTTATGGATGATGCCGGAGATATGTACAGCATGCTGGGATGGGCTTTTCAGCGCGGCGTAGGCCGCCCGGTCAGCTTATATGACAGGCCCTGTTCTGTATTTTCTGCCTGTGCAGGCGCAGCCATCTACCGCAGGGCTGTGTTTGATGAGATCGGGCTGTTTGATGAGATGCATTTTGCCTATCTGGAGGATCTGGATGTGGGCTATCGGGCCAGGATTTCCGGCTATGAGAACCGTTACTGCCCAGCTGCCAGGGTGTATCACGTAGGCAGCGGCACCAGCGGTTCAAAATATAACTCCTTTAAAGTAAAGCTGGCTGCCCGGAACAACGTGTATCTGAACTGGAAAAACATGCCGGTTCTCCAGCTGGCCTTCAATATCCTGCCCATTGGAGCGGGTTGTGCTGTAAAATATCTGTTTTTTAAGAAGAGGGGCTTTGGGGCCGATTACCTGGAGGGATTAAAAGAGGGGATACGGACAGCAAAAAACTGCCGGCGGGTACCGTTTCAGTGGAAAAATTTTTGGAATTATATTAAAATCCAGTGGAACCTGATTGGGGGAACCTTTATTTATATCTATGAGCTGGGGGCAAGGAAGCTGCAGCGTGTTTTGAATGTTTTCCGTAAAACGTAAGATATTTTTTATGGAATAATGGGGAAGTATCATGTATAATGTAACAGTTAAGCCTAAAAGGGCTGTGACCGGGTGGGATTTGCGGAGAAAATAAGGTGAGATACAATGATAAAAGATAACCAGAAAAAGCTGAACCACATCCATGTCCTTTTGGATGCAGCTGTCATTATACTGTCCTATGCCCTGGCGTGGTTTATTATAGTCAGCGGCAAGGTGGTACCCTTAACGGTAAAGGTTTTGAAACCGCAGGTTTATTTTGCGGCTCTTATTTTTATTGTACCGCTGTATCTGGTGCTGTATGGGTGTTTCCATCTGTATGCACCCAAGCGGATACAGGGACGGCGCTCTGAATTTGCAAATATCTGCAAGGCCAATGTGATCGGCCTTATGCTGTTTACCTTCATTCTGTTTGGCGGCCGGCGTTTTATTATCCATTTCGGCCTTTTTTCCACAAGGATGATACTGGCCTTTTTCGGAATCAACATTATCCTTCTGGAAGCAGAGCGAATGGCGATCCGCTTATTTTTACGTTCCCTGCGCACGAACGGCTATAACCAGAAGCATGTGCTTCTGATCGGATACAGCCGGGCGGCGGAAGGTTTTATTGACAGGGTATCCTTAAATCCGGAATGGGGCTATCATATACAGGGGATCTTGGATGACCATAAGGAACAGGGCTATGCTTACCGGCAGGTTCAGGTGCTGGGAACAACCGGGAATCTGGAAGGGTTTCTGGCAGCCAATACTCTGGACGAGATTGTGATCACCTTAAGTATCCGGGAATATGCAAATCTGGAGCAGATCGTGGCAGCCTGTGAAAAATCCGGTGTCCATACAAAATTTATACCGGATTACAATAATATCATACCTACCATTCCCTATATGGAGGATTTACAGGGGCTTCCGGTGATCCATATCCGCCATGTGCCTTTAACCGGTGTGTTTAATGCTACTATGAAGCGCTGTGTGGATATTTTAGGGGCGCTCTTCGGCCTGATCGTATTTTCGCCGGTCATGCTTGTTACGGCAGTGCTTATAAAGCTGACATCCCCGGGCCCGATCATTTTCAGCCAGGAGCGGATCGGACTTCACAACCGGCCATTTAAGATGTATAAATTCCGTTCCATGGAGGTTCAGGACCCGGGAAAGGAAAAGAGCCAGTGGACTACGCCCCATGACCCAAGGGTAACTTCTGTGGGACGTTTTATCCGGAAAACGAGCATTGACGAGACACCGCAGTTTTTTAATGTGTTAAAAGGCGATATGAGCCTGGTAGGCCCAAGGCCGGAGCGTCCTTTGTTTGTAGAGAAGTTTAAGGAAGAGATCCCCCGTTATATGATCAAGCACCAGGTACGTCCGGGACTGACCGGTTGGGCCCAGGTCAATGGATACCGGGGAGATACTTCTATTACAAAGCGCATTGAACATGATCTATACTATATTGAAAACTGGAGCCTTGGATTTGACTTTAAGATTATGTTTCTGACGGTTTTTAAAGGCTTTATTAATAAAAATGCATACTGAGGCAGACGGGTATTCTGCGTATCCTTTCGGAAGACGCAGATGGAAATGAGGAAAGATACATGAATCGTGAATTTGAACATGACTATGAACCTGAGGCAGGCCGCGGGCGCAGCCGCCGTCGGGATGCCGGGGCATCCAGAGGGCAAAGCAGTGCAGGAAAGAGGATGGAGGAGACAAAGGGCAGGCGGGAAACGGCAGCTGCCCAGGTGAAACGCCGCCGTCGTCAGATCATCATGCTGATCCTGGCAGAATGCTTTGCACTGTGTTTTATTTTCGGTTTCCGGTATGTGAAGCAGAAAGCATCCCTTTTTCAGGTTGATGAAGAAATAAATATGAAGGAAATGACCAACCCCAATATTACGGTGGAAAAGGAACAGTCTATGAAGGGATACTGGACTGTAGCCCTTTTTGGCGTAGACAGCCGCAACAGTTCCCTGGGGAAGGGAAACAACGCAGATGTTATTATTATCTGCAATATCAATCAGGAAAACGGGGAGATCAAGCTTGCCAGCGTGTTCCGCGATACCTATCTGAACATTGACAGCAAGTCTTCCTACAATAAGATCAATATGGCCTATGCCCAGGGCGGGCCCAAACAGGCAGTGGAAGCTTTAAACAGGAATCTGGATTTACAGATCGACGATTATGCTACCTTTAACTGGAAGGCTGTGGCAGATGCCATTAATATTTTAGGCGGTGTAGATGTGGAGCTGAGCAAGGCAGAGTTCTATTATATCAATGCCTATATTACAGAAACGGTGAAGGCCACCGGAGTACCATCCCGCCAGCTTAAGTCCGCAGGCCCCAACCATCTAGATGGTGTGCAGGCAGTGGCCTATGCAAGGCTTCGTAAAATGGATACGGACTATGCGCGAACAGAGCGTCAGAGGCTTATTATGCAGCTGTGCTTTGATAAACTGAAAAAGGGAAATTTCGCACTGATAAATAATGTAATGGAGATCGTATTCCCGCAGATACTTACCAGTATCACCATTGATGATGTGATACCGGCAGCAAAGAATCTGGCCCACTATACCATTGCGGATACCATTGGTTTCCCGGCAGCCAGAAGCGACGGCAATATGGGAAAGAAGGGAGATTGTGTTATCCCTCAGACACTGGAGAGCAATGTGATTGACCTTCACAAGTTTTTCTTTGAAGATGAAAGCTACCAGCCAAGTGATATGGTAAAGCAGATAAGCGCCAAGATTTCTGCTGATTCCGGAAAATATAAGGAGGCAAAGCCCATTGAAAGCGTAGGAACAGACGGCGGTTATATACCAAAGGAGACTACAAAGGCGGAAACCTCAGCCAGTGAAACCGGAGAATCCCAGGAGAGCAGCGAAACCTCAGAGAGCGTGATCGACGGTGAGTTTGAATGGGTATTGGAGACAGATGAGAATGGGATGCCCATTGACCCGCCGGAGGACTTTGACTATGGAACCTGGCGTCCATCAGGGAGTCAGGGGACAGATGAAAGCTCTTCGGAGGTGATATTCCCGGGCAGTGACCCGTCCTCTGACAGGCCTCTTTATCCGGGAGATGATACCACCTCGCCTACCCGTCCGCTGCATCCGGGCTCTTCACAGTCAGCCTCAGAAAGTGATGCGATAATGCCGGGGGATGATACGGGAGAGACGGATGATGCCAATTCCGGTCCAGGTGCCGGAGGAAGCACTCAGGCCAGCAGCTCTGCCGCATTTCCGGGAGGAAGTACTCAGCCTAGCAGTTCTGCGGCATTCCCGGGAGGAAGCACAGGCACAACAACCACAGAGGCCCCTACGGTGCCGGGCGGTCCGGGCTCGGTTATTATCGGTCCGGGAGCATAAAAATACAGGAGCCGGAAGAATCCAAGGCGGGTTTTTCCGGCTCAGTTTTATGGTTCCATTATAATTTTGTCACAATTTAAACACAAATGACAGATATACTGATGAATGAGAAATAGTGAGAGGAGTTACAGTATGTATCAGGATGATGAAAAATATGGATGGAATACAGAGCCAAGACAGGAACCGCCAAAAAAGAAGGGAGGGCTTTTTAAGAAAGCGGCCCTTATTACAGCCGGAGCCCTTTTATTCGGAAGCGTTTCTGGTGCTGTAATGGTAGGGATAAATGTGGCAGCATCCGGTTTTATAAAGGATAGCGGGATAATGGGGGAGGAACCGGCTTCGGTAAAAGCGGAGACAGCGCCGGCGCCTGAAACGGTACAAAGGCCGAAGGAAAATAATATCTACTACGGAGGGCCTATGGATGTAGTGGATATTGTGGAGCAGACTATGCCATCAGTTGTTGCCATTACCAGCACAGCTGTATATCAAACCTACGATTTTGGGAGCAGCTGGTTCTTTGGCGGAGGTATGGGACCCAAGACCTATGAGATTCCCAGCAGCGGTTCCGGCATTATTGTAGGGGAAAATGAAGAGGAGCTTTTGATCGTTACCAACAACCATGTGGTGGAGGGCTCCAACAGCCTGAAAGTGAATTTTATTGACAATACAGTGGTAGATGCTACGATTAAAGGAACAGATGCAGATACAGACCTGGCTGTGATCGCGATCGATCTTGATACCATACCGGCAGAGACCAGAGGGCAGATCAAGCCTGCAGTGCTGGGAGATTCAGACCAGCTGAAGGTTGGACAGGGAGTTGTTGCCATTGGAAACGCCCTGGGCTACGGACAGTCGGTAACGGTTGGTTATATCAGTGCCTTAAACAGAGAGGTGCAGGTATCAGAAAATTCTACAAGGATCCTGCTTCAGACAGATGCAGCGATCAACCCGGGCAACAGCGGCGGTGCCCTTTTAAACATGGATGGCGAGGTTATCGGTATCAATGCGGCAAAATATTCTTCTACAGAGGTTGAGGGAATCGGCTATGCGATCCCAATTTCCGGTGCACAGGAGATTATGGGAGAACTGATGACCAGACGCTCCGGCGAGGCAGTGGAAGAGGACAAGCGGGGATATCTGGGTATTCAGGGAACCAGCGTAGATGTAGATGCAGAGAAAACCTTTGGTATGCCAAGAGGTGTGTATGTATACAAGATACTGGAAAATGGAGCAGCCGCAGATACAGAGCTTCGGGAAAAGGACATTATTACAAAGGTAGACGGGCAGACAGTGCGCAGCATGACGGATCTGCAGAGCCTGCTGGCATATTATAAGGCAGGGGAAGAGATTGAGCTGACAGTGCAGAGGCAGGAAAACGGCGAGTATAAGGAGCACGCTGTGACAGTGAAATTAAAGCCCATGCCGAAGGAAAGCAGGACAACTACAGGGGAGGAGTAAGAAGGTGAGCAGCCAGGACGAAACAAAGGACGGTTTGGAGAAAGAGAATGATCAGAAGCATGAGGATGACGGCTACGAAAAGGTCTGCTATATGTGCCGCAGGCCGGAGAGCAAGGCTGGCCCTATGATTTCTATGGCGGAGGGAATGAACCTCTGCGTTGACTGTATGCAGAAGGCCTTTGATTCTGTGGCAAACGGGAGCATGGATTTTTCCAAGCTCCCCAATATGCCCTATATGAATCTGAACTTGAATGATCTGAATATGATGCCTCCTGTAACAGAGATCCCCAAAAAGCAGAAAATAAAGAAGAAGCAGAAGGAGCAGCCGGCGCTGACTATGAAGGACATACCGGCGCCCCATGTGATCAAGGCAATGCTGGATGAGTATGTGATCGGACAGGAAAAAGCCAAAAAGGTAATGTCGGTAGCGGTCTATAATCACTACAAGCGGGCATTTCTGGGAAGTGAAAAAACAGAGGGGGAAAACGAGGAGGTAGTGATCGAAAAATCAAACATCCTTATGGTAGGGCCTACGGGAAGCGGAAAGACCTACCTTGTAAAGACTCTGGCAAAGCTTCTTGATGTGCCCCTTGCCATTGCAGATGCCACTTCCCTGACAGAGGCGGGCTATATTGGAGATGACATTGAAAGCGTAGTCTCAAAGCTTCTGGCAGCGGCAGACAATGATGTGGAGCGGGCCCAGAAGGGTATTATCTTCATCGACGAGATTGACAAGATCGCCAAGAAGAAGCAGACAAATACAAGGGATGTCAGCGGCGAATCTGTACAGCAGGAGCTTTTGAAGCTGTTGGAGGGCAGTACAGTGGAGGTGCCTGTGGGCTCCAACCAGAAAAATGCCATGACGCCTATGGCAACGGTCAATACGGATAATATCCTGTTTATCTGCGGAGGCGCTTTTCCGGATATGGAGGAGATCATTAAGGAGCGCCTGCTGAAAAAATCCTCCATGGGCTTCGGGGCAGTATTAAAGGATGCCTATGACAAGGACAGGGATATTCTAAGCAAGGTTACAGGGGAGGATCTGCGGGCCTTCGGCATGATCCCGGAGTTCCTTGGCAGGCTTCCTGTGACAGTGACGCTTCAGGGGCTGGATGAGGATATGATGGTCCGTATTTTAAAGGAACCGAAAAATGCCATTACAAAGCAGTATGAGCGCCTTCTGTCCATGGACGAGGTGAAGCTTGTGTTTGAGGATGAGGCGCTGCACTGGATTGCGGCGGAGGCATTAAAGCGGGGCACTGGAGCCAGAGCCCTGCGGGCTATACTGGAGGAATTTATGCTGGATATCATGTATGAGATCCCCAAAGACCCCAATATCGGTTCTGTGGTAGTTACAAGGCCCTATCTTGAAAAAAGCGGAGGCCCTCTGGTCCGTATGAGAGGATGACCGTTTGCAATTTGGCCTGCTTTTTCTCTGCAGCTATTCACGCAGGCTTAAAAATGTCTGGTATAGATCCAGCGCACCGTAACCCCACTGTGGATTGGGGTAATCCTGCGCTGGATTTCTTTTTGCCCCCCGGATCAGGTAGCTTTTGATTGACATCTCACTCATGGCAGGGGCATTCCCTTCTACAATTCCCCAGCTTAAAAGATTGGCCACTGCCCCGGCAGTGATGGCGGCGGCAATCGAGGTACCTGTGCGGGTGGTAAGGCGGGGGGAATCAGGGGCAGGGCCGCTTACGTTTACTCCTGGGGCAGCCAGCTCCGGCTTTATGCTTCCTCCTATGGCATAGCCGCGGCTGGAATGGATATAAATGCTGTTGTCCCTGTGATTGTAGGCACCCACAGAAATGGGTGAGGCAGTATTTGCAGGGTCAGTTATGGTATTATATGGATCAGGACGAAGAAATACGGTTTCATCTGAAATGAAACCGGAGGAAGGCAGCCACATATGATATTCTCCTGTAAGGCGCTGGGTGCTGAAAACCCGGATTGTCCAGATTCCGGCAGTGGGCGCTTCAAAGCGCAGGAATATCATCTGCCTTCCGGAACCGGCCTCGATCAGCTGGTAATTGACGGTAATGACGGTAGGCTCAAGAAAGAAGGGAATGACCGTTTCATTGGAGGCAATGATCGGAATGCGTCCAATCCGCTCACCGCTGGGTGAGATGAAGCCTACAGAAAAAATATCGGTGCTGGAGGCCCACAGCTCTGTGACAAACCCGCCTTTTGCCTCCCGTTCGCCCACTCTGATCTCCACATCCTCCCATTGATCCTCTGTATCAATGGTTCCCAGGTAATGATGGGCCATTCCTGTTTCGTTTCCCCCTGCAATGACAGAGGCAATCCCGAAATAACCGCTGTAGCTCTGGAAAATACCGCTTAAGGGGGATGTGCCCTGGTGGCTTCCCAGGTTGGAGCCAAGGCCTAAAAGGATCACCAGAGGACGGCGCAGCCTGGCTGCAGTGACTCTCAGGTACTTAAGTCCCATCATGATATCATTTTCCTGATAGGCATCTGCATCATGGGATACCAGGTAAAAATTCCGGAGATACTGTTTGGCAGGCTTCAGCTTTACAATGACTAATTCAGAGTGGGGGGCTGCGCCTGTAAAATCCTGTTCAGGAAGGCTTCCCCCTGCAGCAAGCCCTGCCAGAAAGGTGCCGTGCCCGGTGGGGTCTGAGACAGGAACCAGGGAAAGGGGATTTTCTGAGTCCAGAGCTTCATTAATCTGCTGATGGGTGTATTCAGTGCCATAGGAAGCGCCGCCGTTTTCAAAATAGGCGGGAACGCCCGGGGGGATCTCATCCGGTTCCTTTGGCAGAGACTGGTCCCAGATACCTTGGATCCGGGTGCTGCCGTCATTGTAGCGGAACAGGGGATCCTGGTAATCAATACCGGTATCTACGATTCCTACAAGCACCCCCTCGCCCATATTTGATAATGCACGGGTATTAAAGACGGCGAGGATGCCGGAGGCATCCATAGCACCGGTGTCGAGAAGGGAGAAAAGCCCTGGTATACTGTAATAGGGATAGCGCTGCAGAGAGATAGGGGCTGCAGCTTCAAGGGGAAGATGGATAATGGCATAGTCAGAGCTTACCACATCTATGCAGGGGAATTGCGATGTATCCTCCAGATCAAGCTGCCGGCTTCCGTAGCGATAGATAAAGTCAGCAATGGTCTCAGAGCCGGGATTAAAAGGGCAGTCAGCCATAACACACCTCAAAAGGGAAGTTTTCCACACTATATGCAGAAAAAGGCGGAAGTAGTAACAAAAAAATTGCTTTTTGCTGGACGGCTGTGGAAAAGTGGGATACACTAAGGATAGAAAAAGAGGACGGCTGTGGAAACACTTTGAAAAAGGAAGGCCCGGCTGCTGCACAAGGAGGAAATAGGATGTATGGCTGGCTGATCGCAGGGCTGACCGCCCTGGACTTAGGAATAAAAAGTGAGATAGAGAGAGAAAAGGAGGAGGAGTTCCCCAGGGAGCTTCCCCACTCAGGCGGAAAAATAAAGCTCCATAAAAGCCATAACCCGGGCTTTCCTTTTGGGGCCTTAAAGACAAGGCCTCAGCTTGTAAAAGGGATTCCTCTGATGGTGACTTCCGCGGTGGCAGGCGCTTTGGGCGCATTTCTTACAAAAAAGGGGTTTACAGGGCAGAAAATCGGCCTGTCCCTGGTGCTTGCAGGGGCGTTCAGCAATTTGTATGACCGTCTGGCAAAAAATTATGTGGTGGATTATTTTTCCATTGAATGGAAACGGCTTAAGGATGTAATCTTTAATCTGGGAGACTTCTTTGTATTTGCCGGAAGCCTGATCTATGTTTTATCAGAGCTTCTTTATGATATGAGGTCAGGGTCAAAGGCCAGAAAGCGGAGGTAAGACTGCTTCCCTGAATGAATCGTGCCTGCGGCAGAGGCTGCGGTTTGTGAAAACCGGCCTGCCGCAGGCATTTTTGATGCCCGGCATGGGACAAATCTTCCGGTAACGGTTTCTGGGACGGCCTTCAGCTCATCATTCCTCCCAGGGTTCCTCCAAGGCTGCAGATTCCCATAACGATCACAGCGCGCCCTGTATCCATGGGGGCGTTAAAATCAAGGATCCAGGAAGCAGTAAAAAGAACCAGAAAATAGGCCAGACCCGAAAGCAGGCCCCAGAAAAAGCGGCGCTGGTGGATCCGTTTCCCGGTTGCCAGACCTCCGGCAAGGCAAGTGATGAAATAGACCCCGTATATCATGAGATTCACGATCCCTTCTCCCAGCTGCAGCTTATAGAGCGCAAAAGCCAGGGCTGCCAGCAGGGCCGCAGACAGCACATAGGACAGCAGAAGGGAACGCAGCATAGGGCGCAGTACCCCGTTATCCATGTGATCCTCCTCCTTTCAAAGCGCTTATGGTCAAGTATATTCATAGTCAGTGACAAAGTATGACTGCTTTGCTTATCTTTTTCTTGCAAGGAAACAGGGGCTGTGGTATAATTCTTGGGAATAGATTTAAAATTAAGAGGAGGTGGCGTAGAATGAAGCACGTAAAGACTCTGAACACAAACACATTAAAGGATACAATGAAGAAGGGCGGATGCGGCGAGTGCCAGACTTCCTGTCAGTCTGCATGTAAGACTTCCTGTACAGTTGGAAACCAGAGCTGCGAAAACGCAAACCGCTAAGGATTTCTCCCTTTGGGGATAAAGCGGCTTAAACGCAGTTAGCGAGAGATTGGCAAGCCCCTATGGTCGATGGGATTATAGGGGCTTTGCTACGTATAGACATGGGACGGCATCAGACGGGAAGCCGGGCCGGCCCTTTAGAAAGAGAGAGTAGATTTCGTGATACATCAGTATATTAATAATGGATATCATATTGTACTGGATGTGAACAGCGGTTCCGTCCATGTAGTAGAGCCTGTAGTTTATGATGCCATTGCGGCAGTTGCAGACCGCGTTCCGGAGCTGGATAAGCCGGAGCCTCTTTCCGGCGAGGTGAAGGAGGCTGTAAAGGAAGAGCTTTCAGGCCGTTATGAGGATAAGATGATAGAGGAAGCGCTGGAGGACATCCAGGAGCTTATTGATGCAGAGCAGCTTCTTACAAAGGATATTTACCATGACTTTGTCATTGACTTTAAGCAGAGGAAGACGGTAGTAAAGGCTTTGTGCCTTCATATTGCCCATGACTGCAACCTGGCATGCAAATACTGCTTTGCAGAGGAAGGGGAGTACCATGGCCGCCGTGCTCTTATGAGCTACGAGGTAGGTAAAAAGGCTTTGGATTTCCTGATCGCAAATTCCGGAAACAGGGAGCATCTGGAGGTGGACTTCTTTGGCGGCGAGCCTCTTTTAAACTGGGATGTAGTAAAACGCCTGGTTGAATATGGCCGTTCCCAGGAGGCGGAACATCACAAAAAATTCCGCTTTACGATTACGACAAACGGTGTCCTTTTAAATGACGAGATCATGGAATTCTGCAACAGGGAAATGAGCAACGTGGTATTGAGCCTTGACGGCCGCCGGGAAATCAATGACAAGATGCGCCCGTTCCGCAACGGCAGCGGAAGCTATGATCTGATCGTTCCTAAATTCCAGAAATTCGCCGAAAGCCGCGGACAGATGAATTATTATGTAAGAGGAACCTTTACAAGGAATAATCTGGATTTTGCAGAGGATGTCCTTCACTATGCAGATCTGGGCTTTGAGCAGATGTCCATGGAGCCGGTAGTTACCGACCCGTCAGAGCCATATGCGATCCAGGAGGAGGATATTCCTAAGATCCTGGAGGAGTATGACCGCCTGGCAGTGGAGTACATCAAGCGCAAGAAGGAAGGCAGAGGCTTTAACTTCTTCCACTTTATGATCGACCTTAAGGCTGGCCCATGTGTGGCAAAGCGCATGGCAGGCTGCGGTTCCGGAACTGAGTACCTGGCAGTGACCCCATGGGGCGACCTCTATCCCTGCCATCAGTTTGTAGGAAATGAAAAATTCCTTCTGGGAAATGTGGATACAGGGATTGTAAATACACAGATCCGTGATGAGTTTAAGACCTGCAATGTATATGCAAAGGAAAGCTGCAGGGATTGCTTTGCAAGATTTTACTGCAGCGGCGGCTGTGCAGCAAACGCATATAATTTCAGCGGCTCCATTAACGGCTCCTATGACCTTGGCTGCGAGATGCAGAAAAAGCGCATTGAGTGTGCCATCATGATTAAAGCTGCCCTGGCAGATGACGAGGCTTAATAATATGAAATATCAGGTAATTACAAAGGATGGAAGAGCAAAGCGCGCCACCATGGAAACCGTCCATGGCACCATCCAGACTCCCGTATTTATGAATGTGGGAACCGTAGGCGCCATTAAGGGCGCTGTATCTACCGATGATCTGCGCCAGATCGGCACTCAGGTGGAGCTTTCCAATACCTATCACCTTCATGTGCGGACCGGCGACAAGCTGATCAGGGAATTCGGAGGGCTTCATAAGTTTATGAACTGGGACAGGCCGATCCTTACGGATTCCGGCGGTTTCCAGGTGTTTTCCTTAACCAGTCTCCGCAAGATCAAGGAGGAAGGCGTTTACTTTAACTCTCATATTGACGGCCACAAGATTTTCATGGGCCCGGAGGAGAGCATGCAGATCCAGTCAAACCTTGGCTCCACCATTGCCATGGCCTTTGACGAATGTCCTCCCAGCCATGCAGATTATGACTATATCCGCAATTCCGTTGACCGTACCACACGCTGGCTTGAGCGCTGCAAGGCAGAGATGGCCCGTCTTAATTCCCTGCCGGATACCATTAACCGGGAGCAGCTTCTGTTTGGCATTAACCAGGGCGGCGTCATTGATGAAATCCGCATCAACCACGCAAAGACGATCCGTGAAATGGATCTGGACGGATATGCAGTGGGCGGACTGGCGGTGGGTGAGAGCCATGAGGAGATGTACCATATTCTGGATGTGACGGTTCCTCATCTTCCGGAGGATAAGCCGGTTTATTTAATGGGTGTTGGAACCCCTGCCAATATTCTGGAGGCAGTTGACCGGGGTGTGGATTTCTTTGACTGTGTATATCCTTCCAGAAACGGACGTCATGGACATGTATATACAAACCATGGAAAGCTGAACCTGTTTAACCAGAAGTATGAGCTGGATCCAAGGCCCATTGAAGAGGGCTGCGGCTGTCCGGCCTGCCGTTCCTACAGCAGAGCCTATATCCGACATCTTTTGAAGGCGAAAGAAATGCTGGGAATGAGATTATGTACCTTGCATAATTTGTACTTTTATAATACAATGATGGAAGAGATTCGCGACGCTATCGAGGAACACCGCTATGCGGAGTATAAAGCTGCCAAGCTTTCAGGTATGGCGGGCACTCATTAAAATAACAGACTGTCGTGCGAGGCGGCGGCAGAGGTGAAGGAGGAAGCAAAATGAATACAGGTAGTCCTATGTTTTGGATTCTCTATATTGTTCTTCTGGGCGCAATGTTATACTTCATGGCAATTCGTCCTCAGAAGAAGGAAAAGAAGAAACAGCAGGAAATGCTCAGCAGCGTTGCAGTAGGTGATACGATCCTTACAAGCAGCGGCTTCTACGGCGTAGTGATCGACATGACTGACGATACTGTGATCGTAGAGTTCGGCAACAACAAAAACTGCCGTATCCCAATGCAGAAAGTTGCAATCATTCAGGTTGAAAAGCCGGAGGCTTAAAGCTTTTGCGGCATCAGCCTAAGAAAACCCGGAGAGTGTTCTTCGGGTTTTTCTATATAATAGATTTTGAAGGAGGGTCAGTCCATGATCAAAAATATTGTGTTTGATATGGGGAAGGTATTGCTTGATTATGATGCAGAGCTTGTATGCAGCCATTTTATCAGCAATGAGGAAGAGAGAAAAGAGGTCTGCCGCTGTGTGTTTGTATCTCCGGAGTGGGTACTTCTTGATATGGGCGTTATTTCGGAGGAGGAAGGCCTTAAGTGCATGCAGGAGCGTCTTAAGACGGAGCATGAAAAGGAGCTGGCAGCCCTGTGCTTTGCTCACTGGCATGAATACAACATGCATCCCATAACAGGAATGGAGGAGCTGGTGCGCAGCCTAAAGGCAGAGGGCTATGGAATCTACCTGTGCTCCAATGCCTCAGTGCGTCTTTTGTCCTGCTATAAGGAATTGATCCCGGCCATTGACTGCTTTGATGGAATCCTGTTTTCGGCAGAGGTGAAATGCTTAAAGCCCCAGAAGGAAATGTACCAGCATTTATTTGACCGTTTCAGCCTGAAACCGGAGGAATGCTTTTTTATTGATGACTCAAAGATCAATATCCAGGGCGCAAAGGACTGCGGTATGGACGGATTCTGCTTTGCAGAGGGAAATGTTGGGAAGCTTAAAAATACGCTGCGGGAAAAGGGAATAAGATTTTTGCAATAAGAAAAAGCTCCCTGCCGTTTGGCGGGGAGCGCTTTTCTAAGGATTTCGGATTTTCAAAAAGGGTTGAAGGATAGTTGTTTAACTTTCGTGCATTTCTTATGGTCTTAGTATAGCATGGTCTTTCCCGAAATGTTTGAATGTTCTTTGAAAAGATTATTAAGAAAATCTTAAGTTCGCTGATACAATAGTTGTAAGAGGTAAAAAAAACGTAATATTGTAAAGATGTTCCAATTAAGGTATGATGTGAGTAGAAGCAGATCGTGAGTCAGAAAATGGGAGGTTAGAAATTTGGATAAGTATACGCATTTAAAAAAAATGATGGATGTGTCCGCTGGACGGCAGAAGGCTTCCCTTGTTTTAAAGGGCGGACGGGTTGTTAATGTTTATACGGGACAGGTGGAAACCCTGGATATTGCCATGGAAAATGGTGTCATTGCAGGCCTTGGGCAGTATGATGGAATTGAAAATGTAGATTTGAAGGGGCAGTATGTGTGTCCTGGCTTTATTGACGGCCATATCCACCTGGAAAGCTCTATGGTTTCCCCATGGGAATTTGAACAGGCGGTTCTTCCTCATGGAACAACGGCAGTTGTCACAGACCCTCATGAGATTGGCAATGTGGCAGGCCTTGCAGGCATTGATTATATGATGGAAGCCACCAGGGATTTACGCCTGGATGTATTTTTTGTTATGCCATCCTGTGTCCCTGCTACGGATCTGGATGAGTCAGGGGCAGTGCTTGGGGCCAGACAGTTAAAGCCTTACTATAATAATCCCAGGGTACTGGGGCTTGCGGAGGTAATGAATGCTCCGGGAGTGGCAGCCGGGCTTCCTGACTTGCTGCAGAAGGCGGCAGATGCAGCTGAGGCTGGAAAGATCATTGACGGCCATGCCCCG
>OLRK01001306.1_pt1 | contig 21563 bp, 19 predicted proteins | sample 1672911 | NCBI WGS metagenome assembly OLRK01 (sample SAMEA3136736, study PRJEB25190) | human gut metagenome | biome: human gut; feature: human-associated habitat; material: faeces | place: Austria | collected 2013 | reverse complement strand
AAATGGGGGATGAAAACGAGGTTTAGTTGGAGAACACATTCATGCGTTTGTCGTGGCTATAACCGGATTCGCTCTTTTGTTTATCACGGTTTCGCTGTATAATGAAAGGAAGATATTCCGCCGATAACTTGGGAAGTTTTTATGTATCTGGATCAACTGTTATATTTTTCCGAAGTGATTCGCAATCACTCCATCAATAAAGCGGCTCAAAACCTGCATATCTCCCAGCCGGCTTTTCCGTCCATCACCTGTTTACCGGCGTGCGGAAACTGCTGCTGGGGGCAAACCTCCCTCTGGCTGAAAAACCGTGGCTTTCCCTGGAGGATCTGCGGACGCTGACCCTGGTTTATTACTCCAACACCGCAAACCATGATAAAATTTCCACAATCTATGAGAAATATTTTGCCGAATCCATCCTGCTGCCGGACCGGGATGTGATTATGGATCTGGTCATAAAGGGAGAGGCCGTGTTCCTCCCCATTTACCACCTCATCAAACACCACTATTACGTAACAGCGGGATTAGTCAGGGCTTACGACATCCCCATTCCGGAAATCAATCCCACCGCGCCGATTATTTCCGTGGAAAACACACAGCTTTCCCCCTGTGAGCGGGTGTTTTTGGAGTATCTGTTTGAACATTTTTCGGATGCGCTGTTATAGGGAAATGCTTTACAAATCAGAATTCAGGAGATGGATCATATGATAAAAGAACAGATGATAGAAAAAATGATAGTATTCTGCCAGGGAAACACCCATGACATCAGTCACTTTTTGAAGGTGCTTTCCTTCGCGTCGCTCATCGGCCGCATGGAGAGCCTGGATGAAACGGACTTAAACACCCTGGAGTACGCGGCCATTGTACACGATATTGCCTGTCCCCTGTGCCGTCTGAAATACGGACATACCAAGGGCGGCTATCAGGAGTGGGAAAGCGAGCCGCTTTTGCGGCTGTTCCTAGAAGAATTTCCCATATCGGAATCTGTAAAAGAGCGGGTGATCTATCTGGTATCCCACCACCATACGTATCACCCCGTAGACGGTATCGACCATCAGATCCTGCTGGAGGCGGATTTTCTGGTAAATGCGGGTGAAAGCTAAAAATACGCCAGAGTGGTGGAGGAGTTCCGGAAAAATGTGTTTAAAACCGTTTCCGGGCTGCGGCTCTTGCAGGAAATGTATCTGGCCCGGTGAGCAAATCGGCGCAGAAAGGCCTTCAAAACCGAATCGAGTAGGAGACGGTGACTAACTGCCGTCCTCTCACACCATATTGCGTGTCGAGATTGATACAATCTTTGAGTAGGTGCTATCGTTTTTACATTTTCTAAGAACGCCTTAAAATTAAGACTTTCCCAACTGGCAAATGCACCCTCGCATGGGCGGCTATCGTTTTGTTAGTCGGGATTGCCACACTTCCGATCTTTTCAAATGTAACTTTTAACGATAGCCTGTTTTTCAACAAGGCTATCGTTATTTTTTGCACCCAAGGAACTGTCTTGCCTTTTCAAGTATCCTTAGCATCCGAAAATTGTACATTTTACATTTTCAAATTTTACACAAAAACATCTAAAAAACAGGCTGCAGAATTGAATTGGGCACGATGATTGTACTATTCGTATCATCCTTATCAGAAAAATTATTATTTATATCCGTCGTTATAATACGCTTACTTTCAGCTAATAATAAAGTTGGATGTGCCATTTTTCTCAAATCATCACCAACAAGTTCAAGGACTGGAACCTCTCTTTTTTCCTCTAAAAACTTAGCAACCCGTAGTTCTTCAATCCCAGCAAGAACTCTTTCATGTGGTACATAAGCATCGTTTTTTATAAAGCAAGATACAATTCTCCATGCTGAATAGAAAAACTGCATAAAATTGTTTTCATATAACAACGGACAAACTATCATACCATTTCTCATTTGACACGGCCTCTCTTGCTCCCATCTTGAAGGTACTATGCCAATTGCAAGCCCTCTTGCATACCTTAATGCCAAATGATTAATTTTAACAGAAGCGGCAACCCACATATCAGTATCAGTATTTCCAATAAACAAATCAGCTTTCCAAATACCAGTTATAGACACTGGCAAATTCTTTCGCACATTGTGGAAGCGAAAAGATTTTTGCATTTCTTCTAAATGCTTTTTGATTTTAATTTTTTCGCCATATGGGCTGCTCAGCAATATTGAATTTTCTGTTAAGACGTTTAATAGTTCATTATTTATCTGTAAAACATTTGATTTTTCAAATCCTAATAATATAGATGTGGTATTTTTTCCTTCTATTCCACACATAGATAACGCACTCTGAATTCTCTCAATCACTAAAGGATTTTTATTCCTTATAGCAGAATGAACTGCATATTCAAAGCATATACCACAGTCACCATCACCTTCTCTATAGTTTCTTGCTAGTTCTCGAAGTCGTATTCTATCTATACCACCACAAGATTCAACCACTTCACGTTTTAATCCAATTAACAGCCCAAAAAGAATAGGCGCAACCATTGCATAAAGAATTCTCTCTTTATGTCTATGGCTATTCTCATGGTTTGGAAAAAGGTCGTCTTGCTGAATAACATCTACTATGCGCATTTTTATCCACTGCACCTTTCCATCTTTTTACGATATAAAAACATCGCTTATCTTTTATGAAACTATTTTCTTATCTAAAGCTAAAAATTCTGATCTGTCAGCCACTACCACCAACGTTAAAATTATACATCAATTCTTCGTATATTTCCATAAACTGTACTATTCTATTTTCCTGCAAATGAAAAAAGCGGCCGAAGGCATCTGTTCCATTCCGATGCTCCGGCCACTTCTGGTTTTAAATTCTTGTTTCCACTTCTGTGCCGTTGCGGAAAGTGAATACCACCCTGCCATCCGCATAGACCGTGGCGTAATCCACCAGCCGGTAAAACAGCTTCTCATCAAAATCCACTGGCAGTTTTTCCGTTTCGCTAAGCTCCGCCAGGAATCCGCTGAAAATGTCATACTGGATTTCCTTTCTCTTCCTCTCCTTTTTCAAACTGTCCGTCCGGCTCTCCAAAGCGGTGTACCGGCTGACATACCCATCATACTTTCTGCGGTAGTCGTGCTGGTCAAGTCTCCGGGTTGCGTTCTCATCGACCAGCTTCTGGATCAGCCCCGCCGTCACTTCCATCTCGCTACTGACCGATTCCAGCTCAGAATCAATGGCGCTGCAGTCTGCCAACATTTCCATGACCGCCCTGCAATCCCCGATGATTTCCTCCCGCTTTTCCATCAAGCTGCCGACCGCCGCAAGGAACAGCTCCTTAATCCGCTGTTCGTACAGATGGGGCGTGGCGCACTTGCTTTCTCCTTTGAACTTGGCATTACACTGCCAGACTGTCCGTTTGTATTTACTGTTGGAGTGCCACACCTTTGAGCCGAAGTATTCTCCGCAGTCGCCGCATTTCAGCTTTGCCGAGAATGGGCTGCAGCAGCTATGGCTCCTTCCCAGGTTCTTCCTTCGCTGTATCTCCATCTGCACAATCTGCCACTCTGCAGGCTCGATGATAGCCTCGTGGCTGCCTTCCACATAATACTGCGGCACCTCCCCTTCATTTTCTTTGCGCTTTTTAGAAAGGAAATCCACCGTGTAGCATTTCTGGAGTCTGGCATCCCCCTTATATTTTTCGTTGGAGAGAATGTTCTCCACGGTCCTGTGCCGCCATACTTCCTTTCCCGTCGGCGTCGAGATACACTTGTCCGTCAGATATTTTGCGATAGCGTAAGGCGTCCGCCCCTGCATGAACATCCGGTAGATGAGCCGTACCGTTTCCGTTTCTTCCGGTACAATCTCCATCTGCCCGTCCTCGCCTTTCCGGTATCCGAGGAAAGAGCTGTACGCCAGACTGACCTTGCCATCTGCAAACCGCTTCCTTTGCCCCCAGGTCACATTCTCAGAAATAGACCTGGATTCCTCTTGTGCCAGCGAGGACATGATGGTAATCAGCAGTTCTCCTTTGGAGTCCAGGGTATAGATATTTTCCTTTTGGAAATAAACCTCCACGCCCTTTTCTTTCAGTTTACGGACCGTTGTAAGGCTGTCCACCGTGTTCCTTGCGAACCGGCTTACAGACTTGGTCACAATAAGGTCGATCTTTCCATCCAGGGCATCCTGTATCATCTGGTTAAAGCCGCTGCGGTGCCTTGTGTTCGTTGCGCTGATCCCTTCATCCGTATAGACTTTCACAAACTCCCATTCCGGACGGGATTTGATGTAGTTGGTATAATAATCCACCTGCGCCTCATAGCTGGTAAGCTGTTCCTCGTTGTCCGTGCTGACGCGGGCATATCCAGCGGTCTTCCGCTTCGCCACGGCGTCCTTCCTGACACCGGTATGGAAGTTTCTGGTTGCCGGTATTACGGTAACATTAGCCATTCTGCCCCTCCTTTCCAGTGTTTCCCTTGCGGACTTCCCTCATCAAAACCCTCAGTTTCTCCCTGTGTGCCTCCGAGGCCTCTCGGTCATTCCAATAGGCTTTCCGTCTTTCACTCATCTGTCTGCGCTGTTCCTCCGTGAAACTGTGGGGTTTCCAGTATCCCTTCATCCGCTCACTGATCTGCCTGCGCTGTTCCTCCGTCAGTTTCCTGCCGGAATTTTTCAGGCTAATCTGACGTTTCTGCTCCTCCGTGCAGATATAAGCCACTTCATGCTCCTTCCACTGTTTAACGATTTCTTTCCCGTCTTTCAAACAGAATACCAGTGTGCGGTTTTCCTCTGCCCGGACAGCCGTTATTTTACTCCTGAAAGCATCCTCAGTGACTCCGCCTCCGATACCCTCGGCAGCAAGCCGGAAAAGTTCATCCTCCGGGATGATGTCTGCGCTGCAGTTTTTCAACCCCTCTTTTTTCCGTGTCTTACAGGTCCATGTCCGGTATGACAGTGCGCCAAACCGCACATAATTTTTCCCGCAGCGGCAGCACCGCACCATGCCGCTAAAAGGGTAGGTCTGTGTTTTCTGCCCTTTTTTCTTAAAATGCTCTGCCCTGCGCTCCATCTCCTCCTGGACCTTGTTGAATGTATCCATGTCAATAATGGGCTCATGGGTTCCGGTGGCATGGTACATCGGTTTTTCGCCTTTGTTGATGATACACTTTTTTGTGATGTAGTTTTCACGGTAAGTCTTCTGGAGGAGCAGGTTTCCGGTATAGGCATAATTGCGGAGCAGCTTTAAGATCGGGCTCCTGCTCCACCTGTTCCCAAGCCTCGTCTTGATGCCTAACGCATTCAGGCGGTTCCGGATGGCGGTTGCCCCCAGCCCTTCCAAATACCAGTCGAATATCATCCTCACAGTTTCTGCTTCCTCCGGCACAATCTCATACCGTCCGCCTACATTACGATAACCGAGCAATGTGCTGCTCCACGGTTTTCCTTCCTCGAAATTCTTTTTGATGCGCCACTTCTGGTTCTCACTTGCAGAACGGCTTTCCTCCTGCGCGTAAGAGGCAAGTACCGTCAGCATCAGCTCGCCGTCCGTACTCAGCGAATGGATATTCTGTTCCTCAAAATAAACATCCACTCCGAGTTGTTTTAGTTCCCGCACCGTTTCCAGCAGCGTCACCGTATTCCTGGCAAAGCGTGAGATGGATTTGGTCAGAACCATGTCAATCTTCCCAGCCCTGCAGTCCGCCAGCAGACGCATAAAATTTTCCCTGGTATCCTTTGTGCCGGTCCGCGTTTCGTCCGCATAAACCCCGGCATATTCCCAACCGCTGTGGTTCTGGATCAGTTCGCTGTGGTAGTTGACCTGCGCCTCCAGTGAGTGGAGCATGGCGTCTTTGCCGGACGGTACACGGCAGTATGCGGCCACATTTTTATCCCGTGGAAGTCCCGGTACGGCTAAAACTACCTGTGTTACTTTCCTGCCCATGTTGTCATCCCTCCTACCCAGATTTGAGTGTGGCTGCTTTTTCACCTCCTCGCCATACCAGAACGTTTTTTACTGCCTCAAACCGGAAAGGTTTTATGAAAAATCTTCAAAATTTTTTTATTCTGTCAATCCGACAGTTTTCGACAACAGAAAGTAAAAAGGCCAATCCACGCAAGGCAGACTGACCTTTCTGGCAAGTCCATCCTTGCCACATAAGTGATCTTGTAGTTGTTTCTTCCATCGGGAAAATCTTTTGCCGATGTGGTTACAGGTAAACCTTATTCTTCTTAAAATTCAATCTGCGCCAGTACAAAATTGTCTGTACGGAACGCCTCATCAGCCTTCGCCGCAACTTCCGTATGTGCCTTGCTTGCCATCAGCGCCTCAAAAGCCACCTTGTCTTTCAAATCGACAAGCATCGTAACGATATTGTCTGGGCCTGCCCAGCCAAGATTTCTTGCCACTGTAATCGCCTCGATCTCCGGCACGCTGTCTTTCATCGCACGCATTTCAGCCATTTTCTTCTCTACCACTTCATCGGATACACCATCTTTGATGGTACACATAAAAATATGACGGATCATATACTTTCCTCCTACTAGCCATTCTTTCTGATTTCACTTCTCATAACATCCATTTCCATGATATTCTGTTCCAGTTCATGAATCTGGTCTAATGTTTCTTTCCTCTTATCGCCTAACATCCGCAACCGTTCTAAATCCGAACACTCCCCGGCAGCAAGCAGTTTAAAATAATAAAGAATCTCCTTTTCGGAAAACCCGATTGCCTGAAGCTGGCGTCTCATCCTCTGCTCCATTTCTGTTTTTACAACACCTCCTCTACGATAAAAATCCGCAGGTGTACTTTATTTTGCTTTTACAAAGATTTCCCAAGCCGGAACGCCTCCTGCGCATAACGGGAAGTACGGGCAAGCTCTGCCGTGCCGCAGCCATATCCCAAAATCATACCACTGTCACGAAATCCCAGATACCGGCTTAAACCAAGGTAATAATCCTCTATATAGTGCATCACTTCCGAATCTGTCCTCCATGCCGAAGCGATCAGAGCAGACTTCACTCTTTTCGCTTTTAGCTGAGAAGAAAAGCAATGAAACCGGTCGATCAGAATTTTCATCTGCCCAGATAGACCGTAAAAATAAATCGGGGTTACAAATACCAGCATATCCGATTGCAAAATTTCTTTGCGCACGCCTTCCATATCGTCTTTTAGCACACATGGCTGTTCTCCCCATCCGCTTGCACAGCCCATACAGGGATTTATCCGCATATGCGCAATATCCAATTCTGTCACGGTATGCCCATTTTTCTGCGCTCCCTTAGCAAATGCTCTTGCCAGAGTATTTGACGCTCCATTCTTATGAGGGCTGCCTTCCAATAATACGATTTTCATATGGACTCCTTACGCGAACGCCTGCGCTGTTCTTTCCAGCTCTGAGCGAATCGATATATGCTGCGGGCAGACCTGTTCACATTTTCCGCACTTTACGCATTCCGCTGCCCGTTTCTTCCCGTGTCCGCTTACTAAAAAGTTTTCCTGGAACCGAGCAGATGCCTCGTTGTGATACAGCGTCAGGTAATTCATCGTTGTAAAAGAGCCGGAAATTCCAATGTTCATGGGACAGACCTTTGCACAGTAATTACAATTCGTACAGGGGATTAACGGAATCTTCTCCAATTCCTCCTGAGCCCGACGGATTACGTTCTCCTGTTCCGGCGACAGACCGGCAAACTCTTTCATATAAGACAGGTTATCCTGCATCTGTTCCATATTGCTCATTCCGGAAAGCACAGTAATCACTCCGTCCAGATTTGCCGCAAACCGAATTGCCCATGACGCCACGGAATGTTCCGGCTCCGCTTGTTCAAAGACTGCTTTTACTGACTCTGGAGGCGTGGCCAGCATTCCGCCTTTCACTGGTTCCATGATAACAACCGGCTTTCCGTATTTTCTTGCCATTTCATAGCAGGCTCTGGACTGAACGGTCGGGTTTTCCCAGTCCGCATAATTAATCTGAAGCTGAACAAATTCTGCCTCCGGATGCGCTTTCAAAATTTCCTCCAGTTCTTCTGGTGTGGAATGGAACGAAAATCCAATATGCCGGATTTTTCCCTCCTTTTTCTTATCCGTCACAAAATTCCACATATCAAAGTCTTCAAAAAACTTTGTACGTCCTGCTCCCAGATTATGCAGCAGATAAAAGTCAAAATAGCCGGCTCCTGTTCTCTCCAAAGACTGCTCAAACTGAGAAATCGCATCTTCGCGAGTCTTACAGTTGATCCAGGCCGCATTTTTTGTGGCCAGCTGATAGCTCTCGCGAGGATAACGCTCTACCAGAGCTTTTCTGATTGCATCCTCACTTCCCGCATAAGCCCATGCGGTATCAAAATAAGTAAACCCTGCCTCCATAAATCGGTCTACCATCTGCTTTACCTGGTCAACATCGATGGCATCATCCTTTTGCGGCAGCCGCATCAAACCAAAGCCCAATTTCTTAATTTCTTCTCCTAAATATGGCATAGATCCTCCTTATCCGACAGCCTTATGCCTGTATCATTCACAGACAGAAGGCCGCCCTGCCTTTTACAGATTTCTCCCCAACTGGTATGCTGCTTTCATATGATCTGTTCTCTTAGTCATAGAAGGTGTTCCACAGCCAGTGCCTAACACCATCCCCTGATTCTGGAATCCGAGATATTCGCATATTCCCAGATAGTGATCCTTCAGATAGGACAGCGTTTTTTCACTGCCATCCCATGCCGCAGCAATCAGAGCCGTTTTCAGCCTTCTTCCTGAAATACTGGAATTAAAGCTATAGAACCGGTCAATTGCCGTTTTCAGCTGTGCTGACATTCCAAAATAATAAATCGGGGTCACAAATACCGCCATATCTGCGCTAAGGAGCGTCTGCTCAAGAATGGACATATCATCTTTCTGCACACATTTTCCCGATGCACCGCAGCCATCACATCCCATACAGGGATGGATATTGGCATGAGCTGCGTCAAAACTTTCTACTGTGTGTCCAGTTTCTTTGGCACCGCGGATAAATTCCTCCGCCAGAAGGTTCGATGAACCGTTTTTATGGGGACTTCCTTTGATTATTAAAATTTTCATTTCTTTTTCTTTTACCTTCCAAGACTGTCAATCCACCCAGCCAGTTCACTTTGTGAAGCTCCAGCACTCAGCCGTCTGCCCGGCAGGACATCGGCTCCCTTACAGGATTTTTTCAGAATGTCCGCTGTCTTTCCCATTCCGCTTCCGCCGGAAGTCGCAAAGGGAATAACTGTTTTCCCGGAGAAATCATAACTTTCCAAAAATGTCTGGATAATCCGGGGTGCTTCATACCACCAGATTGGAAAGCCGACAAAGACCCGATCATACTGTTCCATATTTTCTACTGAGCCTGCGATTTCCGGTCTGGCGTTTTTATCATTCATTTCTTTACTGCTGCGGCTGCTATTATTATTCCAGTTTAAATCTGCGGATGTATAGAGCTGCGCCGGTGTGATTTCATACAAATCGGCATCCGCTACCTTTGCCAGTACCTGTGCTGCTTTTGCAGTTGCACCACTGGCAGAAAAATAAGCTACTAATGTCTTACTCATAACAACTACCTCCTTATAAAGTTTCCAAAAGCGCAGCCAGCTTTCCGGCATGATTCTTCGCTTTCATTTGCATTTCTTTCATTTTTTCCTCGTCATTTCTGCTCTGATAGGAAACCCCGCCTGTATAAACAAAGCCGGAAAACTCCATTTGGCAGAGTCCGCAGGTTGCTTTGATCGGCGGCAGGAAATCCTCAATCTCATAGCCCATAGCTCCATCTCTATGGTACAGTTCTTCCGGCGCTCCCGTTGTAAAGGAAGCCACCAGCTTTTTCCCTTTCAGCTTATCCCCGGTAGAGCCATGAGAAAAGCCATGCTGGAATACCTGCTCCATCCATCTGCTCATCAAAGAGGGCATCGCATACCAGAAAATTGGAAACTGAAGCACAATGACATCTGCCTTTACCAGCTTTTCCTGTTCCGCAGGAATATCAATCTGAAAGTCCGGATATAAACGATCCAGATAATCAAACTCTGCCTGCGGCAGCTCTTTTTCCAGTTCCTCTAAAATGGTCTTGTTTGCAACGGAATCCTTCAGATCCGTATGTCCAGATACAATTAGAATGTTTTTCATCGTGATCGTTCTCCTCTCTTTATTTCACTCCGAACCGCGCAAAGAAGCTCTCAATCTGCGCCGCGTCCTCATGGTTCATAAAAATATTTTTCCCTTGATCAAATGCTTCAATGGCTTTCTTTTCCTCTTCCGAAAGCTGAAAATCAAAGACATTCAGATTCTCCGCCATACGCTCTTTGTGGGAAGATTTCGGGATAACCGGAATCCCGCTCTGAATCAGGAACCGAAGCGCCACCTGACCTGCCGACTTATTGTATTTCGCACCAATCTCATTTAAAACAGGATTTGTGAAAATCCCATTTTCCCCGCGGGCAAAAGGAGCCCACGCCTCGATATGCGCGCCATATTTTTCAATATACTTCCTGTCGTCTTTGTGCTGCTGGAACACATGGGTTTCAAGCTGATTGATCATTGGCTTGATCTCACTGAAAAGCGCCAGATCCATGAAACGGTCGGGATAGAAATTGCTGACACCGATTGCCCGCACCTTGCCTGCCTTGTACGCCTCTTCCATAGCGCGCCATGTGCCATAGTAATCGTTGAATGCCTGATGAATCAAAAGCAGATCAATATAATCGGTTTTCAGTTTCTGCAGGGACTCCTCAATGGACTTTTTTGCGTTTTCATAACCTGCGTTCATGATCCACACTTTCGTCGTCAGAAACAAGTCCTCACGTTTTACCTTCCCCTTGGCAATCGCTTTGCTGACGGCGTTTCCAACACCTTCTTCGTTGTAATACGCCTGAGCCGTGTCAATCCCGCAATACCCGACTTCAATCGCATCCGATACGCAGCGCTCACATTCCTCGGGGCTGATGAGGAAACATCCATAACCAAGCATTGGCATTTTCACTCCGTTGCTTAATGTAATGTACTCCATAAAAACCTCCTCGCTTGAAATAAAAAAACTGTAGATGTACTCTCTTTTATTTGGTACATCTACAGTATAAAATAGCCTTTTCAAAATGCAAAATGCTTATATTCAGGCATCCGCAATTCATTTTTTGTATTTCAATTTTGTTCCTGCAAAAATTGAACGAACGCCCTTGTCGCCTGGGAAACCACCCTCCCTCTTTTCCACGCAAGCATCGAACCAACAGACAGCTCCGGATCAAGCGGCAGGAATTTCATATCGTCATAGTGACAATCCTGCTCCAGACAAATCACTGCGCCCTTTCTTTCACGGGCAACGATCACCGCATTGTGCAGGACATTGTAATTGGCGCTGAAATCCATCTCCCTGGCAAATTCCCCTGACCATTCCTTCAGCTCCGTATGGGCAGGCGTATTGACATGGATCGTAAATACCAGAGTTCCCACCAGATCGCCGGGATAGATGGCTGTCTGTCCCGCCAGGCGAGCATCTTTATGGATCAGAACGCCCCACCGCTCTTTCGTCCGCATGGGCAGTGTTTCATACTGTTCCAGTCCAAAAGGCTGTAAAAACAGTCCGATGTCCAGCGTTCCCTGTTCCATGCGCTCCTGTATTTCCTCATTAGAGCCGCTGTATAATTCAAACTTTACTTTGGGATAGCGTTCCTGAAAAACCGTCATATATTTTGCCAGTTCCTGCACGCTTTTCAGTTCATTACAGCCAACGGAAATAATCCCCGTCAGCGTATCCTCATTCTGCGCGACTTCGCTTTTCGCCTTTTCTGCAAGGGATACAATATCCTGCGCCCTTCTGCGGAACAGCATCCCCTCATTTGTGAGGATCACGCTATGGTTGGTACGTTCAAACAACTTTGTGCCAAGTTCTTCCTCCAGCTGCATGAGCTGTCTAGAAAGGGTCGGCTGCGTCACATGGAGCAAGCCTGCCGCCTTTGTGATATTTTCTTCCCTGGCAACCATGAGAAAATACTCTAATACACGAATATCCAAAATCATCACCTGCCTTTACTGCATATTATAACTTGCGCAGTAATCAATTTCAACATTTCTATTGGATGGATATTCAATATATCAATCACGTTTCTCTATTATTTTTAATTTCTCCACCACATACCGCAGCCACTCATCGGGTGTAGGAATATCACCAGCACAGGGAATCTTTCTCCATTGAGCCCTTTTCTCCAAATCTGGGTTATTCCACCCTTTTTCTATGCGGGCAGAAATAACCGCCCGCATTTCTTCAACTGTGATATTCCTTTCACGAGCCAGCCTTTCAAATAAGTGTTCTTCCTTTTCCACATCCGTACCTCCTGCAAATAACCTTCCCTTTTCCTGCCATACTAATTCTATGCCCTTTAAGGGAAATATGCTATCTACTGATTGTGACTATTATAGCACCCTTTTGGGAATTAGAATAGATACAGATAGGCAGGTGATGGCATGGATGCGCAAAGACGCATAAAGCAACTCATGGAAGAACGAGACTGGACGGATTACCGACTGGCAAAGGAATCCAATCTTTCCCACTCCACAGTCACAAATATGTTCAATCGGAATAATGCTCCGACGCTGCCAACCTTAGAGGCGGTCTGCAAAGTATTCGGTATTACTTTAGCGCAGTTCTTTACAGAAGGAAATAGCTCCGAATTGACGGAGGAACAGCGCATCTTATTTGCAAAATGGAGTACCTTAAAAGACGATCAGAAACAGGCACTGCTTGTACTGATTGACACCATGAGAAGTTGAAAAGCATATTATTTCCAACCGGGCGGAAATAATGTGCTTTTTACTTTGGTATGATATGAAAACTGCTATCGTTAAAATTTGCACCCAAACTCACGCTTGGGTGCATTGTATCAAATTGTGGTACGCAAGCCACCGTGCATACCGTTCGGTACACGGCGGTTTCAATCATTGACGTGCAAAGACTGATAGGCTATGGCTAAATCGTAAAAGCCACTGTTTATCCGTCTTTCTTTTACGCTCTCCGCTGACTTTTGTTTGTTCAGCGCCGTCTCACGACAACGGTCACCCCTTTCAGGGCGTATCATACAGGCCTCCCTGGGCACCCCACAAAAAGCAGACCCGCTGAATTTATCAGGTCTGCTTTTTATAACTCATATCCAGAAGATCTTTTATTTCATCCTCTTGAACACTGCCATAATCAGAGCATACCATTTTTATTTTCTGTATGGCGAAGGACGGCATTCCAATCTGCTATTATGTAATCGTTTTTTCTATGTGTTAAGAGAATAGGCAGGTTTTACTGATTATTCTACCCCTAAAGCCTTAAACACTGCATCCTCTGCGCTCTGATAAGGAATCAGCTGAAATGCACTCATTAAATCCGGAGGGACTGTCGCAAAATCGACGAAAGATGTACTCGGTATCAGCACCCGTTTTGCACCGCTGTCCAGACACACCTGCAACGTACTTGCAAGCTCATCCACCTTTATCATTGTTCCGCTGATGCTGATTTCACCCAACACGACCAGAGAACTCTGCACCGGCTTTCCCAATGCGACAGAACACAAAGCAATTAACGTAGGCAGTGCCAGTTTCCCGGTCATGCCAATGCCCTGTAAATCCTGGTAGTTGATGATATAGTCTTTCATCGTGGTGCTGATGCTGCCGCTGATACGGTTAGCATTTGCCTTCAGGAAATTAAATGCCGTGTTGGTAGATTCTTTCGCATCACGGTCAGTTCCAATGCCAGTTCTTTCAAACTTTCCGTTTCCAGGAAGCATCTGAGACTCCAGCCGGAACACACCGATCATACCGCTCTTGCCTTGAGATGCAGTATAGACCTGACCAGGGTTGCACATTCCTTCCGGAATTAACTTTCCGCCCCCTTGTTCCGGCACGGACACATAGTGTTCGGACATATCATCCATATCAATGTAAGAGAAGTTCACATCATAGAACTCCATACCGCCCAGCTTTTTCAGCTGCTCTTTTACACGGCGTCGCATTTCCAGCGCAAGCTGAAGAACTTCTTCCAGCTGTTCTTTTGTAAACTCTCCATCCGGATAAACCAGTTTCAGATAACCGTCAACCATTCTTCTAACTGCAATGGTATCTCTCTGGTTCAGGTTTTTTCCAAGCCGGAAGTACCGGTCAATGGCATCACCATATTGTTCCTTCCGCAGCTCACGGATAAACTCAGCGAGATAATCGCTGATGAACCCATAGTCGTTCGTAAAATGCTCCGGTCTGAACTTCGGAATTTCCCACCCCGGCAGGTAACAGTGCATACGGTCTAAAAATGCTGTATCCGTGCCCATTTCAGGCGGGAACGGGTCAAACAGGCTGGAGGTTTTTAGCAGCACATCCACACTCTGGTTGATGTTTCCGACAAATACCATAGATGCGGAAGCCGCTTTTTCCTCTTTACCACGGGCAAAAGAACCAGATGCCATATAGTCTTTCATAATCTGAATTCCGTCTTTGTCCTTAAAACGAATTCCCGCTACCTCATCAAAGGCAACACAATCCCATAAACCAACCAGACCTACTGTTTTTCTTCCCATGTTGTAGAAAAGGTTCGCAACCGTCGTCTGACCACCGGAAACCAAAATACTGTTTGGGGAAATCTCCTTGTACAGATGAGATTTACCGGTACTGCGGGGACCAAGTTCACAAAGGTTGAAGTTATTCTCCACCAATGGAATCATACGGGTCAGAAGCAGCCATTTTTCACGATAGGAAAGTGCATCCGGCTCCATACCAATAGAACGGAGCAGGATGTCAATCCATTCTTCTTTTGAAAAAGCCTTTCGTCCCTGTTTCAGGTCTGCAATATCAATATGCGGCATCTGAATCGGCGTCAGTTTACGGATCTGAATCGGATAACCATTCTGCTTTTCTTCCTCCACATATTCATAATCCAGCTGCACAATGCACCAGATACCGCCGCAGAGCAGCCGGTCGTATTTTTCCGGATATTCATCTTCGATGGGCACATTAGTCAGCCCTAAATTCGAGAAGGAGGCGAAGAAGCAATTCCTTTTTATATCCAAATGGACGGTGATCATATCAATGACAGTATGACTGCCTTTTTGACGTAGTTTGGAAAGGATTTTCTGTGCTTCATCTGGACGCACAAAGTTATCAGCGAGAATCCTTTTGACTGTCTGAACGCCGGATTCAATCACTTCTTCGTCATCGGAGCTGCAATACTGTCCCAGCAGAAATTCCAGAACATATACCGGGACATTTGCTCCTTCCTTGATTTTCTTAGTTAAGTCCTTACGGACAATCTTTCCGTCAAAATGCTGGCGGAGTTTTTCTTTTATTTCATCACGAATGCTTTCGCACTCCGTCAACTGTTCCATCTTTGGTTCCTCCTGCGATGCTTAACTGAAAAAGTCGAACTCGTCCACCGCAAAGGCAATGTCAATCTGAAATTCCTCACGCTGCGGAAGCTGGAGTCCCTGCTCGTCTGCAATCACCAAATAGTAGGCTCCGGTATTGCTGTACTTCAGCGGTTTCAGATTGAAAGTACAGCGGAATGTACGCTCTGTGCCGTTGTCGGTGGCTTTATCGGCGATAATCTTCTGAACATCACTGATCTGCTTGCCATTAGAATCTGTAAAATAAACCTGATAGGTTGCAGCTTCCCGGTTTGCTCCCACCGCATCCTTCTGATAGAAGTTCAGGCTGAAAATCATATTACTGATTTTCCGGCTTGCAGACAGCAGGCTCACAGTAACAGGTTTTGTATCGTACTTCTGCTTATTCCGCCGGTATTCCATCGAATCGTTTCTCAAATGATGATAGTGAATGACCGGAACTACCATTTCCTGCAAACTGATACCGCCGTGGACGAAGTTCAATCCACCCCCATTCATTTTGATACGAATGTTTTCTCTCGGTGCAAAACCTTCAAAGCCGGTTTCTCCATCCAGGAATTTCACCGGAATCAGGTAATCCGGTGAAGCACCTTTTTGCATGATGGCGTATCGTCTGCCATATTCCACATCCATACTGTTAAAGCTGGTTTTGTCCACTTTGTTATCCTCAGTCAGAGGACTGTAAGTGTACAGAAATCCGTGGTCAGCGGTAATCAGAATATTCGTGCCACCAAACTCATTGACAATAATGCGCACCATATTTTTCATCTCAGAAATTGCCTTTTCACAAGCCGTGAAAACAGCGGTATCAGAGGTATGGCTTGCTTCATCAATGGTATCGTGGTAGATGTACACAACATCCATCCCTTTTACCAAGGCGCTTCTCTCGGCACGCTTCATGCCGATGATGTTCTTGTACTGCAACGCCACACTGGCAGGATTCGCCGCTTTCAGCACCTTGTCACGGTTGGTACTGGCAGTGGACTGCCCATCAGCCAGTACGGTCAGAACATCGTTCTTGACCTGGACGGACAGTTTCGTATGCGGGAGCAATGCTGCCATACCAAACTTCGTAATAGACGGGAAAATGCTCTGCATATTCTCCAGTTTCACCTGGCTCTGATTCTCTCGCTCAAGTTCTTCCGCAAGGGTAGCGGCTACCTCATAGCGCATGGCATCAGATATAATGACAAATATTCTGGAATCCGCATTTTGGATACGGGAACGATAAAAGTCCTCCTGCTGGGGAATTTCCAACACCTTTCCGTACTGTGCCAACTCATCAGCACACACATCTGACCAGTTCTTTCCCAGTTCGCCAAGAAACCAATGAGAGTACAGACCCTCTACTTTATCCACAACGTGCTTGAGCAGGTCGTCCAGCAGCATATTAGAGGTTTCCAGACTTCTTTGGAAACAGAGCTGGAACTGACGGTAATAGCGATCCATCTTGTAGTAATCATTAGTATAGTTCCTCCAGACTTCACGAGCCTGCGCAGTGTGGAAACCCGCAGAATGTTTCTTGAAGAACTCCTGCATATTTGCCACCTGCAAGATACCCTCATAGAAGTTGGCAAATTCCTCATACCAGGCACAGGTGCGGCGTTTTTCCACGATTTTTGTAATGACATCCGCATCAATGATTTGATCACTGATTTCCGTCATCAGTTTTGTCAGAATGATTTCATTGATACATGGGAAACACTCAGTATCCACCAGATCTTCCAATGTCAACTGACTGAACCGTTTCGGCAAGCGGGTTTCTTCCTCCACATAGCGGGCAATTTCATAAAGCTGCCGGTTATCCTCACTCCGCAGCCAGTCAGACACAAAATCATAGCAATATGCCTGATGGGGGTGGGACAAAAATCGGTCTAAGCCAGCCAGATGTTCCGAGAACATCGTCCGGGTAGATGCTGTCAGCAGCAAATGAATTGCCAACTGCCCGATGGCACCTTCCTCCTCGCAGTATCCGGTTCCCTGACGCACCATCGCCCAGAAGGCGTCCTGCGCCCCGTAATTTACAAAATCCTGATAAACCTGGTTGTTATGTTTATCCAGACCGGCACGGAACACGCACCGCATGATCTGATTCGGCTGAGGATCTTTGATACCGCAGATTGCCGCCATAACAGCCATGTGCAGCTGCGCCGGTTTCTCCGGGGTTTTGCTCTGAGCTGCTATCTTTGCCCGGCGTTCCTTAGCATTAAAGAATTTTCGATAGTGCTTGACTTCTTTCCGCATTGAAAAATTCGATACTAAGCCTACCTCATCCATCCACATGGAGATTAAATCAGCACGGAACTCCTCACTGTACAGTTTCACATCCATCAGCCAGTCGTCATCCGGCTTGTCAAAAGAGAGGGGGTTATACACCAGATAGTTGCTTGTCAGGTCGTCATATGACAACAGCTTTTTCACCATAAAGGTATTGCAGCCGGTCAAAACAACCAGTTTTGCATTGTCCAGCTGTATTTCGTCCAGCTTATCCTCAAACTCCCTGTCCTCATCATGCCAGAAAATGATGCGGCGATGATAGTATTCCGGCAAAGGTGCAGCAAATCTGCGATTAAGATCCCCTATTACTTTTTCTATATCCACGCTGCATTACCTTCCTTCCACATTATTTACATAAATTGTGCTTCGTGCTGCACCTTCTTTTCTCAGGTAATTCCCTTCAACCATATCTCGCAAAACAGCTCTTGCTCTACGCTGTTTTACTGCTAAAAGCTCTGCAACTTTGGAAGCTGTAATGAAACCATTTTCCAATACATATTTATAAATTTGCTGTTCTTGCTCATTATCCGGCAGTATCCCGGTAGTATCCGGCACTATCCGGGCAGAATCCGGCATTTTAACGCCATTATCCGGCACTGTATCGGCACTATCCGGCACTGTATCGGCATTGTCAGTGCCAACGACGGCATTAACCTGTCTCCGATATATATTGATGCGCAAATCAACTTCACCGCCAATGAATTCCGGTTCCCGAAGACCGGCAGCTTTTACCTTGCCAATGATTCTCGGAATCCCACTTCCCCAATGTTCTATCAAATTCATGTAGGAAAACGCATGGGCAAGCGTTTCATTCCTGATTTTAGAATAACCTTCCTTCATACGTTCCAGCGTCTGTCCCATCGGCAATTTCCCCGGAAAAGTAATTTCTAATCTATTGTCATATATGGCAACCTGTATCGTGCCATGATCCAGATAGCTGCGATGCACTATCGCATTGATAATCAACTCACGAATAGCATCCGGTGGAATTTCATAAACATCCTGACGATAAACGCCAACAATCTCCGCGCCCAAATGAATATTACGCAGGACAAACTGAAATGCTTCCTCGATCTGCTCCCACAGCGGACCGGTATATTCCCGACGGTCAACAAAAATCTCTTTTGTCGTTCCTTTGAATACACCACACTGAGTTGCCACATGAAGTCCGCCACATCCAGTTAAAATAGCATAGGCATTGGATGGATAGTCTTTTCCATCCCGCTCAATCAAAAGCCCCCAGTAACGAAGCTGCTGCCTGCCAACTTCTTTGACCAGCGCTTTCTGCTCCTCATTATTGGCGTTCTTAATTGCCTGTTCCCGCATAGCTTTACACAAAGCATCAATGTCTTCGTCTGTAATATTCAACCCGGCACACAAAGCCTGGTCAAAATGGCGGCTGCTGCCCTCAAACATCAGCTCTTTTATCATGTACTCGTCAGCAAGACGGGTAGTCCCGGCAACACGGACATATACGCCCCCCTCTTTACCAAGAGCCTTGATATAATACGGTCGCTGTCTTCCCTCAGAAATCTCTACGACAATAATCGTCTTGCCGTCCACTGTCTGAAGCGTAATATCCGGAATAATCGCCGGTTCACAACTATCCGAAATTGCATTCGCAATGGCATCCATTTTGGGAAATACATCTTCCTTATCGAAACCGACTGCTTCTCTGGTTTTATCTGCGATTCCAAAAATGATTCTTCCTCCTGCTCCATTGGCAAAGGCAACCACAGACTTCATATATTTAATGCTTTTCTCCGGCAAATTCTCTTTAAATTCCACATTTTTCGATTCCCCGGCAAGAATTTCCTCTATTGTCATCAGCTACACCTCGCTCTTTGTGGCAGCATTTGCTGCGCTTACTTTATTTTTGCAAGAACATCCTGGAATTTTGCATAGTTGACCTTGACGCCGTCGTCCAGATCAATCACAATCATCTGGTCTGCCAGATGATGAATCTTTTCTTCGTAGTTTCTCAGCTCGCCATCCTGATCTTTCAGCTTCGTCAACGCTTTGTTCAGCTTCACACGCTCGCTGGTGGACGCATTGGCAATGCGGTTTTCCATATCGGCAATGGCGGTGCGGTAACGGCTCTGCTGCTCATGCACATAATCGGTACGGATGCGGGCAATGGTATCCGGCTGATAGCGGTGCATATAGATGAGAGCTTTGAAGCCGTTCTTCTTTCCGCTGTCAAAGAGCCAGTAAATCGGGCGTTTCTGGTAAATCTTGCAGTGGTCGGCGTAGAAGTCATTCAGGAAGTAGTTGCGGATGACCTCTCTCGGCTGTCCCTTGCCGCCTAACGCATCGGCGATAAACTTCAGGTTTTCTTCCAGTGTATCTTTGCCGTAAACCGCCTCAATGAACTTCACGAAACGTCCGACAATGTCATCGTCAAAATATTCATCGTCACAAATGGGGATGATATTGTCCTTATCAATGAAGTTAGCATCCCACACCATATCACCGCTGGAAAACTCATTCTTTCCGATGGCATCCATCAATTCCTGCTGGATTGCAGTATAATCCCAATCCCCACCGGCATAGAGCAAACCATCTTTGAGTGGCGAATATCTGCCGAACATACAGCCCACCGCATAGGAAATCAGGCTCTTGATGTCACGCTGCAAGTCAGCCTTGCGGACGGTCACATCCTTATCCTCAACTTCCGGGGTCAGTTCTTCCTGCAAGCCGTAGATGTCGATGAAGATGCGGTTCAGTTCTTCTTCGTTGGCTTTCAGTTGGGCAAAGCGGTCGTCGCACTCGGTTTCCCACTGAGCAAAGGCGTCAGTAAGCGTGGAAACAGGACATATAAGGGGGTGCTTTGTAAAATCCCAGGAGGTTTCAAAAGAATCCCAGTCCTGTTTCCCACAGATAATACAGTTTTTGACTAAACTATCAACATTCCCTCTTTCCGATTCGTCAATAATCAACGGTACACTTTCAAGGGGTTTCTGGTCAAACTTTAGATTTGGACACAGAATACGCAAAAACAGTACACCCAATTTGGAATTTAACAAGCCAAATATATAGTTCAAATTGTCCTTCTCGTCAGGAAAGTACACTGGTCCCATTGCATCAAAAAGGAACCCGTTTGGAGAATACCTCATCGAAAATTTTCCCGCCGTTAAAGCCGTCCACGTAAGACCTTCTCTAAAATAGAATGCCATATTTTGTGGACGAGATCGGAGTTTCCCCTTATCATCATAATAATGTTGAATCTGGAAGCCATCGTTTGACCAATCTACCACATACCAACAATTCCCAAACCATTTTCTATATTCTCCGCCTTTATTATAAGGGTACCATCTAATTCCATTGCTGAGAGTATATTCTCGATTTGGGCAATCAATTTGCATATTTATGGACGATATTTCAAACCAGAATCTCATAAACGCATCATTATTGCCTGTAATCAACCCTTGCTTTGCTGTTCCATACTTTCCAAGAGTCTTATCAAGCGCAAAATGATTGTAAATGCGTTCACTTACCTGATACGCAAAAGCACTACCTGGAATTTGCTTAAAATTACTTTGTTTTACAACATACTCACCAATCCCATCAAAAAACCATTGTTCCTTTTGTTCTATGCTATCAACCGCTCCCTGCTGCAAAAACAAACGTCTATACTTCCCCTTGAATTCTGGAATATATTTTCGTGTAAAGATAAATGCTGTTGATCCGAAATCAGATCCAAATATACCTCGTCCAAAATGAAGCATATTAACAAGCGTTCGGTTCTCAATCAAATCTATTCGGAATTTTTGGCAACCAGCCAAATTCATCCATACCGGAATGTTAATCATTGAAACAAAACCCAATGCGTTACACATGGACAGGTTTTTTTCCATAAATACTGTACTTAAGTCAACCTTTGTATCAGGATAAAGGTTCTTTACAAATTCACTTAGAGTGTCTCCCATATTTCCACTTCCCAT
>OLRK01001300.1_pt1 | contig 21619 bp, 29 predicted proteins | sample 1672911 | NCBI WGS metagenome assembly OLRK01 (sample SAMEA3136736, study PRJEB25190) | human gut metagenome | biome: human gut; feature: human-associated habitat; material: faeces | place: Austria | collected 2013 | reverse complement strand
TTAGACTAATCAGGCTGAACATCATAATAAAAATGCTAATGCCAATAATCGAGGTTAAAAGTGTATTATACATTCCTGCCTTGCTGTTGATAGAATCCCTTAAAGTACGCATTTGCAAATCATGCGAACTGGAAACTATGGAATTTAAGTGTTGTGTGATTTCTACTTTTTTGGAATCCCATTCAGTCGAAAGCAGTACGTCTGAATTGATATTATATCCCTCTGTCAGCATGGCTCGAATCAGCTCCACCATTATATATACCCTGTCTCCCAAAAGCCTTATAGAATAAGCCTTTGAACAGTGTTGACATTGTGACACATGTGACACCAATGACGGTATAATAAGCGTTGCATTCTAAAAGTGTCATGTGTCATTATTTAGCCAATGTCTTTAACCATTAATTTCTGTCATCCCTGTGGCAAACCATGCAAGCCCATGTGGCATAATATTTAACTAAATTTTTCTACATAATAAAAACCCTTCAAACGCGCAAATATCAGTAAGCGCTTTATAACCGCCCGGATAGCAAATTCGCAACTTTTGTGAGACACTTCAGATACTTGGAGTAATTCACTTCATATCTGGTTCTCAGAGTTACAAAAGCTGCACCTTTCTCTATATCGTTGGACGCTTTTGCTGTACCTGATTGCTCCAAAATATCACATTGGAGGAGTTATAATGAAATGAGTACAACTTCAAAGGAGGACCATTGGCTGGGGTTGATCACCCAGTGCAGATCCAGCGGCCTTACCGACCGCCAGTGGTGCATAGAAAACGGGATCCCGGTCAGCACCTTTTACTATCATGTCCGGACGCTGCGCAAAAAAGCCTGTGTAGTTCCGGACGCAGTGGAAACTTCCGCACAGAAGCAGGAGGTTGTCCAAATCCCATTTTGGGAAACGGAACAGGATCCTTCAGAACCCGCTGCTTTACCTATCCCTTCGGTCTGCCTGGAAATGCAGGGCATCCGTGTTGAGATCCATGAGCAGGCCGGGGCAGATGTGATCCGAAATACCCTGCTTGCCCTGCGGCAGCTTTGTTAGGCGAACTGTCCGGCGTGGCAAAATTTTTCCTGGTGACAGGTTATACCGATATACGAAAGAGCATTGATGGCTTAATGGCAATCGTCAGGGATACTTATGAATTAGATCCTTACAGCAACTCCCTGTTCCTTTTCTGCGGGAGACGCTGCGACCGGATTAAAGCGCTGCATTAATTCCGACATCGGAATTAGAACAAATCTTTGAAACTATCCCTGAGAAGAGAATAGACATCCGCAACACTGGTGATGTTGTTTTCTGAAATAATCTGTCGAAGCTGCTCCTTAGCTACTGGCATAAAAATACTCCTTTTCGATAAGAATTGTCATATCTGAATTCTTACCAAAAAGGAGCCATTTTTTCCAAAGACACAAACTATTTTACACTACCATTTTTGATGATATACTTCACTTACAAAACGTTTTCTTAACTATTTTCATGAATTCTCATTCCCATACCTAATCTTCATCACCCGTTTAGAAGCTATTCGTTTCTTTGTAAGTAAAATATTATCAACATTCATCATCACATCCTTGTAAGATGTCAACCATTTTCCCAGAGCATCTGGCGTAATATCCTCCATATAGCCGTATCCCCTAAGAATCTCTAAAATATCGGAAGCGCTTCCTTCTACCTGTCTCTCCTCATTGAGAACCTTTTTGAGATATTTCGAGAGGTCACACGATTTGTATATCCTTTCTTTCTTGGACTGTTCATACTGCAGTGAAGTCGAGACTTCTTTAATCTCCCAATTCTCATCCAATACTATACATATTTCCTGTTCTGCCACTGCCTTACCTTTAACCGAAAGACGCCTTACCCGTACTCCAGCATCTTCCTGCTTTGGTACACTTAATACCATCAACGTATCATAGCTTCCAGATGTCGCATATGTCCCGCGAATTGAGCGAAATACATCCTTATCCGTAACAGTTTTCGTCGTATGATCAATCACCACAACTGCAACCTGCCTATTTCTTGCCAAGGCGATCAAACGATCATATGCCTCTTTCTCCTTTGCATATTGACCGCCATTCCCTATTTCGTCAACTGTCTTACTTGTCATAATCTCGCCCAGCGTATCGATCACGATTAGTTTGCAATCCATATGGGACTCCAAATAGGAAAGCAATTGATCTTCGAATCCCTCACCTAAGTTTCCTATTACGTCTCTGTCACTCTGTGTAATAATATCAATATTGTCTAAAGACGACTCATCATTGCATAGAAGCTCTAACCTCTGCTGATGCAGCCAATTCGGCGATTCCAGATCACAATATAAAACCCTGCATTTTCGAGTTTCCATCCCTAAGAATGGCATGCCGCTGGCAACCGCCAAAACCATCTGCATTACGATAAAGCTTTTCCCACATTTTGGCTCTCCCGCCAATATAGAGGCCCCAACGGGAAGTAACCCTTTTACAATTTCATCCGGCTTTACAATTTCTGTTTCCATCAAATCTTTTGCGGTCTTGGGCTGAAGAGCATGAACTGATTTACTATGACCATATTTATCGCGAATAATAATTCTATCATCATCCATTATGTATCCTCCCTATAAAAGTGATTTTAGAGACTTCTTACCGAGTGCTTCCCTTAATTTTTTACACTCTTTCTGCAAAGCCTCCACTTCCTCATTTTTCTTTCTAAGCTGTTCCTTTTGCAGTTCAAGAGTTCTCTCCATCGCACTATCCAGAATGGTTTTCTGAACAGGAATAAACTGCCCGTCCATCTGGCGGATCCGCGCCTGCCTCATTCGCTCTGAAACCACCGGGTTCTTGTATAAAAACCCCCGTGAAACCCCAGTCCTTCTCACCAATTCCTGGGGAGAAATCCGCTCTTTATCAGCCAACATCCGCTCGATTTCTTTACAGACACTTTCTGCCTTTGCGCGGCTTACCTTCTTGTTCCGCTCTACCATCTTGTCTGCCTTTCCCATCTATATTCACCACCTTTTCAAAAGTTCGTTTAATATCTCATCTTTTTCCGCTCGTATTGACCTCGTTTCTTCTGCCAGATAATCTTCCCTCAATTTTCTGTAATTCTGTACAGATTGCAAGGAACTATGACCTAATAACGCTGCTATAATTGTATCATCGTACCCCAATTCCGCTAGACGCCGCCCATATGAATGGCGCAGAAGATGAGTTCCTACCGTAAATCGCCTGCCAGAATCGTCACGCAAGTCGTTGTCTTCGATAATTTTTTGGATCCTACCATAAAAGGTCCCATATGGCATTGGCATATCAGGATTGCGCTCAGCTACAAAAATATATTTCCTGTTTCCATATTTTTCTGTAGTATATTCTGCTGCCTTATTAATGATATTAACCACATCGTTGCTCACGTATTTCGAATACCCTTTCCCGGATTTTGACTGTACGATATATAGCTTATTATCCCCAATAATGCTGTCTCGTCTTAACGATAATGTCTCCGTAATCCGTGTGCCTAACAATCCTTGTAATACCCATGCTCGTCCAATCTGAACATCTGCTTTAATGATTGCAGAGTTTAACCGCATTATCTCGTCATTCGAATAATCCCGAAAAAGAATTTTAATCGCTTTACCAATATCACTTGAGAGGATAATATTATTCAAATTCCAATAATTATATATCCTATAAATCATTTCAATAACCGTTTTCAGATGTTCCAAATCTGTACGATAGGATTTGCGTTTTCCCTCTGTGTTAAGATAAATCAGATATGCCTCCATCATCTCTCGATCCAGTTCTGCAAACGAGGATACTTGCACATAATTCTGCCTCATAAAGGCCGAAAAACGCTTAAGAGCTGTTAATTCCGCCTGAATCGTCCCCATTTTTTGGCTCTTGATTAACAATGCGATTGCATTTTTAGTTTCCTCTCTCATACCATCCTGTAATATGGCTTTAAATGAAATTGTCTTAGCCTGCTTTATTGGATTTTGATATATTTCCATAGTTAAATTATCAAGATTCCAGATATCTTTTTGGGTCTCCTCTCCATCATCTTGATGGCAAAACTGCAATAGCCGGCGATAGAATCGTATTTCTTCAACTTCTTCTATCGCTACTCTATTTCTGCGCTTTTTCTCATGCGCTATTTTATATCCATGTGCAATCATCCACTTTTTATATTCCCGGATTTCCTGATCTATATCACGCTCTGATAAACTACCATTTAATATGTGATCTTGAGCATAGCGTACCCATCGATTATAGTGGAGTAACTCTGCACGGATACTTTTCAATTTTAATGTTTGCCCTCGATAAATGAGAAAGGAGGATACCTCCTCCCTCATTTTCGACGACCCAATCTTTGACAAGTCAAATTTATACGTCGGCGATATATATTTCCAATTTCTTTCCTCGTCAGTTGCATTTTGATAGCACCATAAGTCCGCAATTGCAATCTGTTCGCGCATTGGAGTCTCCATTCTGGTTAGTTCTCTCCTTTATTTGCAAAATATATTTTGCTTTTATATTCAATCTGTTCCGGCAGATAATCGATATATTGTTTTGTCATATTGCTGTCACGATGTCCAAGGTATTCACGCAATACTTGGATTGAAACATCGCCTCTATATAATTCCGTAGCTATTGTATGGCGATAGTCATGAGCTCGAAATAAATATGCCCCACAGTTTATTCCCTTCGCCTCACAATGCTCACGAATTTGTTTTCGAAATGTACCGGTGGCGTATGCGCCACCCTTTTTATTTTTAAAAATGAATTCGTCGTCTTTAATTCCTAACTCTGTTATATACCCAATCATCAGCTTAAAATATATCTGAGGAACGGGTATAATCTTTTCTCGCCGCTGCTTCGTTTGATGGATCCGGAGATATCCCGTATCTCCCCGTCGTTCGAATGCGCTTCCTTTTAATGTACAAACTTCTGAAAGCCGCAGTCCTGTCGCCCATATTGTCAAATACATTAATCGTAAATGATAAGGCAGATCTGCCAAAGAGTCCAGCATTTGCTTCTGTACACTTTCCGGGACAACGCGATTATTGTGTTGTACCCAAAATTTTTTATAGTAATACTCCGTTAAAAATGGAATATTTTTTAACAATCCTTTCGCCACCAAATACTCATAAAATCCGTATAGGGCTAACAAATGTTTGTCAAATGTTGCCGGTTCAATTTCTCTGGCATCAATTATCTGGAAGTAGGTTTCCATTTGATTACCAGATATATCTTTAATTTTTATTCTTTCCGCCTCGCACCATAGTAAAAAGCTATGAATATATCCGTATTTACATCGCACATTTACAATCGCTCCATCTGTAAGTCCAATTAAATACCGCATATAAACCTGCAAATAATTCCGGTTATCCTCATCATATATATCGTCAAATCGTAATCTCCGGACTGGATTTGACGGGTTATATCGATCCTCTGAAAATTTGAATCTGTCCAAATACCAAACCGTTGCTTGCCAGTTTACATCTTTCTGATGTATAAACAAATACTCCCTAAGATTATCGATCACTGTCATATATGTATTTAGCTTTGACCGTGCTCCATCCGCAATGCTTTCCCGAAATCCCTCAACTTGTTTTTGAGTTAACTGTTCAATGTCCTGTATTCTCTGATCCATACAGTATTGATATAGCATTTTCAGAGGACGTAAATACGCCTCATGCCGCATTTTCTGATTGTTTTCTGTTCCCAATACATGCATCAGCATATCAAATATTTGTCTTTTTACTGTTCTTGAACCAGGAGCAGAGAAATCAAACATTAATTCACTTTTGTCATTTGTATAATAGAGTGATTTTGCAATTTGATAATCCGGGTGATACTGCAAATATATAGGAATCTCTGCGAATACCAAAGAATATGTTTTTAAAGGGTTCGTTTCATTTGTAATTCGAGTAGCCTCTAACTTCAACTTATCCAACCCTTTTACATATTCCAGTACCTTCGATGGAGCAATAGTTTTTTTAAGGTAATCCTCATATGCTATCCTTACTTTACAGTCAATATCTTGACAGCGTTTTATTCCAAATTGAAGCAAAAATGCAGATACTTTTACCGCTACATGGCCGCTAACACAAGGAATCTTTTCTATTTCTCGCAACAGTGCCGGCGGATCCCTTGAGTAATATGCCACTACAATTGTCTCCAGTACACTGCCATAGCTCCTTTTTTGAGTTTTTGTTAATGCGTCATTATTTTCCAGCCATTCTCGATAGGCCATTTGACATGTAAGGTCAATATCTATAACATCCGTAATACCATATGTCAGCAAGAAAGTCTTAGCTGTCTCTCGAAGCCTCAGCGGAATCGTTTTACATTCATCAATCTGGCTTTCCAATCTTGCAGGCAATGCTGCTAATGCTGCAATTCCCAATTCCAATCACCTCGTCAAAGCAAAGATTTTACATCATACATCGGTTCTACCGAATCAAAATATTTCTTGTTAGCAGCTTCTTTTTCATCGTCATCAATAATAAAATATTGATTTGTAGTAGATAAATTACGATGTCCCATAGCACAGGCAATTTCTTCCAGTTCCCATTTCGCCCGTCTTCTTGCGTTTGCAAAATATCTCCGGAACTGATGGGGTGTGGCGTGAATATTTGTCTTCAATTCCAACCGTTTTAGCAAAGCATATACTGCTCCTGCTTTTAATGGTTCGCCTGCTGTCTCCCCCTCTAATACTACAAATAAATAATCTGTATGTACCAATAGTTGTCGATACTGCACAAGGTAAAGTTCTAACAGATCGAAGGTGCTATCTGAAAGATACAGCATCCTATTCTCAGCATTTTTAGCACGGGAATTATTGGCATTCTTGTCTCTATAGCAAACATTTATAGTTTGTCTACTAAAATCTATATCTTGTGTATATCTGATTCCCAGTATTTCCCCAATTCTTGCTCCTGTATCCGCCAAAAGAAGAATCAGTAGTTTATCCCTTATATTGGGTGCTGCCTCGACTAATTTGCGTATGTCATCTTGCGATATTGCTTTTACCCTCCTGTCCTGTCCCCTTAAATAGCCCGGAAAAGACTTACCCTTGATCTGCAGGCCTACACCAATTGAATTACTAGTATATCTTGTAGTATCTATCGTTACCTGCAGCTGCATCTGCTTAAATTCCACAGCCAAGTATGAATACCAGGCAAATACTACACGCAAGTATAGGTTGCATGTATTATTTTCTGTTTTTCGGGCATCTTTTTTATGCATTCCATTCTTAAGCCATTGTAGAAATTCGCAGAAATGTTCATATTGCTCCGCATACGGCATTCTAACAATATCCGACACTGTTAAATTATTACTATCTAGAAAATTACAGTAATAGCTGACTGCAAATGCACTCTGTCGTACTGTATTAGGAGATTTGTTTATCTTAACCTGATGCACCAGATACTTTGAGGCCGTTGTAACAGCGCTGTAGTCTTTCGTATCTCGTATTACATAATATATCTTATCTCTAGACTTAATCGTCTCTGGTACATATCTTTTAAACATCCAAAATCATCTCCTTTTTATTGCAGGGTGCAAACCGCACCCCGCAAATCTGATTATCCCTCTGCCACTGCTCCAAAAATATTAATATAGTCTTCGGCAGGCATATACTCTTCTGCCCATTCCTTGGCTTTATCTACTGTCATCAATATGAGTTTACTACTGCCTGACCATTCGTTTCGCGCTACCTGCACTCTGTATTTAGACTGACAACTACCTGTTCCCCAAAGGAAATATGTACCATTTTTTGTACGATACAACTTCTCGCTCCATGCAAAGAAATCGCCTGGCTGTGAGTAGCTTGTCTCTCCTAATAATGTTGCTGTATCTGTGTCATATAATTTTCCTTTGATAATTGCTTTCATTTTGGTTTCTCCTTTTGTGTTTATTTTTGTGTTTATTTTTGTTTTTATTTTATATTTGCATTATACACCTCGTATATACTGTTGTCAAGAATTTTTGTTTTTATTTTTGCTTTTTCTATTGTGTTCTTTATCTAATTCTGGTATACTTACTATATATTTTTAGAAATGAGGAATTTACGCTATGAAAAATCCACTTCGATTAGTCCGCTCATTTGATAAAGAACGTTTTTCCAGTCTCTTAAAACAAGCTGTTGGTTCTCGTACTCAAGTGGCATTTTCCTTACAATGTGGGATAAGTAACTCTTATCTATCCAAATATATTAATAAACTTATGGAAACTCCTCCAATTCCAAATACACTAAAAAAAATTGCGGATAATGCTGAAAACAATGTAACTATTGATGATTTAATTTCTGCTGCGGGATATGATTCCGATGAATACTATAGTTACGTTAATAACAAAGTTCTTTCAAGTCCATACTATGTAACAAATCAGCAGCGGAAACATCTAGGTGTAAATCGTGAGCTTATAGTAAAAAAACTAAAAGGTTTACTCTTGTCATCACTCACGGCTATAGATTCTATTCATTGCATACCGCTAAAACCTTGTCCTCCTTTTCGGGAAGGAATCTTAACCTGCGAGATAACCGATTCACCTTCTATTGACTTATGGCAATTTTTGTATGTATTTGATTATTCATTTGATAGTCAACTGGGATATATTGCTACTAATAACTATCATGAAATATCCATTATGCAATCGTACCCTTCCAGTGAAAATGAAATGCTAACAGAATCTAAAGTTTTAAGATTTAACGGGCCTAAAATTTCTTTGGTGGCAATAGAACAACGAACATATAATTATCTCCTATCTTATGCTGTTGCCCATTCACTTTATATGCCAATATCTGTTGTTCTTGTTGATATAAATGAATATGAGGTTATTGCAGAAAACTATATAAAAACTGGATATAGTGGTAATTTAAGCCAACTTCCAAGATTTCATCCAACCCAACATTTCACTGAAACCCATTCTTAAAAATAATCTCTGGCCAGTTATTTTGCGAAACAAAAGAACGCTTTTAGGTACGTCACCCGAAAGCGTTCTTCTTTATTAATAAGGACCACTTTAACTTTAATTCGCTATTCCATTTTTACAATTAAGTTCCTTCTTATATTTATAATAAGAATTTCTACTGATATGACAGCCTCGTCCTTCTAGCAGTGCCAAAGTATCAATATCTGATAAAGTCCCCTCAAAACTCTTGCTATATGCAACCATAATCTGTTTTGCAGCTTTGGACTTCCGAGTTTCGTATTTCTCCCCTGTAATCCGTCCGATCTGCTTACGCTTTTCCGGCGGCAGCAGACAATTCGTATCTTGGGTCCGTTGCATCCCTTCTGATACGCGCTTATGCAAATCCTCCACCTCTTTTTCGGCCTGCTCAAAAGCTATCCGGATTTGCTGTTTGCATACCTCCCTCTGATAATCATTAAGTGCCTCTACAATTCCATCCAGCAATTTCCCAATCGCTCCATCGGGTAAACTTCCTCTCGCAATTTGAATCTGCTTATTTTCCAGTTCTGCATATGCCGTCGTATTAATCTGAGGCTCCTTCAAAAATATCAATGTAATTCCTCTCGTATACCAATCCATATATTGCTGATACCCCTCTTCTGCATTTCGACTCATCCGGCTGACCGAGTCAAATACTATCGTATCTCCTCGCTGTACTAACTTACAGAGCCGGGAGAACTGTGGGCGTTCCATCTTTAGTCCCGTATACTTTTCTTTATAAATATTGGATTCCAATAAATCTGGAAATGCTTCTTTTACATTTTTATATTGACGATCTATCCGTTGCGTCTGCGTGGAAACCCGCAGATATGCATATAACTTTCCCATCAGTTTAATTACACCTCGTCTCAAATCTGAGTAAAGCTTATTTTAATACTTTGTCTTGCTGTGACAATGCTTACCAATCCAATCAATTCTGGTACTTTTGTGTTATAGCTTTATTTTGGTACTACATTGTAAAAAATTTCAGCGACTATAAGTTTTTGCTCACATAGCCGCTGCTAATTGTAAAGGCATTAATATCTTGGGATATAATAAGGCTCCTTTTCGTATTCTGCATATCCCACACTATCACATGAGGGAGAACTGTAACTGATATAGCGAGATCTACATGCATACATCGCCATATAATTAGCATATTCTGCGCCTGTTATCTCTCCATCTATATAAGCCTCTTGTGGCGTATCTCCAATTGCTGACTTCCTCTCCCATTCATTTTCTAAGTCCTTAATTTGATCCATCGCAACCCCGAATATCTTCGCGGCCTCCTGGATTGAGCCGATACGTGCGCCATACTCTAGCACCAATGCCCGCATTTCTTCTATTTTATTGTTTTCTCGTAAATGATTATAAATCCTTCTTATCTCATCAACAAATCCCTTGTGGAAAGCTACCTGATAGGCAAATTCTGATGCATCCAAAAATAGATTTTTTAGCACTGACATATCTTATTCCTCCGTATATATATTATTTCCCTCTGTTTTTGACTCATAATCAGTCCCTAAAAACATGATAAAATTGATATGGCTTCGGATTTCATCCCTTTTAGCTACATACTCAGCCATATTATGGACTCCCATTTTCCTTAACTGTTCCAAAGTTACTGGGTTATTGGTTGGAAAATCAGACATCTCCTTCACCTCCTCTGTCTTTCGTACTGGGAATCATCAGCGTACATCCCGGTTCTATCATGTTTTCCCGTCCCTTCACTTCTACTTTCATTTTTTTAGTACCCGCATTTATGATGTACGTGTCAAGCTCATTCATCCATGAGTAGAATTCAACCTTTCCCGGGAATGGAAAATAACGGTAATCAATGGCCTGTTCTGTCCTCTCGATAAAGCATCCCATAAGCACCGAATCCTGAACCATCCCCAAATGTACAGTTGGAACCCGGACTTCTATAACCTCTCCACAGCACCGATAAGCGGCCCCGACAAAATAATATTCCGCCTTGTCATCCAGGACAATCAATGCCCCGTCTCCCCGTCCGGGCACCTCAAGCCGCCTTTCATACGTCTCTCGCAGTTCCTCGAAATTGGGAAAATAGCGCTTTCCAGGTTCATCAAACAAATGGAAGAAGGCTTCATTAAGTCTACAATAATATTCTGAATTTTTTGTTTTGATAATCGCCGTATCATTAACAATTGTTACCGTAGATATTGCGGATGTGTGGATCTTTATCCCGTCCGCAAGGCGCTGATGGCCATGGACAATCCCGTGGGCAATGCAGCCTTTCCACTCTCCTTTTCTGACTGCCGTAATATACCAGTATTTCAATGTTTTCATTTCGAACCACCTCATATAAATCTCAAAGTGTAATGTCTAAATACGATCCACATCAAGTTTTGCTCCACAAGCACACCTGATCTCCGTCAGCATGCCGATTGAGGTCGGTGTAAAACGGTATTCATAACCGCCTCCGATGCAGCCATAATACTGGCTGCCATCCGGTTTCCGATACTTGCATTTATGTGTATTCTGCCAATGTCTGATCCGTTCCCATTCGCTGGCATCAAATCCAAATGTCATCCCGATTTTATCGGTTATTCCTTCTTCGCCTCGGCCAGCAGGCCTCTTCTGTTTTCTTGGATTCCGTTTTAATTTTCCAAAGATCATTACTTTAAAAATACTTTTTACCTTCCTGGATTTCATAAGCAATCTGTCCTTTCCCTAGTCCATCAGTCTTCCGTATTCGTCCAGTTCGATCTCCTTAACACGTTCCCTGCCCTTGTAATAACCGATATACCACGGCTCCTGCGGTGATACATACACGATCCGCCATTGGGTCCAATAATTGTCCCGTATCACCACCGCACGGGTTTTACAGCGGCAGATGGCCGTGTTCTCCCCTTCTCTTATCTGCGAATATAAAAAGTCTTCCAGTTCAGCCATGGAGAACGGTGACCGATCTTCCAGCTCCAGAAAAAAACGGGCCAGCCGGATCCGGTCTTCCGTCTTTTGGGGACACTCTGTGCCAAATTGTGACGGGACAATCGGGGCCTCTTCATACTCCGTAAAGATTGCGACCGGAACGCTGTCATCGTAATGCTCTTCATCATTGTCCCGCATTTCCTTCAAAAACCTCGCTGACTCCCTTACGGCGGATTCCCGCCAGCTCCTGATTTTTTTTGCTTCCAGTGCCCTCTCCGCCTGGGCATATGCCTTCTCATATATCTGCATTTTCATGATATCGGCTTCATACTTTTTCTCGAACAGATTATACTCGTCATCCGTGTAATCCTTTCCCAGCTCCTTCAGAGCCGCCAGGATCTCGTCCGTAATGTCCGGACAATACTTGCGCACCCGTTCCTCTCCCAACTGATCCAGAATCGTTTTCAAGGCACCGACAGCAAAACTGATACTGTACCCCTCAAGCCACAATGCATCCAATAATGTATCGCTCATTCCTATTTCCCTTTCAAAAATCATATTGACTCCGACTCCATATGTAATACGCGTCCATATGGATCCATACGGACCCTAACAACTGTCTCATGTCCCCGCCTATACTGGATATACCAGGGATTATTTCTGGATACATATTCAATTTTCCACAAAGCCGGAATCTTTCCTGTAATAACCACATGATTGCCGGATCGGAGTATGGTGCCTTCCGGGCAATCGCTCAAACCTCTCTCTGCTTCCTCTTTGGAGCTCCATTGTTGATTTTGCCTCCGAAGGAAATGTTTTGCCAGTCGTATCCTTACTTCCGTATTTTTCAGCTCATCTTTTTTAAACCCCTTCGGAAGGATATAATCCCTACCGACAGAAAAATACAACGCAATCGGCACTTTTCTTTTAAGGGCCTTTTTCGTAACTTTGGCTTCATCTGCAGTAACCAGGAACCCGGCAGCCTCATTCATGAGGCTTTTTACAGCGTCCTGCTCTTCTTCTTCCCTGAGGGCCTGCCTGGCTTCTTCTCCCAATTCTTTATACATATCCGTTTCCACCAGGATTCCTTGATATTTTTTTGTAAAAGCTCTATCTGCCTCAAAACTCTTTCCGGCATTTCGTAAATCTTCCAGCATTTCATCCGTTGCACCTGGGCAAAGCTTCCTGACATTTTTCTCCCCTTCGATTGTCATAACTATCTTAAGTTCTGACAGGATTCGTCCCAACTTATAGCCATGGATCCACATGCTGTCATACATTGAGTCTCCCATTACTCCCCATCCCCTTTTCTTTCCATATAGCCCTCCAGCGCACCATCCAGCAAGTCTAACGAGAGCGTGAAGGTATATGGCCCATACTCCCCATACGCCTCCGGCCGGCTGATCACATAGATTTCGACCCCTTTATCTGTCCATTTTCCTGCGAAATCCACCAGTTCTTTTCCATGCTGCGTTTTTACGGCCAGGCATCCGTCCCGGCCCGGTATCACCGCAATCACGTAGCATCCCTTTCTGGCCTCTTTCAGCACGGCCTTGTCCTTCTCTTCATCCACCACATACATATCGAGGAAACCGGCATTTCTAAGATACATAATCCCGTCCAGAATCCCCGCAGCATATGTTAGTGTCAGCTCGCACTCATTGGCCTCCATCCGTTTCTCCAGCATCCTTTCAATGACTTCCTTCTGCTCCTCCGTCAGCGGCAGGTCCATGTACTGTTTATCCGCTTCGCAAACCGCCTCCACTTTCTCTTTGTGCAGCTCCCAGCCCACACCATACACATGCGCCCGTTTCTCCCGCAGGGCCGTCCCCAGCTGCAGCAGCGTGTCATACAGTTTCTCCTTCTCATTCATCATCCTCTTCCTCCTCAACAGCCAATATTTCATCGATTTTTACGTCCAGGATCTGGCTTAATCCGTGCAGATGAGTTACCGACGGCAGGTTGACCCCATGCAGCCACTTGTAGACTGCCTGAGGCGAGTCGATTTCCAGCCAATCCTGGAGCTGCGCGACCGTTATTCCCCGGTCCGTCATCATCTGACGGATCTGCAGCCCCGTCCGCTTCTTTGATATTTTTCTTATTTTCCTTATCCTGACCCCATCCGCCGCGCCTCCTTTTTTCCCCGAAAAAACAAAAAAGGCACAGCAGATACTATCCACTCAAGGATATAATATCTACTGCGCCTATTGGCGTTCTACATATCCAATATTTGCTTTTCTTTATACTTTAAGTTTAATGGATGCCCATCCGATTGTCAATGACTTTTTGCTCTTTTTACCCATTTTTCAATGCCCTTCCGGTTAAATCTGCCATCTTGATTCTTCCGTGATACATCCTTCTCCATAATCTTTATAGATACCAGGACAAGGCATGGAGCATATCAATTCCGGCCTGTCCTCTTTTTATTTTCACATATGGAAGGAGGAATCCCATGGAACGGCATACCTATTACCCCGTTGAGAATCTCATCACATTAAAAGCGGAGAACAATGCCCTCTTTTCCCAGATGCTTGCAGTCACCGGACGGGTTTATCGTCTCTGCCAGCCGGCGGAAACAGCCATTGCGGCTGCGGTTACATTCATGGACGTCGCGGAATACCTGGATCTGCTGGATTCCCTTGCGGAGCTGCTTCATGGCATAAACCAGTTTTTTAAGAAGCAGACCGGCAGACCGTTTTTTAACCGTATCCCCGATTATAACCGGTGGTGCGTCAAAATAGCGGTTGCTGCCGCGCTGTATCAGGAGGCGTCTGCACTGTAAGGCCGGACCCAGGCGGTGCCGTAAAGTCATCCGTTATGGAGGCTTTGCGGCACTCTCTTTTTATAGGTTCCATATTTTCATTTATTCCTTATGATTCCATATAGGTGGCATTTTATGCTTATTGGTCTTCACTACACGGGTCTCTTAAATTTTCAGTTAAACAGCCGTATGTCATGAAATAGGAACGTCAGTTTATCAATCCGCTTATTGATATGCCAGTGCCCACAGTACCATTCCTTATAATCCAGCTTGTCCTCGATCGTGTCAAGCCAGTTTTCCGTAGACTTATCCACCTTGGACTGGTCAATCCCCGGCATGAAATGCTCCACCGGCTCGTATTTGCGGGGGCAGGTATGGGACAGTACCGCATCCACCTTCCAGCCGGCTTTATCCAATTGTTGTTCCACATACTCCTTAGTCTCATCGGAAGGCTGTTCGTCCGGAAACCAGCGATACCCCATCCGCAGCCGGTATTCCTTGTCCACGCTGTAGGCCCCGCCGATTGCCAATACGTCCTTCCCGCCAAGCCGGTAAATCTCCCCGTCCTTTGCAAACAGCAGGTTCGGGAATCGTTCTTCCTGATATACCATTCCGCCGTTCCATGGGATCAGCCTGTACCCCTCCACTGTCGCAGGCCGCATTTCGTGGTTTCCGTGTATCATCAGATAGGTCATCCGGGTGCGGGATACGCCTGTTTTTCTGGCAATGTCCCGTTCGTCGCCAAAGTAATTCAATCCCGCATCACCCAGTACGATCATAACATCGTCCCGCTTTGTACCCATAACAGAGCAGAAGTCTCCAATCTGCCGGAAATCCCCGTGAGTATCTCCTGTAACATATACCGCCATTGTGTCGCCGCCTCCAATCTGCTCAGCTATCCTCTAATCCCACAGGTCGTAAAACCATTTCGAAAACAGGTCAAATGCCTTATTCTTGCATTCTTCCCTGTATTGTTCCAGTCTCTTCTCTTCTTCGTCATACCTCTTGCAGAGCTCTTTGTATTCCGGCAGTTCACGCATGCCGTGGTATGTGGTAACATTCTGCTCCTTGTCATGTTCCCGCTCTTCGGGAGTTCTCAGTTTCTCCCCAAGCAGCCCGTATTGGTTTATAAATAACGAAAATGCCTTGGAATGTTCCTCTTCATATGGATTTTTGCGCCGGCACTGTCTTTCATCCGCCTCCCGGAACAAAGAAATCATTTCGTCCAGAATCCGATCCCACTCACCGTGGCAGGTATCATTGACCAGGAACCCTTCCTCATTTTGATAATTCTCTCCCAGTATGCCTGGGCTTCCGGTGCGGTTTTTCTTAAACTCTTCCATCATATCCGGGACGACATCCAGAAACCAGTCCCGGATGCTCCACAGATCCTTTTCGCAGTATCCTTTTGTAATTCTCTGCCTGCAGCAGCGCAGATCCAGACGGAACTGCCTCACGATTGCCTTCCAGTCCTTTTTGTATTTGTACCATCGGTAAGGCTCCCGGTCCCAAACATTTCTCATTTGGCGCTCACTCTCTTTCTGTAACCTGGTAAATACCATCATTATACTATAAATGGGCGCAAAATACATTGAACCACAGGTTGAATTGTCGCTGTCGCTGTGGATTCATAAGCACCGGAATGCTTCACAGGAATACTTGATTTTGGATCCATCGCCGGGTAGAATACCCCTATAGAATCAATCGAAAGGAAGTGATCACCGTGAATCTGACTGCCATCAGCCGCTATATCAGCCTGATCCTGCGCCATAAGCCGGAAGTCATCGGCATTACCCTGAACGAACACGGGTGGGCCGACGTAAATGCGCTGATCCAGGGAATCAGGGAAACCAAGGAACCCGCCTTCTCCAAGGAACTGCTGGACGAAATCGTCCGCACCGACAGCAAACAGCGCTATGCTTACAATGAAGACCATACATTAATCCGGGCCAGCCAGGGCCACTCCATTCCCGTGGACGTGGAGCTAACGCAGGCCATGCCGCCGGAACTCCTTTGGCACGGCACAGGGGAGAAATATACGGCTTCCATTGAGAAAACCGGCCTGATCCCCAAAAGCCGGCTTTACGTCCATCTTTCCAAGGATATGGATACGGCCATTGCCGTAGGAACACGGCACGGAAAACCGGTTGTCTATCAGGTCAGCGCTGGGCGTATGGCGCGGGCCGGTTACGCCTTCTATCTTTCCGCAAACGGTGTATGGCTGACAAAGGAAGTTCCCACAGAATTTTTTCAAAGACTTTCGCAGGAAATTTAAACCGGCTATAAAAAAGATACGGGAGCTGCATCCGCGCTGCTCCCGCACCTTTTTGCTTCCAGTATGCTATGATTCCGCTTATCAGCCATCACTCTGATTCGGAAACAGCGTCAAACTCTGCATATCCCGTCTCATATTCCACATAAATTGTGGACGTATCATTGGAAACATATATCTTCTGACCCACCTCAACACGGCTTCCGCACCAATCCTCCGCAGGTTCCTGTCTGTTGTCTACTTCTTTTACTTCGCCAACCTGCTCATAACCATCCGGGAGTGGCTGATCAAATCCATTCGCCGTATAAAAATAAATTACCCCATTGTACATAATCTGCGGGCGCTGTACCTCGTCGGACGGATATCCAGTCGGAGTCAGTTCCTCATGATCGGGGTTACAGCCGCTGAAACCGAGCAGGCAAAGCATGATCAAAAGAATTTCTATTCTCTTTTTCATACGATTGATTCCTCCAGAATGTCTAATTTGTGAACCGTCTTATTCCCAAGTAAATAGAAAATCAAAAGCGAGATGTATCGTTTTTATAATCAAATAAAATAAGGCCACACTCTTTACAGATAAAGCCTGGAAAATCTGTTCCCGTAAATGCCTTTCGGGCAATCATAACATCATCCTCACACTCAGGATTTAATGAAATTTTATGTTTTCTTTTGTTAAATGCGACAATCTTCGATGTCTGTAAATAACCCGGCTTCATATCTTTTCCACACTTAGGACATTTCATCAGCATTACTCCTCTTTTTGCTCATCAATGAACTGTGAGCTAGTTGTTTTTCTCTTTCCAAAAACACCCCATAGAAATAATTCCAAAACCTACAACTCCCAGCGTATAAGCCCAAAAATTATTTGTGCTAAGTGCAATTCCTAATAAAATAATACCAATACCCAACAATTCAATTCTGATGCCTTTCATAACGCAGCACCTCCGTATTTTAATTTATGCTATTTTCATTCGCCCTTTTTCACTTTTTTCCTGATTATGACCTTCACAATCAGTGCCGCTAAAATAATCGCGCCTGATACGATGCCAAACAGCAGGATAGCCGTGTACCATGGTGCGGATGACGCCGCATAAATCTCAGGATGCGTCGTATAATCCCAGTATGTATAAACGCTTCTTGCCAAAAACACTCCGATAAACGCCCCAATCAGACAGTTTAAAAATGTATTGAGTTTATTCCACATAGAGTCCCGCTCCCTTAAACAACCATCAGCCCTCAAAATCATCGTCCAGCAGCTGCACCTTCAAGACTTCCTGGATCCCGGCTGGAGATGTTTCCTGTACCAGTCCCGTAAAGGTAATCGAAATATTATCACCCTCTTCCAGGTCTTTGGCGCTGATCCTCGTCCCTCGCCACAGATAAGAGGTCTCTTCCATTACGGGAAAAGTAAATCTGCCCCTGAAATTAATATCATTGATCTCCATGCCCTGGACCGTTATGGAACTGTCGGAAATGTCGGTAATGGCCGCGTAGAACGTCTCGGTCTCATAACTGGCTGCCGCACGTTCCATCCGGTCATACGCCGTCTTATATCCGATCAGATATGCTCCGGCAGCAATAAAAATCATTAAAACTGCTGTGCCGGCATAACGCATTGTTTTTCCATTCATCATGTTCACCCCGCTTTTGCGTTTCCTATCCTCATATTCATGTCGATTAAAAGCGGTCAGTCCGCCTGCGCATCCGTTTCCTCTGTCCTGGAAATTCCGCTTTCATCCAGCAGATCCGACGGGACGGCACTGATGCACGCCTGCTCTTCTTCACTTAAGCCGTTGTACCACGCAAGCCACCGAAGGGTATCCTCCGACAGTCCGCTTTTATCATGCCATCTTCCCGCAAAATAAACCCGATTGTCGTCCACGTACTGCCGCTCAAATACCAGCCATTTGCCGTCCATGCATACTTCCAGGGTTCCTTCCTCCGGTCCCCACTGATATCCATACCCGGCGCCGAAATTAGACTGGTTGTTTTCAGACGGCACTTCCGTCCGGTCCACCGCAGATGTGATCTCGCCGTCCATGATGCCGCAGCGGCCCGTAACCGTGCTTTCCCTTCCGGTGTCATAATACATCGCCCCGTCTGCCATAACCATCGGAATCCTGTCATTTAGCGGCGCTTCCCCGGATTTCAGCAGACTGTCCAAAAGCTCGCCAAGGGCTGGGGCCGGCTTGTAGATCCCCTGGTAGGACTGCTCCACATAATCCGTGCCTTCCGTTTCGTAATAGAAAATCGTGTAAACACGGCCTTCGGTATCTTCAAAATGAATGGATGTATATGCATCCGCCTGCGGGACATCCTGCACAGACTGCAGGTTTGTTGGTTCCATGTCCGCCAGAATGGAAAGCAGTTCGCCGATCTGTTCCCGGTTCCCGCAGTCCGCAGCCACTCCATCCCGCTCCACGGAAACCGTCCGCACCTGTTCCTCCGGCGGCAGCACGGCAGGTTCCGCCGCGGGAGACGGACTGCAGGCGGAGATTACTGCCACACAAGCCATCCACATCATTCCGATAAATCCTTTTTTTAATCCATGACTCATAACGCCCGCCTCCCCCGTAATGCAATCTTCAACGTCCGGTTCCTTTAATAAAACTATACCATATTCCGGCGCTCCGTGTATTACTTATGCCTTACATTTTATTAAAATCTCCGATTAGATGACAGCGATCCACGGCACTTAAACTTCCAGTATCCCGTCATCCTGCGCTTGTCTTTTGGAGCCTTTGGGCTGCTTTCCGCTCCGCGCAGACGGAAGTTCCTCAAAACAGCTGTAAGCGGGATAGAACCTGTAAGGGATGCGGATCCCGACAGCCCCGTATCTCTGTTTCAGTACGCAGACCTCCAGTTCCCGCGGGTTCTGCCCCTGTGCCTGAAAAACATCAAAGTCCCTGGCCCCGACACCCCTGTACTGCATCCCCAGCACGGTATCGCAGGAATATTCAATGCTCCCGGTATCCTTATACGATCGGAGGGATACCGGCTGGTCGTAGCTTTCCCGGTTGAGGCTGCTGATCAGGACAACCGGCAGTTTCCTGGAATCACTCAGGGACTTAAGCACACGCAGGCTTTCATCCACTGCCTGCTTGTCGGTAAGGCTGCCCTTTCCTTCCGGCGCGGCAAGGATCTGCAGGTAGTCCACGATGACCACCGGGATAACCCCAAATGCGGATATGTATTTTTCCACATACTGTGCGATGTCCTCCGCGGTCCATGCCTTGGCCCCGCATTCTTCCACCGTGATGGTACGGCTGCGCTTTTCCACTTTCCCGGCGGCTTCTTCCACGGCCATCCATTCGCGGCCCGTAAGCTTTATAACGGCCGTGCGGCTTCTCAGCTCGCCGGATGTCTTTAACAGGCCTGCGGATGTTTCATACCAGTCCGTGTAAAGCTGTCTGCTGACAGCCTTTGCCGCCAGATCCACGGGCTTCATTTCCAGGGAAAACACAATCACATGGGTTCCCTCTGCTGCCATTTGTTCTGCCATCTGCATCACATAGGTTGATTTTCCCAAGGACGGGACCGCGCCAAGGCAGTGAAGTCCGGCAGTCAGTCCGCCGCCAAGGCACCTGTCCAGTTCCGCGTATCCGGTCGGGCGGCAGGCTTCAAATACGGCGTCATCCGCCTTCCCAATCAGCGCCGCCGCATTGGACAGACGCTTCCGCGTATTCCGTTCGCGGAAAACAGTTAAGTCATCGTTAGTCATATGGTCATCTCCTTCTTACATTTTATCAAAACGGCCGTCGCGCCTTCCAATGCGTCCGGCTTAGGAGGCGTCAGGGGCGTGGATGCAACACGCACCCGCCTCCGTATCGGAACCCCATGGTTTTACTTCGTTTAATAAACGGTTGGCGGCCATTATCCTTCACGTCGGATAATACGCCAGCCCGGCAGACACGGCAGCGCACCGCATTTACGGTCCAGACTGTCCATCACCTTACGCCTTCGCTAGTACAGCCGCCGGGGCACAAGGGACAAGGCGCAGGCGGGCTCCCGTGCCCGGACGGAGCCGCAGGCCCTGCAGTTACCTACAGTTACCTACTGGTAACTACATCCCAAAAACCGGCACCCGGAAAACCCTTATTTTATCAGCAAAATCGACCCAATACGGCATTTATGGGAATCACCACTTTTCGGTGGTCCAATCACCACTTTTCGGTGGTCCAATCACCACTTTTCGGTGGTTCAATCATCACTTTTCGGTGGTCTCCCCCAGCAGGATCTCCACCCCCGTAATGGTATTTCCCTCCCTGGTTTCTGAATATCCCGCAATGTAACCGGCCTGCCGGAAGGCATCCAGTATCTGTTTGACCACCTTATGTACTTTGGCCCGTTTGTTGAGCCAGGAGGATCTTGATGCAAAATCTTCCTCCCTGTATCCCAATTCGGCAAACATCCCTTTCTCACGCTGGGTTTTCCTGTCATACCACTCATAACGGATACGACGGCTGTAGACCGTAGCTTTTTCCTTTTTCATCCGGGCAATCCGCTTCAGCAGATACCGCTTCAGGATAATATTCTCATCCGTATCCGGCAGGAACCCTCCCGTGGAAGCCAACAGCTCGATCGGGACACTAATCATCTGCTTTATTCTTTCGGCATATGCATAAAGTGCGGGCAATTCCAGCAGCCTGTACCCTTCTACAACCGTTTGATTGCCAGACTGTATTTCCACGCTTGATACCGGCAGAAAATGCTCATGTACGGTAAGGAAGCAAGCAACCGAAAACAAGAGATAGACCGCCA
>OLRK01001299.1_pt1 | contig 21629 bp, 19 predicted proteins | sample 1672911 | NCBI WGS metagenome assembly OLRK01 (sample SAMEA3136736, study PRJEB25190) | human gut metagenome | biome: human gut; feature: human-associated habitat; material: faeces | place: Austria | collected 2013 | reverse complement strand
AGGTCGGACCGAAGTACCGCCCGATCACTTCCGAGTACCTGGATTACGACGAGGTAATGGACGCTTACAAGGATATGATGCAGTGGCTGGCCCGCGTTTACGTAAACGCCTTAAACATCATCCACTTTATGCACGACAAATACTGCTATGAAAGAATCCAGATGGCCCTCCATGACAAGAAGGTGACCAGATGGTTCGCCACCGGTATCGCCGGACTTTCCGTTGTAGCGGACTCCTTATCCGCCATCAAGTACGCGAAGGTAAAGACCATCCGCGACGAGAACGGCATTGTAGTGGACTACGAGGTAGAGGGCGATTTCCCGAAATACGGAAACAACGACGACCGGGTGGATTCCATCGCCGCCGAGCTGGTGCACACCTTCATGAACTACGTGAAGGGCAACCACACCTACCGCGGAGGAATTCCCACCACTTCCATCTTGACGATTACCTCCAATGTGGTATATGGTAAGAATACAGGCTCCACCCCGGACGGAAGAAAGGCCGGAGAGCCCTTCGCGCCCGGCGCGAACCCCATGCACCATCGTGACGCTCACGGAGCCGTGGCTTCCCTGGCATCCGTGGCTAAGCTGCCCTTCAAGGACGCGCAGGACGGTATTTCCAATACCTTCTCCATCATCCCCGACGCCCTGGGCAAGGACAACCAGGTATTCATGGGCGACTTAGAGGTGGAAATCGCCGGATTTGACGGCGACTGCTGCGTAGGCGGCGCCTGCGACGGAGCTACCCTGTTCGAGGGACTTGACAGAGAGTAAGAACAACCTTTAAAACGGCAACTTTGAATAAAACTTTGACTTAAGGAGGATTTTTGATATGGCAAACATCAACGAGGCTCAGATCGACAACTTAGTTTCCCTGTTAGACGGCTATGCGGCCCAGGGCGGACATCACCTGAACGTAAACGTGTTTTCCAAGGACACCCTGTTAGACGCGCAGGCTCATCCGGAGAAATATCCTCAGCTCACTGTCCGCGTTTCCGGCTACGCCGTAAACTTTAACAAGCTGACCAAGGAGCAGCAGGACGAGGTTATTTCCCGTACCTTCCACACGGCCATCTAAACGCCGTCTGGAACGCTTTCCAATTCATTATCATATAAAAATAGGAGGCAGAGCATGAAAGGACGCATTCATTCCATCGAAAGTTTCGGGACCGTAGACGGGCCTGGGGTAAGGCTGGTGGTATTTGTGAAAGGCTGTCCCATGCGCTGCCTCTACTGCCATAATCCGGACACCTGGACCATGGAAGGGGCCGAAGAAATCGAGCCGGAGGCCATCATCCGCCAGTACATTTCCGCCGAGGGCTTTTACCGCAACGGGGGCATCACCGTTTCCGGCGGGGAGCCGCTGCTGCAGATGGAGTTTCTGACGGAGCTTTTCACCCTGGCGAAGGCCCACGGCATCCACACCTGCATCGACACCTGCGGAATCACCTTCCGGCCGGACGATGCCGCCTACATGGAGAAGTTAAACGCCCTTCTGAAACTGACGGACCTGATCCTTTTAGACATCAAGCACATCAACCCGGAGGAGCACGAAAAGCTCTGCGGCCAGCCAAATGCCCCCATTCTGGCCTTTGCCCGGTATTTGAGCGACATCAAGCTCCCGGTGTGGATCCGCCACGTGGTGGTGCCCGGCATCACCCAGAATGAGCGCTGGCTCTACGAGACGGGCCGTTTTATCGGCAGCTTAAACAACGTGAAGGCCCTGGACGTTCTCCCCTACCACGACATGGGAAAGGTGAAATACGAGAAACTGGGCATGGACTATCCCTTAAAGGACACAAAGCCGCTGACCAAGGCAGAAGCCATCGCCGCCCGCAAAATCATCCTGGACGGCATCTGTGCTTTTAAATTAGAACAAAGGAAACAGTAATTTCCACTTGAATATTTGACAATTTTAATATACAATAACAGTAATCTATACAATATTTATTCAAGGAGGTATTTACAATGGCATATGTAATTACTGATACCTGTGTTTCCTGTGGTGCTTGTGCTGGCGAGTGTCCCGTAGGCGCTATCTCTGAGGGAGATGGCAAGTACGTAATCGACGCTGATACCTGCATTGATTGCGGTACCTGCGCAGCTACCTGCCCGACAGGCGCTATCGAAGGCTAATTGGCATTACATAAAAGCCCCTTCCGATGGAAGGGGCTTTTATCATATAAGGAGGCAATTATGAAAAAACCTATTATCGGCTTGACTCCCAGCCACGAAACCGACAAAGATAAGCTGTTCATCAATTCCATCTATCTGCGTTCCGTTCGCAACGCCGGCGCTATCCCCATGATTTTCCCCTATGAGCTCACGGAGGAGGATCTGCGGGAGCTGGTGGATCAGGTAGACGGCGTGCTGTTTACCGGCGGCGACGACATCCACCCCTTCATGTACGGGGAGGAGACGCACGCGAAGTGCGGAAATATCTCCCAGCCCAGAGATTCCATGGAGATGGCCCTTTTCCCCATCGCCCTGGAGGCTGGAAAACCGATTTTTGGCATCTGCCGCGGCATTCAGCTCATCAACACTGCCATGGGCGGAACCCTATACCAGGATATTCCCTCTCAGTTTTCTTCAGAGCTTTCCGTGGCCCATGTCCAGCCCTTTGCCTATAAGGTGCCGTCCCACACCGTGGATGTGACTCCCGGAACCCTGCTCTCCAGGATTCTCGGCGAAGAAATCACCTCCATCGCGGTGAACAGTATGCACCATCAGGCCATCAAGGATGTGGCTCCCGGCCTGGAGGTGTGCGGCTACGGCCCTGACCAGATGATCGAGGCAGTGTACGCGCCGGACTATCCCTTCCTGTTAGGCGTACAGTGGCATCCGGAGCACCTGGCAGCGATTCAGCCGGAGGCGGCGGCCCTGTTCCGGGCGTTTGTGGACGCCTGCAAATAGGAGGCAAACGGCATAAGTTTTTTATATGATCCTATATCCCGGTTTTCTCCCCCACGGTGGAAACCGGGATATTTCTTTTTTATCGTTCTACTAAAATTATTTTTGTTGATTTTTTTCAAAAATTATATCTTTCTATTGTAAAAATAGCGGAAAACACCCATCAAAAACTTTAAATATTATGCAAACTTTTCCCCGCAAAAGGACTATAATGTAGGCGTAACAGGAGGAAATACTTAACAGCCTGTTTCTCAAAAAAGACAGGCCCGCTAAGCATTCAGTTTTATGGAGGAAAAGATAAATGAATACTTTAAAAGCTGAAAAAAGGGACATGAACACCAAGGCAAAAAAGCTTAGACGGGAAGGATTTGTCACCGGAAACCTGTTCGGCAGACAGATCAAAGAATCCATACCGATTCAGATTGCCCAAAAAGACGCCGACCGGATCCTGAAAAAGAACGGCAAAGGCAGCCAGGTGATGCTGGAGGTAGACGGTCAGACTTATGACGCCCTGATCAAGGAGCTGGACTACGATTCCATGAAAAATCAGATCCTGGAAGTGGATTTCCAGGCCCTGGTAAAAGGGGAGAAGGTTCACTCTGTGGCGGAAATCGCGCTGGTGAACCACGAAAAGGTACAGGCCGGAGTGGTTGAACTGCTGCTGAAGGAAATTTCCTACAAGGCCCTTCCGGAGGATCTGATCGAGAAGGTGGAGATTGACGCGGGCAGCCTGCACATCGGAGATACCCTGAAGGTAAAAGATCTGCCCATCGCCTCAAACGGGCGCATTGACCTGATGACCGACCCGGAGACCGCTGTGGTGACCGTATTTGAGGTTCACGGTGAGGCGGAGCCGGAAGACACACCAAGCGAAACGGCAGAGAAATAAAAAAACATCATAGGAAACGAAAAAGGCAGTGCCCTGTTTCTGTCCCGGAGCCGATATAGCTCAGGCTCCCCCAGACGGCACTGCCTTTTCCTATTTCATAACCATTCTCATTATAAGCAGACTGCTTTTCAACCGCTTACAGCTCCGTCTCCACAAACCGCACATCGGAAATATCCCAGTATTTTCTGTAAACCCGCTCCTCGTTTCCGTCCAGGTTCAGCTGATACATCCGGAAGGTGACGGGAATATCTTTTGGCTGCCACTGTTCCTCATAGGAATACTGGTATTTCATGCCCACATTTCTCATCACGCCGCCGCTGCGGGGATTGTTTCTGTCGTGGGTGGCGGTGATGTAGGGCAGGCCGTCCATTTTTACCTGTTCAATGACCGCCCGCGCCGCCTCGGTGACGATGCCGCGGTGCCAGAATTCCTTCCGCAGGCCGTATCCGAAGTCGTGGTGGTCCTCCATATCCACATTGATGTATCCGATGGGGACGTTGTCCGTTTTCATGCAGATGGCGTAGGCGTAAGCCTGGGGCTTTTCGTACTGCGTCTCATACCGCTCCTCAAAAAACGTCCTGGTTTCTTCCAGGTTCTTTAAGGGGAACCAGGGCAGAAACCGGTTTACCTCCTCGTCGCTGTAAATCGCATACAAAGCCTCCATATCGTCCTCGGTAAATTTTCTTAGAATCAGGCGTTCTGTGTTTAGGGTGGGTGTGTTCATTGCGTTTCCTCCCATTTACTGCAATCTGTTTTATTATACCATCTCGACTTCCGTCTCGATGGATTTTCTCGTCAAACGTGGATTCGCGCAAGCACGATCCACGCTTTCCTCGTTATTATACCATGTGCACTAAATTCGTAAAAGACCTCATTAAGTGCACAGGCATATGTTCTCACTAGGCTCGTGAAAAACCTCGCCAAGTGTTCACATTATACCATGGAATATGAAAAACAGCATAGGCGCAAATTTACAGCAAATCAAGATTGTCTTTCCCTTACGGATGTATAAAATCCCTTAAATTTGAAACACTAATAAGGGAAAGTTTCTTCCAAGAGTTGTATTTCCCTTATTTTATGATAAAATTTAAGGGAATAAAGGAGGGAATAAGGATATGCGCACATTCAACTACTCCGCAATCCGGGAACAAAAGTGGGACTCGGAGATCCTCAGCCTAGTTGCGGCGATTTATAAAGAAACCGGAAAACAGGAACTCTATCTGAAACAACGCCCGGAGGAATTAGAGAAACTGGTGGAAATTGCAAAGGTGCAAAGCACTGAGGCATCCAATGCCATTGAGGGCATCGTGACCACAAATACCCGTATCCGACAGCTTGTGAAGGAGAAAACGACACCGAGAAACCGGGATGAGCAGGAGATTGCAGGTTATCGGGATGTGCTGAACCTCATCCACGAAAACTTTGACACAATCCCCATTACACAAAACTACATCTTACAACTCCACAAGATCCTCTGCAGCCACATGAACAATCCTATGGCAGGCAGAACTAAACGTGTGCAGAACTACATCAGCGTCACCTATCCCGACAGCCATGTGGAGACTCTGTTTACCCCCTTGACCCCTTATGAAACGCCGGAGGCCCTGGACAGGATCTGCAAGGAGTACAACCGGGTCATTGGAAACATGGAAGTGGAGCCGCTGATCGTCATTCCCGTGTTCATCCACGACTTTCTCTGCATTCACCCCTTTAACGATGGAAATGGCAGAATGAGTCGTCTGCTGACCACACTGCTGCTTTACCGCAACGGGTTTTATGTGGGAAAATATATCTCGCTGGAGGCTAAGATCGCCAAAAACAAGGCCCTCTATTATGATGTCCTAAGTCAGGTGCAAACCGGATGGCATGAAGGCACCGAAGATGCGGTGCCGTTTATCAAGTATTTGCTGGGAACCATTCTTTCCGCCTACAAAGACTTTGGAGACCGCTTTGCCCTGGTAGAGACCAAACTCCCCGCTCTTGAGACTGTGCGCCGGGCTACCATGGAAAAGGTTGGCCGGTTTACAAAACAGGACATCCGGGAACTCTGTCCTTCCCTAAGTATCAGCTCCATCGAGGGAGCGCTGCGGAAATTAGTGGCATCCGGCGAATTAAAACGAGAGGGTGTTGGGAAGAATATTTGCTATTATAGATTAAAATGATTTCTTTCATCTAAATGGAAGAACACAGGGAACCCCCGCCAAGCCTTTATTTTCAATGCTTGGCGGGGGTTTTGATTATATAACTGTAAAACTCAAGTCAAGGCTTTTCCGGTATTCCGTCACTTTGTCAAAATCAATCAACGCACAGATACAGGGAAACTCCAGAATTTTACCGATTTTCTCATCTTCAACTGTCAAACTATGTCGAATTTTAAATTTTAGCGGTTATAACCGTTAAATTTCACAAAACTTTATTGAACATCCAGCATATCCGTGATATGATAGCAGTAGTCCCAGAAGGGAGGCTGATAATTATGATTAAACGAGAAACCTATATGAGCCGAATCCGTCCGTTTATCGGAAACGACCTTGTAAAAGTCCTGACCGGCATCCGCCGCAGCGGGAAGTCGGTCATGCTGGACCTGATTAAAGAGGAACTGTGCGCATCCGGCATTGACAGCCGCCAGTTTATCTCCATCAACTTTGAAAATATGAGCAATACCCACCTCTGTACGGCCACAGCGCTCCATGATGAAATCATCCGTCTGGCTTCAGAGATAGGAGACAAAGTCTATCTTTTCTTTGACGAGATACAGGAGGTAAAGGCCTGGGAGAAATGTATCAATTCCTTCCGGGTGGAGCTGGACTGCGATATTTATATCACCGGCTCCAATGCAAAGCTGCTCTCCGGCGAGCTGGCCACTTATCTGGCCGGACGGTATGTGGAATTTGTGATTTACCCATTTTCCTTTTCGGAGTTTATGGAACTGTATCATACCATCTACCCGGAAACAGATTCCCGCCAATGTTTCAGCAAATACCTGACGGCGGGAGGGATGCCCTATCTGATCAACCTCCGTTATGAGGAAACGGCCAGCCGCCAATATCTGCGCGACCTGTTCAATTCCGTGGAGCTGAAAGATATTGTGAAACGCAACAACATCCGGGATGTAGACCTGTTGGAACGGATCATTGCCTATGTGACCAGTGGAATCGGAACCACCTTTTCCTCAACGGCCATTTCCAAGTATCTGAAAAGTGAAGGGCGGTCCGTATCGCCGGAAACCGTATTGAGTTATATTAAAGCCTGCACAGACGCTTTTCTCTTTTATCAGGTGAAACGGCAGGACTTGCAAGGCAAAAAAATACTCACGGTCAATGAGAAATACTATGTGGCCGATCATGGCATCCGGGAAGCGGTGTACGGCGGCAACATGAAAGATATTAACCTGGTTCTGGAAAACATCGTCTACATGGAACTTCTGCGCCGGGGCTATACCGTAACTGTCGGAAAAGCAGGTGACCAGGAGATTGACTTCGTTTGTGAAGATCAGGGCAACAAGCTGTATATCCAGGTGGCGTATCTGCTGGCCTCGGAAAATACCATAGCCCGCGAGTTTGGAGTCTATGACCGGGTGCGCGACAACTTCCCCAAGTATGTGGTCACACTGGACGAGTTTGACATGAGCCGGGATGGGATTAAGCACCGCAATATCCGAGACTTCCTCTTGCAGAAGGAATGGAATTGATTAATTCCGTAAATTTGCCCACCCCCTCCGCCATTTCCCTCCCTTTTTTGCGCTCATTGCCAGTTTTTCCATTCTGGTAAATTTTCATCTGTACAAAAGGAAAAATCCGTTCTATAATAATGTCCTTGTAAAACGTCCGCCCACCGGCAGGCTGCAAAGGCGCAGCCCGCGGGGCGGCTGTTTTCATGTTTGGCGGCGGCTGCATTCAGCGGCTGCGCCATAGACGGAATTGATATTTTACAGAGCTGCGGATTTACTGACAGGGCCGGACACGACCGCCCTGTTCCCAACGGCTCACAGAAAGGCGGCAGACAGTATGGCAAAACATGAAATTAAGGATATGACCTCAGGAGCCCCTCTGAAACTGATCCTGGGCTTTGCGGTGCCCATGCTTTTAGGGCTTTTATTCCAGCAGTTTTACAGCATGGTAGATACCATTATTGTAGGAAAATATCTGGGCGTAACGGCCCTGGCGGCGGTGGGCTCCACCAGCTCCATCAACTTTATGATCATCGGTTTCTGCACGGGGGTGTGCAGCGGATTTTCCATCCCCGTAGCCCAGAAATTCGGGGCGGGAGACCATCACGGCCTGCGCTGTTTCGTGGCCAACGCCGCCTGGCTGTCGGTGATTTTTTCCGTTGTCATGACCCTGGCTGTGTGTTTCCTGTGCATGGACATCCTGCGCTGGATGAACACGCCGGACGACATCATTCAAGGCGCCTTTGACTACATTTTCATCATTTTCGCGGGCATTCCGGTCACCTACCTTTACAACATCCTGGCCGGCATCATCCGCTCCCTGGGAGACAGCAAGACCCCGGTGTACTTCCTGCTCCTCTCCTCCGTGATCAATATCTTCCTGGACTTATTCACCATCGTGGTGATGGGAATGGGCGTGGAAGGGGCGGCCTACGCCACGGTGATTTCCCAGGGCGTGTCTGGAGTGCTCTGCCTCCTCTATATGCGCTCCCGTTTCCACATCCTGAAAATGACGAAGGAGGAGCGGAAAATCGACCTGGGCATGATGAAAATCCTCTGCGGCATGGGAATCCCCATGGGCCTGCAATATTCCATTACCGCCATCGGCAGCGTCATTTTACAGACCGCGGTCAATGGCCTTGGCTCCCTCTACGTGGCTGCCGTGGCCGCCGGCAGCAAGGTGACCATGTTCTTCTGCTGCCCCTTTGACGCCCTGGGCGCCACCATGGCCACCTGGGCGGGCCAGAACGTGGGCGCGAAGAAACTGGACCGGGTGCGGGAAGGCGTAAAATACGCCTCCATCATCGGCTGTATCTACGCGGTGATCGCCTTTGGAGTGCTGACCCTGTTTGGAAAAACCATCGCCCTGCTGTTCCTGGACGCGGACGAGGCCGCCACCATCAGCAATGTCTCCCTGTTCCTCATTGGAAACAGCGCGTTTTACATTCCTCTGGTGTTTGTAAACGTGGTTCGTTTCGCCATCCAGGGCATGGGATTCAGCAAATTCGCCATTTTGGCTGGAGTCTGCGAGATGGCGGCCCGTACCTTCGCCGGCATCTGCCTGATTCCCATTATGGGCTATCCCGCCGCCTGCTTTACCAGCCCCCTGGCCTGGATCGCCGCCGACCTGTTCCTGATCCCCGCCTTCCGCTACTGCCTGCGGCGGCTGCGGAATGTATTTGACGGAAAGGAAAATCTGGAAACCGGCGAGATGCTGCCGTGACCGGAAACTATACTGGATTACAACAGAAAACCGGATTTCACTTTGCCGTGAAATCCGGTTTTCTGTTAAGCACAAATATCAAATCTTTATATATCTTTGGTTTCTGCTATTCGGCTTATCTGGAATGGTCATCCTGATGAGATTTAATTCCACAGCAGGGCGCAGATAATTTTTGCGGAAACCTTCCCTGGATTTTAGCTCCAGCTTGTCCATAAGGGTTCTGCTTGTATAGGGAATGCCGTATTCCATGACTTCCAGCAGTTTTTTGACCGTTTCAGGCAAATATCCGTTTTCTTCCGTGATCTGAACAGAAACTTCATCCAGAATCCGGTCAATCTGCGAGAGCATAAACTCAATAAAAATGGTAGATTCTCCGGCCACATGGCACTTGGCAATGGCCTCATAATATTCCTCCTGGAATTTTTCAATCTGGCTCTCGATGGGAATGTATTCAAATACCGGTTTCCATTTCGTGAGAATGGCCGTGTGCCACAATCTGGCCATTCTGCCGTTTCCATCAGAAAAAGGATGGATAAACACAAATTCATAGTGGAACACGCTGCTCAAAATCAGCGGATGCACCACGTCCCGCGCCGTTTTCATCCATTGAAACAGTTCCTCCATCAGCTGGGGAACGAGCCGGGCAGGCGGAGCCACAAAAATGCAATGATCGCCGCTAAATACCCCTTCTTCCCCTAAGCGGAATTCACCGGATTCCTCCGTAAGATACTTTGTCATGATCCCGTGAAATTGTTTCAAATGCTGGATGCTGTAGGGATCAATTTCTGAAACCCGTTCATAGGCAGCATAGGCATTCTTCACTTCCTGGATTTCTTTTTGTTCCCCCAGTACGGTTTTGCCGTTAAGGACATCCTTAACCTGTCCCAATGTCAGTGAATTGGCTTCGATTTTTAAAGAAGAATGGATGGATTTGATTCTGTTGTTTTTTCTCAAATGCGGTTTTGCCTCCAGGCTGCTGGTGGCCGTTATGCGTCCGATTTTTTCAGAAATAGACGATACATAGGACAGGATTTCATTCGTTATAGTAAAAGGCGGCTGATAATTTTCCATGAAAACACCTCCATTATCTTCCATATTATCTTACGTATTATCTCCCTCTATTATACCTGGATTTCAGAAAATTTTCTACTATCTTGCGCATTATCTTAAGCACTTTCTTCCATCCTTTTTCTGTTCTCTTTCTTCATCTACGCAAAAAAAGAGCCGAACGCCATCCTTCTGACGTCCAGCCCTCTTTTCCAAAGCTGTCAATTTTTATATTTCCTGTCCACAGTTCCAGACAACAGCACAATCCAGTTATTCTTCCGTCTCCTCCGGCAGCAGCACATTCAGCACAATCGCCACCAGCGCCGCCGGCACGATGCCGGAGCCGCCGAAGATCAGCTGCACCGCCTGGGGCAGGTGCACCAGCACGCTGCTGTTGGCACCGATACCGTAGCCCAGTCCCAGGGCAACGGACACGATGGTAATATTTCTGGCGTTCATCGGTTTCTTCGTGATGAGCTGGATTCCGCTGACCACGATGGAGGAGAACATCATCACCGCCGCGCCTCCAAGGACGCTCTGGGGCATGATGGACACCAGCGCCGCCAGTTTCGGGAACAGTCCGCAGAAGATCAGGAAAATAGCTCCCGTGGCCAACGCGAAACGGTTTACCACCTTCGTCATGGCCACCAGGCCCACGTTCTGGCTGAAGGAGGTATTGGGCAGCACGCCGAAGATGGCAGCCAGGGAAGAACCCAGGCCATCGCAAATCACGCCGCCGGACAGCTCTGTGTCCGTAGCCTCACGGCCCATTCCCCCTTCCATTACGCCGGAAATATCTCCCACCGTCTCCACGGCAGTTACGATAAACATGATCATTACCGGCACAATGGCGCGAATATCAAATACAATGGGCACCGGAACCAGCTTCGGCACCGCGAACCAGTCCGCTTCCGCCACCTTGTCCCAGTTTAACGCCCAGGCCTTCAGGTACTCCGTCCCGTCCTCGGCGATTCCCACCGGATCCATGAAAATTCCCATAATTCCACAGATTACATAGCCCGCCACGATTCCGATCAGAATGGCGGAATAGCTGGTAATTCCTTTCGTGCAGTGTTTCATCACGATAATGATAACAAGCACCACACAGCCTAACAGCAGATTTTCCACTGAACCAAAATCCTTGGCGCCGCTGCCGCCGCCGAAGGAATTGATTCCCACGCCGATCAGGGAGAGGCCGATGGAGAGCACCACCGTACCGGTCACCACCGCCGGGAAAAATTTCCTAAGCGGCTTTAAAAACGCTCCCAGCACGCCCTCAAACAGTCCGCCCAGCACAGACGCGCCCATCATGGCGCCATATGTAACCACTCCGCCGCCCAGCATATTGGCGACGCTGCTGAATACTCCGATGAAACCGGAGCTGGTACCCATGATAATCGGCACCTTTCCGCCCACCGGGCCGATGGCGTAAAGCTGAATCAGGGTTACAATTCCGGCCACCAGCATGGCATTCTGGAGCAGAGCCACCTGAAGCTCCGCCAGATCACTGCCGCCGGTGATGCCGCAGGCTCCCGTGATGATCAGAAGGGGCGTTAAGTTCCCCACAAACATGGCAAGGACGTGCTGCAATCCCAGGGGAATGGCGTCCTTTAATGGAATTCTCCCGTAAAAGTCATACGGGCTGGTATAGCTGCTTTTTCTACTCATGGTTTCTCCTTCGCGATGGTTTTTATGAGTTCCACCAGACAATCCACGGATTCCTCTATGGTATTCCCTTTCTCGTCCAGGGTAACATCCGCGTATCGCTCGTAATAGGGCGTCCGCTCCTCATACAGCTTTTGCAGCGTCATGCCGTTTTTCAGCACGACCCCCCGTTCCACCGGATTTCCGATCCGTCTCTCCATCTCCTCCAGGCTGAGCTTTAAATAGACCACTGTACTGATCTCCTTTAAATTCGCCATGGCCTCGGCCCCGTAGATTACGCTTCCCCCCGGAGCGATCACGCAGCCGTCCAGACAGAGTCCGGCGTTGACCCGGTTTTCGATCTCCATAAACCCATCGTCACCCTCGTCGGCAATGATTTCCCGCAGCAGCCGCTTTTCCTCCGCCTCGATGATTTTATCCACATCCACGAATTCAAAGCCCAGCCGCTCCGCCAAAAGCCGCCCCAGCGTACTCTTTCCGGAAGCGGGCATACCGATCAGCGTCACATTTCCCCTTTTTTTGTCTCCCCTCATACTCCTACCTCTTTTTCCGGACAGAGTAGCCAAATTTTCCGATGGCCTTTCCCAGCTCCCGGTATTCCCCGTGGGAGTAGGCGATCAGCCCCGTGCTGTTCAGCTCAAACTTTCCGTTTTCCTTCATATAAGCCTCGTCCACATCCACGGCCAGCACCTTCGCCAGGAACATATCGTGGGACCCCAGACGCTTGACCTCTGTCACCTGGCACTCGATGTTCACCGGGCACTCCCGGATGATGGGAACGGAGACCTTTGACGCCTTCTCCGGCGTCAGCCCCGTGGCTTTCCATTTATCCTCATCCCGGCCGGATCTCACTCCGCAGTAATCGGTGGCGAACGCGGTGGCCTTCGTGGTCAGGTTGATCACAAATTCCCCGGTTTCCTCGATCATATGGTGAGAATAGCGCTCCGGCTTGATGGAAACGTAGGCCATGGGAGGATCGGAGCAGATCGTCCCGGTCCATGCCACAGTAATAATATTGGTATTTCCCGCCTTGTCAGCCACGGTCACCATGGCGGCCGGCACTGGATAAACCATATTTCCCGGTTTCCAAACTTGTCTTGCCATGCCAGTCCTCCTCTATAAGTTTTTTTGATGTTTCACTGCTTATTTATTGCACAGCTTATATAATAACAAAAAATGAGGGTGATGTACACCCTCATTCCAAATTCTGTCATAAATCCGGTAACCGTCCTGCTATCTCCTTTATAATTTGACAGATTTTACAGTACCGGCTAACATTTCTGTCTCCTGCCGTCAATTCTGAACTGCCAGCATAATGGCGGGAATCAGCTGCTTTTTCCGGGATACCACACCCGGCAGATGGATCACCGTCTCGTAATTTTCGTCCTTCGTCCCGCGAAGCGCCGCCTCGATCATCTGGTCAGACCCCTGGCCCTCGCAGATCAAGTCCGTAGACTCGGTGAGAATGTTGGTGAGCATGAAGAACAGCATATCCACGCCTTTTTCCTCCCGCTCTTTTCTGGCGTAAGGAATCAGACGTCCTTTCAGCTCCTCCAGCTCCTCCTCGTTGACAGAGCTGATCTGGCCCACGCCAAAGGTCTTTTTCCCGGCGGCAAAACGCTTGAAATCCTGGTAGAAGATCTCCGCCTCCGTCTTTCCCTTCAGGTCGCTGGCCGCCGCAAACATCTCCCCGGCATACTTTTCGATCTGGATACCAGCTAACTCCGCCAGCTCCAGGGCCGCCTGCTTGTCCACCGCCGTGCAGGTGGGAGAACGGAACAGCAGCGTATCGGAAATGATGGCGCTGCACAGAAGCCCCGCGATCTCCTTCTCCACCGGTACCCCGGCCTCGCGATACATCTGGTACACAATCGTACCGGTGCAGCCCAGCGGCTGATTGCGGAAGAATACCGGGGAAATGGTTTCGATGGTGCCCAGCTTGTGGTGGTCGATGATCTCCAGGATCTCCGCGTTCTCCACGCCGTCCACCGCCTGGGTCCTCTCGTTGTGATCCACTAAAATCACCTGTTTTCCCTTGGCTCCCAACAGGTTCCGGCGGGAAATCATGCCGCAGTATTTCCCTTCCTTATCCAGAATCGGGAAATCTCTGTGGCGCTTGCTGGCCATCACATCCCGGATGTCGTCGATATAGTCGTCCCGCTCGAAGGTGATCAGGTTTTCCGTCTTCATAAAATAGCTGATGGGAATGCTCTGGTTGATCAGCCTGGCTGCCGTAAAGGCGTCATAAGGCGTGGTCATCACCGTGCAGCCCCGCTCCTGGGCCAGCTTCCGGATGGTCATGGAAACGGCAGCTCCCTCGCAGACGATAATGCAGTCTGCCTCCATCTCAATGGCGCAGAGCTGGGACTCGTAGCGGTTTCCAAGGATCACCAGGTCGTGGGGCTGGATGTAATACTCCATCATATCCGGGTTGGCCGCCGCGATCAGCACCTTTCCTTCCCGGAAATACTCCTGCTCGTCCCCGATGATGATCAGTCCCTCCAGGGTCTCCACGATGTTGGCGTACTGGGTGTTCGCCTTGGAAAGAATGCTGCTGTCGTACACATTCATGTAGGATTTTGCAATGTCTCCTACGGTGATCAGCCCTTCCAGCACTCCGTCCCCGGTGACCACCGGAAGGGTCACCACTCCGGCCTCCTGCATCAGGTTCCAGCCGTTCTTTAAGGACATATTCCTGTTTACTCCCGGCATTTTGCGGATCTCGATGTCCTTTACCTGGGTACGCACATCCTTGATGAGCTCCGGCTCCGAAACTCCGAAATAATCCAGCACAAACTTCGTCTCCCGGCTCACGCTCCCGGCCCGTCCAGGCACGTACCGGCCGCCGGTTACCGCCCGCTTTAAGTTGGCGTATCCGATGGCTGAGCATATGGAATCGGTGTCCGGATTCTTGTGGCCAATGACGATCGTCCGCCTCTCCTTCTGTTCCATTTCTGTACCTCCTATACCTCTATGTTTCATAATCTATTAACACAGAGTTCATATTTTGTTCACATTTGTTTTTTATACTATTTGCATAGAAATCAAATAAATAATTTTAGAAATATAGATAAAGTGCACATAGATTTTTCATAATTGCCCCGGTTGCCTCTAACGCCGGGGTCTCCTCATGTCTGGGGCTGACTGTTTAAAAAGTGTGCGCTTGGCGCACACTCGCGCCGGAGCGCAGCTGCGCAGGCAGCGATTTCCCGCCGCGCAAAAGACTTCTCTGACACTTCTCTGACAATAGCATTTATGGCATCGGGCGTTTACGGCATCAGGCACGCCGTTTTCCCTATGACCATAGAGATAAGTCAAAATATTTCTCCTGCCGGTGCAGGAGCGCTCCGCTGCGGATCCGCGCCGGGGCGCTCCTGTTTTCCTGCTTGATTCCTATTTATTCCCGTCAGTCCAGAATCAGCTTCGCCGCTCCGAAGATGCCGGCGTCATTTCCCAGCTTTGCCAGGCTGATGATTCCCTTATTCTCAGATACCGGAGAGTAGAGCTTATAATATTTGTCCACAATATCTGTCAGATAGGTGCCCGCCCTGGACACGCCGCCGCCGATTACGAAACACTCCGGATCAATGGTCAGGGCCACGTGGGACAGTACCAGGCCCAGATAGCGGGCTGCCGTCTCCACGACCTCCGCCGCCATCTCATCCCCGGCTTTCGCCGCGTCCAGCACATCCTTTGCCGTCACCTGGTCGCCAAACTGGCGCATGGCGGACGGTTTATCCGACGCGGCCATGGCCCTTCTGGCCTCTCTGGCGATTCCCGTGGCAGAGGCCACCTGCTCCAGACAGCCCTGTCCGCCGCAGTTGCAGTATTCCTTTTCCTCGTCGCGCACGTGCATATGGCCGATCTCTCCGCCCAGGCCGTGGCGTCCCGCCCAGATCTTTCCATCCAGGATCACGCCGCCGCCGACGCCCGTTCCCAGGGTCACCATGAGAACGTCGCTGTAGCCTTTTCCGCCGCCCTGCCACATCTCGCCCAGGGCCGCCACATTGGCGTCATTTCCGCTGGCCACCTTCATACCGCCTAAGAGGGCGCTCAACTCCTTCGCCGGGTTCATGTCTCTCCAGCCCAGGTTTACACAGACCTCCACATAGCCGTCCGGCAGCACCGGGCCGGGAAGTCCCATGCCGGCTCCCAGCACATCTTCTTCCTGAATGCCGTTCTCCGCCAGTTTTGCTTTCACGGATTCCGCAATATCTCCCAAAATATAGGCGCCGCCGTTCTCCTTGCGGGTGGGAATCTCCCATTTTTCCACCAGAACGCCGCTCTCCTCAAAAATTCCCAGTTTTACCGTCGTTCCTCCAATATCAATCCCCACACATTTTTTTGACATATCAATGCCTCCCTCTCTTTTCTTTTGATTATCACTGAAGCCTGATTTCCTTCATCACCTGCGGTCCCGTCACGATCACGGACGTGCCGCTGCGGCCCTGATTCATCTTTGTGATCTCCATTCCCAATCTGCCGGAATACTTCAGGCTGCCGCCAGTGCTGTAAATCAGACACGCTTCCTCGTTATAAAGTATCACCATGTCCTCGGAAATGTCCACTTGTTTATACTGGAAATTAAACTCCTGCTGAAACACCTCGTCCCCGTTTACCCTGTAAAGCTGCAGGCGGTACGGGTTTTCCCCGCCGGAGGTCCGCACGATAATCCCAGCGTACTCCTCTGAATAAAACACAGTCTCGATGGTCTCGTCCACGTCCACCTGGGCAGTGAGCTCCACAGCCGCCTGGTTCTTGGCGGAGAAAAAGCGGATTCCCCTGTCTGTAAACGCCAGAGCGTGGGTGCTGTCGGGATAGACAACTCTGGCGGCGATGGTTTCCGCGAACTCGTCGTCAAAACCGCCCACCAGGTGTTTCTGGTTTTTTCCAATCTCGGAAAAGTCATAGAATACCACCCGGTTTTTCAGCTCTCCGCCGTCCACCCGCATATAGGACGCGATGGTCTGGTTCCCGTCCGGAGAAAGGGCGATGTCCAGAGGATAGCCGTCTCCGGACAGTACCGCCTTGATGGACAGGTCTATGGAGCTGCCGTCCCGGTTATAATACTGGATATAGCTGGCCGCGGAGTCCTCCAGCACCGACGCCGCGATGCCCGTCTGAGAAACCGCAGCCTTGATAATGGGAAGAACGGTAGACGCCTGTCCCAATACTCCGTTTACGTCACAGATAAACAGGGTGTTGCCCTGGCGGTCCGCCACTACGGCGTAATCCCCGTTGACACAGACAGACGGGTTTTTCATCTCGTAGCTCTGCATCCACACCGTTTTCCCCTGGCTGTCGATGTAGGACATTCCGTCCTTGGTGTATTTCAGCACGTTGGTGCCAAAGCTTTCATAGCCGACGGTGCCGCCTTCCTCGATGGGCACTTCCCACACCACCCGGTAATCCATAAACTGGCGCTCCAGAAAATAGTACCTGGCTCCCAGCCCCAAGCCTGCCGCCAGAACGGCTAAAATGAGGAGTTTTAAGAAAATGTGTTTCTTCTTTTTCCTGCCGCCCATACCGCCCCCGGCGGCGGCCTCCTCCTGGATGGCCTGGGCCTGGCCCGGAGTGGAAATCATCTGCCTTTTCAGTTCTCTCTTTTTCCGTTCCCGGTTCATGGAACTCATATCGCTCATACTGCGCTGTCTCCTGAAATGGTTGTTTTTCGCATAACAACAGTATACAACATTTCCAAAAGAAACGCATTACCTTTTTCTACGGAAGAATCAATTTCTGACCCGCCTTGATCTTGTTTACGTCCTCCAGGCCGTTCAGGCGGCAGATCTCGTCCACCCGTTTCAGATTGTGATATTTCTCCAGGCAGATGCCGTAAAGGGTCTCCCCTTCCTGGACCACGTGAGTGCTGGCAGACGCCAGCTGTTCACCGATGGCCGTCATCTGCTCGTCTGCCTCCTCCAATGAGGGGATGTCCGCCTCCGGTAGAGCGGAGGCAGGGACGCTGTCTTCTGATCTTCCGGAATCCGCAGATGGGGCGGAATTGGCGGACGAAGTTCCCGCGGCGGGAGAAAGGGCAGAATCCGCGCCGGCGGATGAATTAAGCGCAGCTGTATCTGAGGATCCGGCGGCTGCCGTTTTGGAAGATCCGTCTCCGGACGCCCGGCTTTCGCCTGTGCCGGAGGTTCCGGCGGCCTGGTTTGCGGTGTCCGCGCCGGTTTCCGCCGGTTTTACAGTTCCGGTGCCGGAGGTATTTGTCTTGGCCCCGGTTTCTCCGGTTCCGGTGCCGCCCGGCGTTTTTGTGCTTTCCATGCCGGTTTCATTATTGACAGCTCCGGTTCCCGATCTGTCAGCGGCCCCTGTGCCGGTTCCAGCGGCTCCGGTTCCATTTCCAGTACCTCCGGCTCCGGCGGAGGTTCCAGCGATTTCGGTTCCATGTCCGGCGTTCCCGGCTCCGGCAGTTCCGGCATCGGCCGCGCCGCTGCCAGACTCACTGCCTTCCGGCCCCGTTCCGGCCCAGACGGTCTCTGCTCCATTTTCGGATAATACTTCCCCGCCATTGGCTCCATTTCCGGCTGTCAGGCTCTCTCCCGTTTCCCCTTCCATGGTCTCCGGGAGCACCGTCGTCCCGGTCTCCAGCACCAGCTCCGGCTCCCCGCCCAGCCCATAGTCCTCCAACAGGCTGGAGCCCGCCGGCAGCACTGACACCAGCACGCTCTCCATCTCCTTCATTTTCCCATAGTTATTGAACATGACAATGCCGCCGGCAAGCACCGCCACGGACAGCGCCCCGCAGATGCCTCCCAGCACATTCACCGTACTCCTTCTGTCCTCTGCCTCCTCCTTTCTCTCCTCCATCTTTCTCCTGAAATCCCGGATCACCGTGTCATTTACTCCGGCGTCCACCCGCTTGACGTCCTTCCTGGAGATCATATAGTCCTGCATCATCTGATTCCGCTCATAGTAAATGCTGTAGCCCCGCAGCTTATAAAAACCGTCCTCCGACGCTATGTAAAGGGCCTCCTCTCCTTCCAGCCCGGAATTCAGATACATAATCATGTTTTTTCCCGGAAAATGCTTGCTGTGGATTTTCCAGTAATTGAGAGGGCTCAGCTGGCTCCCCGGCGCGCCGCAGAGAAACCATCCCTGGACATTCCGTTTCGGGAACATTTCCTCCATATCCCGGTACGCCTTCTTCCACGCCTGGTCCGTCAGCTCCACCTTCTCACCGCCGCAGGACACGCCTTCCATCTCCAGCGCCCCGTCTATGAAAATGCAGGGAGCGCCTTCGTCTTCCTCCGTACTGCCTAATAAAAGGCCGCACCGCAGGTCTTCGCCTCCTGCCGGATACAGCCTTCTTAAGTACGTATTCACATAATCTTCCACATATAATTTTACAATCTGGTCCCTCTCTCCGATCTGCCGGATATTTTTCGGCAGCTTGGGATAGGGGTTATAAAGTTCTCCCATGTGTTTCACCCCGCTATCATTTAATCTCATAAATGATAGCACAGGCCCCACGAAAAACTTGTCAAACGGACGCGGCCCTGTCCCATAACTTTTCGACAAAATAAATACTTTCGCTGATGCAGTCCGCCAGGCGCATCACCACCGACAGCCGGATGCTCTGGAGCATAAGGGGATCGTGGCTGCCGCAGCTGCCCACAATGCCTGTGATAAATAAGTCCCCTACCTCTCTTAATTCCTTGCTCACCCCCAGCCCAGGCTTTAACGGCCCTTTTCCCAGGGTGATGTAACCCACGTGCTCCGCGTTTCCCACGGACGCGTCCACCGCCACCGTCAAATACCCGGGATAGCGGGATTTCACCACTTTTAAATACTCCTCCAGATTCATGGCATGGACCGGCTTTTCCAGGGTTCCCACCACCTTGGCATTGCGCATCCGCCGCCCCTTTAGCTTGTAGCCAATGAGCGGGCCCAGGCTGTCCCCCGTAGACCGGTCCGTCCCGATGCAGAGAAAGAGCACGCCTTTCCATTTTCCGCTCTCCATCTCTCCGCCCACCATGTTGTAGAGCTGCAAAGCGAAATTTTCGATTTCCCGTTCCTTTCTCGCGTCGTAATAATATATTTCACGGCCCCCGCAGAGCCGGATCCGTTCCAAGAATTTCATATCATCCCGCCTGTAATGTTTTCTTATGCCAATGCTGAAATCCCCAGGTCAAAACTCCTCCCGCAGGCAGGCCTGCATGGGATTTTCACCGTTTGCCACTGGCATCTTATACTCTATTATAGGCATGGATGATTCTCTTTATGCACGGACAATCACTGCTGGGCCTTCGGCGCCTTTGCCGCCTCCATGGCCTCGCTGATATTGGCCGCCCGGCCGCTGCGGATGATCTCCATCAGCTCCCCGATCTTCATGGGATCCATGTATTCCTTTCCCAGATAACCGGCGTATTTGCTGGTGACCTCCAGATTCTTTTCCTTGATCTCTGCCTCCGTCTCCGTGATGGACTGGCGGATGTCCCGGTAGCTGGCCGCCAGCTCGTCGATCCGCGGCTTGGCCCCCGACAGGATTTCATCGGAAATGATGGTCTTTGTCACCTGCTCAAAGGAATTTAACGCCTCCTGTTTCTGGGCGGCGATGTTCTGAATCTCCTGCTCCAAACGGGAGATCTCATCGTCGTACTTCTCCAGGTCATACATTTTCTCATTTTTGTCCCGCTGGATGGTCCTGGTGATCACATGGATTTTCTTGCGGTTGGCGCGGATGTGATCCCGCATTACCCGAGCCTCTTTTAAGGTCTCCATATGGCGGACCTTCGTCCGGTTCATCAGCAATACGTAAATGCCGCCGAATATGAGAACCGCCAGGAAATAAATCCCCACCAGATGGAGCGGCTGCCTTTTGGGAATCAGCATATAAGCTCCGTAGGGAATGGCCAGAAAGCACAGGAAAATCGTAACCAGAAACATCAGGATTTCCTTGAAATGCCTGGGAAAAAACAGGGCGAAATACCAGCTGGTATTGCAGTACGCCGGAATGTGTTTCTGCTTAAACAGCGTCCTGATTTTCTCCTTCACGTCCCGGTTCTCATCCCGCAGATCCGCCGTCTCCTCAGCGATCCGCTCTCTCATTCCCTGGTTTTTGGCTTTCTCCCGTTTCACCCGGGCCTTTTTCAGCTTGTCCTCTGCCTTGTCCATTTCCGCTTCATAGCTGGAGGAAATGGCCTCGCGGCGCTTGCGGACCGTGGTGTTGATGGTTTCCTCCACCGTCCTTTTTTCCACCTCCAGGGTTTTGCCCACTTTGATCTCGTCGATTTTCAGCTGCTTTTCCCGATCCTTTACCACGCCCAGCTCCTCCAGAGCTGTCCTGGCCTCAATGAGAAAAGCGATCTGGTCCGTCGTCTGCTGTCCCATATCCGGTCCCTCCTTCGTACTGCCCTATGGTAATAGATTACTACAAATAAGTTTCTTTCACAAGGGGCAGGCCGCAATTTTGCCCTTGCCAAAAGAAACCTGTTTCCTGTATACTGAAAGCATTGACAAACGATTAACGTACATGGGAAAAGGGAGGTGAAAATATGTTCCGAATGTGGGGAAAAATATGGAAGGACAACCGTCTGGTCCGCGATACTGTGGCCTGTCAGACCGACTATTCCCTGTCCAGGACACAGATGGTTTTCCAATCCCTCGACGAGATCTGCTACACCTTCGACCTGGGCAAGCCGATCTGGCTGGACGCCAACATCCACGATTTCCAGCTGCACGACAAGACCAGATTCAGCCAGGACAATTTCA
>OLRK01001298.1_pt1 | contig 21636 bp, 17 predicted proteins | sample 1672911 | NCBI WGS metagenome assembly OLRK01 (sample SAMEA3136736, study PRJEB25190) | human gut metagenome | biome: human gut; feature: human-associated habitat; material: faeces | place: Austria | collected 2013 | reverse complement strand
TCCGTGTACAAGGAGACACACCGTATGTCCCTTTGTACACGGATGGTAAAGCTCTTTTAACTTACATACAAGTATACTAGGACTTTTTAGGATAAAAGTCAATATCCGGGAAACCTAAAAATAAAAATGGATAAAATGTACAAAAAATACATGTGAATTTTATCTATAATTACATATTGAATAAACGTTGATTTTATACTACCATACAAGTAAGCGGGTGAGGACGGTTATGAGGAAAATGCCGGAAATGAGCCCAACAGCAACAGTAAAAAATACAACGATGGAGGTTAAAACGTTATGAACATGACATTGCGCTGGTATGGACCAGGGTACGACAGTGTAACTTTGGAGCAGATTCGCCAGATCCCAGGTGTAAAGGGAGTTATTACAACTCTTATGGGAAAGATGCCGGGAGAGGTATGGACTGAAGACGAAATCGCAGAGCTCAAGAAGACGGTAGAGGATGCCGGCCTTTCCATCATGGGTATTGAGTCTGTCAATGTTTCTGATGATATTAAGATTGGAACTGAGAAGAGAGACGAGCATATTGCCAACTATATTACAACCTTAGAGAACCTGGGCAAGGCCGGGATCCACATGGTATGCTACAACTTCATGCCTGTATTTGACTGGACCCGTTCTGACCTGGCAAGAAAGAGACCAGACGGCTCTACTGTACTTGCATACAACCAGGATGTGATCGATCAGATTGACCCTGAGCATATGAGAGAGTCCATTGAGAAGATGTCCAATGGATTTGTAATGCCAGGCTGGGAGCCGGAGCGCCTTGAGAAGCTGAAAGCACTGTTTGATGCATATAAAGATGTAGATGCGGAGAAGCTGTTTAATAACCTGGTATACTTCCTGGAAGCGATCGGGCCTGTATGTGAGAAGTATGATATCCGTATGGGTATCCATCAGGATGATCCGGCTTGGCCAATCTTCGGTCTTCCAAGAATCGTGAGAGATAAGGAAACCATTGAGCGTCTGTTAAAGGCAGTTGACAAGCCATACAACGGCCTGACACTGTGCACTGGTTCTCTGGGCTCTAATCCAAACAATGATATTCCTGAGATCATCCGCATGGCAAAGGGCAGAATTCCATTTGCACATGTAAGAAACGTAAAATACAACAGCGACCGCGATTTCGAGGAGGCTGCTCACTTGTCTTCTGACGGCTCCAAGGATATGTATGAGATCATGAAGGCGCTGTATGATACAGGCTTTGACGGCTGCATCCGTCCGGACCATGGAAGAATGATCTGGGGCGAGGTTGCAATGCCAGGCTACGGACTGTACGACAGGGCTCTGGGTGCATGCTATCTCCAGGGACTTTGGGAAGCGATTGACAAAAATGCAAAGAGGGCGTAAATAATTATGAAATTAACGTTAGAAGGCTTAAAGAATAAGCAGGATTGGGAAGCAGCCGGTATCGGCCTTCCTTCCTATGATATCGAAAAGGTAGCAGAAGAAACCAGAAAAGCTCCTGTATGGGTACACTTTGGAGCTGGAAACATTTTCCGCATTTTTATCGGCGGACTGGCTGACACCCTGATCGAGAAGGGCGAGGCAGACAAGGGCATCACCTGTGTGGAAACCTTTGACTTTGATGTAGTTGATAAGATTTATGCACCCTATGACAACCTGGTACTGGCTGTTACCTTAAAGGCAGACGGCTCTACAGATAAGCGTGTCCTGGGTTCCCTCACAGAGGCGATCAAGGCACAGTCCAATGTGGCAGAGCAGTGGAACCGACTGAAGGAGATTTTTGTAAATCCAGGCCTTCAGATGATCTCCTTCACGATCACAGAGAAGGGCTATGCATTAAAGGGGGCAGACGGAAACTACTTCCCATTTATCCAGGCTGACATTGACAATGGCCCAGAAAAGGCAGTCTCTGCCATGGCAGTTGTATGTGCCCTGTTAAATGAGAGATATAAGGCAGGCAAGGCTCCTTTAGCAGTTGTTTCTATGGATAACTGCTCCCACAATGGCGAGAAGCTTCAGAGCTCCATTGTGACAATGGCAAAGGAGTGGAACAAGAAGGGCTTTGTAGAGGATGGCTTTGTAGCTTACATCACAGATGAGAACCAGGTTTCCTTCCCATGGTCCATGATCGATAAGATCACTCCAAGACCGGCTGATTCTGTATGCCAGGAATTAGAGAAGGCCGGAGTTGAGGCAATGGAGCCTGTTATCACCTCCAAGAGAACCTACATTGCACCATTTGTTAACGCAGAGGGCCCGCAGTATCTTGTAATTGAGGATAAGTTCCCTAACGGAAGACCTGCACTTGAGAAGGCCGGCGTTTATATGACAGACCGCGATACTGTAAATAAGGTAGAGCGCATGAAGGTAACGACCTGTCTGAATCCGCTGCATACGGCACTGGCTGTTTACGGCTGTGTACTGGGTTATGACCTGATCGCAGACGAGATGAAGGACGAGCAGTTAAACAAGCTGGTTCATCAGATCGGCCCGGTTGAGGGTATGCCGGTTGTAACTGACCCGGGTATCCTTTCTCCAGTTGATTTCGTAAACGAAGTGATCAATGTGAGGATCCCAAATCCATTTATGCCGGATACCCCACAGCGTATTGCTACCGATACATCCCAGAAGGTAGGAATCCGCTATGGTGAGACCATTAAGTCCTATGTTGCAAAGTACGGTGACGCAAAGAAGCTGACTGCGATCCCAATGGCGATCGCAGGCTGGTGCCGCTATCTGCTTGCTGTAGATGATGAGGGCAAGGCATTTGAGCTGTCTGCAGACCCAATGGTTCCAGAGCTTACAAAGCAGCTTGAGGGCATCGAGGTTGGAAAGCCTGAGACCTACAAGGGACAGTTAAAGCCGATCCTGTCCAATGCAAATATCTTTGGAATTGACCTTTACGAAGCCGGAATCGGTGAGATGATCGAGGGAATGTTCTTAGAAGAAATTGCAGGCCCAGGCGCTGTGAGAGCAGCACTTAAGAAGTATATTGGATAAGTGTTTGAGATACATGGACAAACAGCCGATATTTAAAATGCAGGCAGGTTCGCCTGACGGAAAATAAAAAATGTGGGTTTATACCGGGGGTTCTGGTATAAATCCACACTTTTTGTATCATACGAAAGCTTTTCGACAGTATGCGCACTTTACCCCGTCCTAGCTGTGGGGGGGGTGAAGCGGATACAGCTTAGCCTTCTCTAAAGTAATCTTTTATCAGACCATAAAAGCATTGTTCTGCCTCATTCATAATCAGGTTTTTGCGCAGGGAGACGGTGTTGAACCGTGTCAGCCTGGGGGAGAGGGAGTAGTAAGAAATCCGTTCCGGGTATTCGCAGCAGGAGGCGGCAAGGAAGGTGACTCCTGCGCTGTCAGCAACCATATCCCGCAGGGTCAGGACGCTGTTTGTCTCGCACATGCTGCTGGGGGAAAAGCCGCAGGATGAAAATACCTGCTCCGCCAGGATCCGCAGGCTGGATTCCTTTTTTGAGAGAAGGAACTGGCTGTCCTTAAAATATTCTTCCAGCTCCGGATAGGTGATGGGGCCTAATGCATGGATCTGGCAGAAGGGATGACTTTTGGGAACTGCAAACAGCATCTCCTCAGTGCGAAGGATTTCCGTATTTTCCGTAAAAAGGGACTGGTCTGCCAGGGCCATGATCCCGAAGTCGATCTGCTCCTCAGAAAGCAGATGCATCAGCTCCGGGGCACTGCTTTCTGAAATTTCAATGGTAACTTGAGGATACAGGCTCTTAAATTCGGGAATGATCTCCGACAGCATTTTCAGGGCAAAGAGGGAGGTAGCTCCTACTGTAATATGGCCTTTTTTGCTCAGGCCTGAAATTTCATGATATAAATTTTTCTGTATGTCAATAACCTGGGAGGCAGCAGATTCGTAAAGCTTTCCGGCAGGAGTCAGGTTAAGCTCCCCTTTGCTGCGGTAAAAAAGGGCAGTACCAACTTCCTGTTCCAGCTTGGAAAGATACTGGCTCAAGGAAGACTGGGACACATAAAGTTTTTTGGCAGCCCGGGTCATATTTTTTTCTTTTGCCAGGGCTAAAAAATAGTTCAGATATCTTACATCCAATGAAAAACCTCCTGAAGCTTTCGTGGTATAGGCAGCCATGCATTTTCATGGTGCGCTGTATTAGTAATTGCGATAGAAACAATCGGAATTGCCAATTAGCAAAATTCATTTAAAGGTAGTATACTAATTTTAAAAAGGAAATACAAGCCGCCCTATGGGCAAAAGGAGGATATGATGGAAGGTACAACACCGGTTGTAGTAGAAATGCAGGTCATTCCCGTAGCAGGATATGACAGTATGCTGATGACTTTAAGCGGCGCCCACGCCCCGTTTTTTACAAGAAACCTGGTTATTTTAAAGGACAATGCAGGCCATACGGGAATTGGCGAAATCCATGGGGGGGATTATACCTGTGAGGCATTGAAAAGCTGCATTCCTCTGGTAGAGGGAAAACAGATTGGCGCTTACAGGAAGATTCTGGACACCATTCATAAATCAGCCCACAAAGCGGCAGAGGATGACGGGGAGGGGATCCAGAGCCTTGACATCAGCAAGCTGAAATTTGTGGTAAAGGCAGAATGGGCGATTGAGTGTGCCCTTCTTGACCTGCTGGGACAGTATCTTGGCCTTCCAATGTGTGAGCTTTTGGGTGACGGAAAACAGCGCGACAAGGTGGAAACCCTGGGATATCTGTTCTATGTCAGCGACAAGAAAAAGGCGGATCTGCCTTATTTAGATGAAAGCGGAAGCAGTGACCCGTGGTTCAGGCTGCGCCGTCAGGAAATGCTGACACCGGAGCAGATTGTGGAGCAGGCCTGTGTCCTCAATGAAAAGTACGGATTCCGCAATTTTAAATTAAAGGGCGGTGTTTTAGAGGGGGCAACAGAGCTGGAGGCAGTGAAGGCTTTAAAGAAGCAGTTCCCTAAGGGACGTATTAACATTGACCCGAATGGTGCGTGGAGCCTGGAGGAGGCGATCCGTATATGCAAGCCAATGGAAGGAATCCTTACATATGTTGAGGATCCATGCGGCCCTGAGGCAGGCTTCAGCAGCCGTGAGATCATGGCAGAGTTTAAAAATGCAGTGAACCTTCCGGTTGCCACCAATATGATTGCAACTGACTGGCGTCAGTTTTATCATGCGGCTGCCCTTAAATCTGTGGATATTGTGCTGGCAGACCCTCATTTCTGGGGCTTTGGAGGCAGCGTCCGCATGGCTCAGATATTAAATGACTGGGGCCTTACCTGGGGAAGCCATTCCAATAACCACTTTGATATTACTCTGACTGCCTTTGCACATGTGGCAGCAGCTGCACCAGGGAAGCCAACGGCACTGGATACCCACTGGATCTGGCAGGATGGCCAGAACCTGTTAAATGATACGCCTCAGATCAAAGACGGTTATCTGGAGGTACCGGACCGTCCTGGTATGGGCGTTACCATTAATATGGAGCGGGTTATGGAGGCAAATAAGCTTTATAATCAGCTTCCAACCCATGACAGGGATGATGCACAGGCTATGCAGTACCTGATTCCAAACTGGAAATTTGATTCTAAGAAGCCTTGTTTGGTAAGATAGGAGCAGAAGAAATATGAAGCGGGAATCGTGATGAAACGAGAAAAACCGGCTGTCGGGATTTTAAAGCCCTGGCAGCCGGTTTTTAATGAATCTCATACTTTATTATAGGTCAGATACTGATGTCATGGCTGCCGGCACTGTCAAATACCAGTTGGAAGGCCGCTTTTTTTGACTGTTCAAGATGATATAAAAGTTGTCTGGCCGCCTGCTCCCAGTCCTTTTGCAGGCAGAAGGTGATGATCTCCAGATGTTCCTTAAAGGTATCCTCTAGTCGGTTATTGGAAACATTGCCGGTCATAAAACGGAAGCGCTCACTTTGGGTTTGAATCAGGGCATAATTCTGCCGGATATAGGTGTTGGGGCAAGCGTCCACAATCAGTTGGTGGAAGGCGGTATCCAACTCATAAAAGTAGTTATTGTTCTGGAAGCATTCGTTGTCGGCCTTTTTATTCTGGAATATCAGATAGAATTCATGAAGTTTCTCTTCTGGTATCAAGGAGGAGTAGTTTTTTAAAATATAGGGCTCATACAGGCTACGCAGTTCAAAAATCATATTAATGTCTTTAAAGGAAAGAGGGGTGACTGTAATACCCTTTTTTGATTTGATTTCTACCAGCCCCTCCTGCTCCAGGCGGCTTAAAGCATCCCGGATGGGGGTACGGCTAATCTGAAGTTCTTCGGTTAAAAGTTCCTCGCTGAGAAATGAACCGGGTCTATATTCGCAACTGATAATCCGTTCTTTGATTGTTTTATATGCCAATACTTTTAAGCTTATTTTTTTCATGAACCAGTAAGCTCCTTTAAGTGGAAAAATGCAGAAGTTTTTATATCTGTAAAGGAAGCAGGCTTCATATGCCTATTCCCTCTGTATGCAAATTGCATATTAATGGTATCATGGTTTTGAGATAACCGCAAGGGAGAAAGATACTTGAGTTTCCGCAGTTTTATACACAACACTTGCAATCAGCCTTGCTGATTATACACAACTTTTAAAAAATACCTAAAAAATATAAGGAATCCTATTCCTTTTTGATGTAAAATTAAGCTACCAAACAAAAACTTTACTAAACAAAAAGAAAGGGAATCCCTTATGGTTAATTTTACATCAAAAACTTATCAAATGAAACGGGAAATTTTAACTTTTTCCAATAAAGTTTCCAGAAAGCTTTCCAAACCAGAAAAAAAGTTTATGGCTGACATGAATTATGGTATTCTTGCTTCCAACAGCTGTCTGCTTACGGACATTGTTGACCAGTTACATGAGCCTTCTAAAAAAATTAACATTATTGACCGTCTTTCCAGACATTTGTCAAAAGGCACACCAAAAGATGCTCTGAATGCTTATTTAACCCACATAAAGAAATGGTGCCCGGCTCATCCTGTCATTCATATCGATGACAGTGACGTTGTAAAACCGGATGGTTATAAATTTGAGTCTCTTGGTTGGGTTCGCGATGGGGCTGAAAGTACAGCTGCAAAAAATGTCTATAAGAAAGGGTATCATGTAACGGAAGCTACCGTACTTACCAACACCAATCATCCTGTCAGCCTTTTTTCGGAACTCCATCCTTCCAATGAAAAAAGCTTTACCTCTATCAACAGTATCACTTTTTCTGCTATGGAACGTGCAGCTGCACTATTTGAAAAAGCAACCTTTGTTATGGACCGGGGCTATGATGATAACAAGATATTTCTCAAGCTGGATTCCATGAACCAGGATTATGTCATCCGTCTGACTGCAAAACGAAAGCTTCTGTATCATACTACGTGGGTACCAGACACCGAACTCCGTAACAGAAGGAAAGGCAAAGTAAAACTGTCTCTGCTCTACAAAGGGAAAAAACACGAGGCTTATCTTTCCCATGTGAAAGTACAGATCACTGCATCCAGAAAAGATATTTATTTAGTCCTTGTTTACGGCATTACCGACCACCCTATGATGCTTGCAGCGAACAAAAAGATCAAATCGAAAGACGATGTGATAAAGGCTGCAATTATAAAGACAGCCGATCCACTAAAAGAAAAAATATCTTTCTGCTATTACCGGCTGGCAAAAGGCATCTTCGGCATACTGTCGTATGTAAAAGAAGGCATCAGGCTATGGTTTCGGACCAAACGTCCGGCATACCGTCAACTTTGCCTGAAGTTAGTCGTTTAAATAGATAAAAAATACGGTTCCCAAAGCCTGGTTTCGGCGGGGTTTATTAAAGTATCCTTAATCACAGAATTGCCATTGTGAATTTTTTAAAAAATCGGCAGCTTGGTACTTTAGACTGTCATATTCATTTTTGAATTACAGTTTGCGGAAACTCAAGAGAAAGATAAAGAAGGTGGAAATTATAAAATTAAATTAATGAGTGAAATGATGCAAAGTTATAATTCATTATAAAAGTCCAAATAAATTGTAGATAGTGTGTACAACATTGTACGGCAGCCAAATGGAAACAAAGTTCTTCATTCTGTTCCAAAAAGAATGAGTTCTTTTGTTTATTGCGCCTGCTGTATTTTGGCGCAAAAGATATATGCTTCTTAATAACTGCTATTTGATGATTATGTTTTGTGTAATAATATTCATAGAAATACTAAGGATTTCTATTGACATATTAGTAAAAAGATACTATCATTTAATGTATACAACAAAGAATACATTAAGGTATATGAGCGTGGGAGGAGATATTTATGAAAGTGATGTATATTAATAATCCGGGAGAAGTTGAAATACGGGAAGAGGATATGCCGGTGAGAAAACAGGGAGAGGCATTGTTAAAGCTTTTGTATGGTGGTATTTGCGGAAGTGACCTGGGATCTTATAAGGGTACATTCGCATATTTTGACTATCCAAGAATTCCGGGACATGAGTTTTCTGCTGAAATTGTGGAAGTTGATGAAGATAATGATAAAGGGTTAAAACCGGGAATGATCGTTACCTGTAATCCGTATTTTAATTGCGGACATTGCTATTCATGCCAGAGGGGGATCGTCAATGCCTGCGAAGATAATCAAACAATGGGATGTCAGCGTGACGGTGCATTCCGTCAATATATTACAATGCCTGTAGAGCGTATCTATGACGGAAAAGGCTTAAATCCGAAGCTGTTAGCTGCTATAGAGCCGTTCTGTATTAGCTATCATGGTGTCAGAAGGGCTGATGTTCAGAATGGGGATAAGGTTCTGATCGTAGGAGCTGGAACGATTGGTGTTTTGGCTGCTGTTGCGGCAAAGGCTAAGGGGGCAACTGTCTATATTTCTGATGTATCTCAGGGCAAGCTTGATATGGCACTTGAATTTGGTGTAGATGGTGTAATCTTAAATGATTCTCCTGAGAACTTCCGCAAGGAGGTAGAAAGAACTACAAATGGAAATGGATTTGATGTAGCGATTGAGGCAGTAGGTCTTCCGTCTACTTTCCAGGATTGTATTGATGCGGCTTGTTTTGGCGGAAGAGTAGTATTGATCGGAGTAGGAAAGAAGAACTTAGACTTTAATTTTACTTTAATTCAGAAAAAGGAATTAAATGTATATGGCTCCAGAAATGCGAAAAAAGAAGATTTCCTGGAATTGATCGATCTGGTAAATACAGGAAGAGTACCTCTGGAAAAAATAATTACAAATATATACGCATTTGACCAGGCACCTCAGGCTTTTTATGATTTTGCACATAATCCGGGAGATATGCTGAAAGTAATATTAGATTTCACGAATATGTAACAAAACGAAACGCTAAGAGTACCATTTCGAATGTATAACCTTCATCTTTTGAAACATTTATGTAATTTGTATAAAATCATATATAAAAATTGTTCTTTTTTATAATTGAAGCTATATGTATAAAAAAGTATTTTATTGTTATAGATAAAAGCAAAAAAGAAAGATTATAAGATAAAGAGGAAGGTTAAAAATGGTATTTGAGCGTTATATCAGAAATTATATGAATGGTTTCAATAAGCTGGATCGAAAGTGCTGGAATTATGAGGATGGCTGTGTACTAATTGGGGCCCAGGCTATGTATGAGGCTACAGGTGATGTTTTTTACTTTGACAGCATACGAAATTTCATTGACCGTTATGTAAAAGATGATGGGATTATGTACTACGACCCGGAGGAATACAATATTGATAAGATCCCCTCAGGCCGGGTCTTATTCATGCTTTACAAGAAAACAGGTGTGGAAAAATATCACAGGGCAGCTGAATTATTGATGAGCCAGCTTAAGGGTCAGCCGAGAACAGAAAGTGGAAATTTCTGGCATAAAAAAATCTATCCATATCAGATATGGCTGGATGGCTTGTATATGGGAATGCCGTTTTATATGATGTATGAGGCCATGTTTGGTGATGGGAAGGCTTATGATGATATTATGTCTCAGTTCAGGAATGTAAGAAAATTCCTTTATGACGAAAAAGAAAAAATATATTATCATGCATTTGATGAAAAAAAGGAAATGTTTTGGGCAGATAAGGAAACAGGCCTTTCTCCTAATTTCTGGTCCAGAGCTATGGGCTGGTATTTAATGGCGTTGGCAGATTGCCGTGAGCTTATGCCGGAAGAAAAGGAAGAATACAGGAGAGAGCTTGAAAGCCTTTGGAAGGAAGCTATTGATGGAATGCTGCTGCATCAGGATAAGGAAAGCGGATTGTTCTATCAGTTAACAGCACTTCCGGAGGAAAAAGGCAATTATCTGGAAACTTCCGCGTCAAGTATGGTAGCATATTCTATTTTGAAGGGCTGTCGTCTGGGGATATTTGATGATACATACAGAGCCAAGGGGGAAGAAATCCTTATAGCTCTTGAATCAAGGATGTTCAGCATTAAAAATGGAAAGCTGGAGTTAGGAGGAATGTGCGTAGGAGCTGGTCTCGGACCTGCTGGAAATCTTCGAAGAGATGGAAGTGTCGCATATTATCTGAACGAAGGGGTTGTCCATGATGAACAGAAGGGAACAGGTGCAGCCATGATGGCTTACAGTGAATGGCTGAAGCTTGATAAGGAAAAGACAGCCGCAGATTTTCTTCCGGGAATAGAAGTAGAAATCTATAACAATGGTTATGTAGGCGGCCCGGTAGAGATCCAGAACAACTTTGCAAAATTTCAGTAAAAATGACGACTAAAAGGATGGTGACCATATTATGAAAATCAGTACCCCTGAATGCCAGGGCATCCCTTCCCGTTCCTTGCTCCGTCTGATTGACCGATTAGAGGAACAGAAAATCCCCATTCACAGCCTTCTCATTGCAAGACATGGACATCTGGTGCTGGAGGCTTACTATAAACCTTATGAAAAGCATACGCTGCACCGTATGTTTTCACAGACAAAAAGCTATACCTCTCTGGCTGTCGGTCTGCTGGAATCGGAAGGCCGGATCCGTCTTCAGGATAAAATCTGTGACTATTTCCCCGAGTATCTGCCCGGAAAAGTGCATCCCTGGATGAGTGAAATGACCATAGAGGATATGCTGAAGATGGAAACCTGCCATAATATGACAACCTATAATAAAACCAGCACTTCAGAAAACTGGGTCAGAAGTTTTTTCCAGACTATTCCGACACACCGGCCGGGAACCGTTTTTATGTATGATACCTCTTCTTCTCACACCCTCTGTGCTCTGGTGGAAAAACTGACCGGTCAGAAGCTGCTGGATTTTCTGAAGGATAAGGTATTGCGTCAGATCGGCTTTTCCGAAGAAAGCTATATTATACCGGATCCCTTTGGAGTTTCCATGGGCGGTACAGGGCTGATGGCAAAACCAATTGATATGATGCGGGTGGGACTGATGATTATGAATGGAGGAAAACACCCGGATGATTATGGCCAGACGGAGGGGAGACAGGTTTATCCGAAAAAATATCTGGACCGGGCTCTGGCTTTTCAGACACCTACCATTATGAGTTCCACCAGAGATTGGGGATACGGATATCAGTTTTGGAAAATGCCGGACAACGGTTTTGCCATGCAGGGAATGGGAAGCCAGAATACTTTGTGCTTTCCCAAGCAGGATATAGTTGTTGTAATGACTTCTGACACCCAGGGAATCCCCGGCGGAAATGATATGATTCTTCACAATATCCGCACAGAACTTTTGGAATCGCTCTCAGATGATGCGCTGCCCCAGGATGCCGTATCACAAAAAATGCTGGAAAACAGACTGGCAAATCTGACTCTGCCCATACTGGAACTATCCTGCAGGGATAATCTTGGAGAAATGGTAAATGGCAAAAATTACTTCTTTAATCCGAATAAAGACGGCTTTAAACGGATGAGGATCGTTTTTGAAAATGAGCAGCAGGGGATTCTGGAGTATGAAAATGAACATGGAACGCATCAGCTGCTTTTCGGTATGGGAAACTGCAAAAGCAGTCTGTTCCCTGAATACGGACAAAAGTGCGTATCATCAGGATCCTGGTGTGATTTGGATTCCTTTTATATCTGCTCTCAGTTAACCGATGAATCTGTGGCATCCATCCACTTTAAATTTATCTTTTCCCAGGATGGAACTCTTACTCTTTTGATGAGGAAAACAGAGGAAACTAAATTTAACGAATTTCAGGGCATTCTGACAGCAGCTCTTTAACTGGAGAATTTTTTTAGAAAAATAAAGATTGAGTTTATTAAAATCAGCCCTTGCCAGGTATTATGGCCGGGGCTGATTTTTTGTCATAGGAAATTGCATCCTATGATATAAAAACGCCCTGTGAGGATCGCTATGTGGTCTGTGCATTTTATCCTCCGATGTATCTTTTCTCATAGGTTTATTGGCCTTTGGCTGTATTGACAACCGTCACAAGATGTATGATAATGGTTCCCGGACACTGCGCAGGCGTTTAAAAGCGGGAGCTTTAACGGTGACGCAAAAAAAGGAGAATGATGATGAAAGAACAGATACAAGCTCAGGGAGCCAGATTTTGGGTGCAGGCGGCAATGATAGGAGCCATTTATGTGGTGCTGACCCTGCTTTTTTGCCTATTTCCTTTGGCCCCATACAATTTCGGATTTCAGAGGCATTGTGTATTTTGCCCTATTTTACACCGGCGGCAGTTCCGGGCCTCTTTGCAGGATGCCTGATCTCTAACCTGTTAGGCGGGGCAGTTCCAATGGATGTGGTGTTTGGAAGCGCTGCAACACTTGTGGGGGCGATGGGTTCCTACTGTATCCGCAGGCATAAATGGCTGGTCTGCCTGCCTCCCATTGCAGCCAATACATTGATGATCCCCTGGGTCCTGCGCCTGGCATACGGCGCTCCGGGGCTGATTCCTTTTCTGATGCTGACGGTGGGAATCGGGGAGGTGCTGGCAGTCGGTGTTTTGGGTAACCTGCTTTTAGTTATGCTGTCAGGCTACAGGCGGCTGTTTAAGTAAGCTATTACAATAGGATACGGAGAAATACTGTGTCGGTTTTAACATCATATGGATTTTCTCTTTGATTTTGATATAATAAGGAAGGAACACCTTTTGCATCCGTTTTGCCAAAGGCAAAAAGATGCAGGGTTTAACTGCTATCATTTTACAGTCGGGTAAGGACATAGAAGGAAGGCTTTGCCCGGGAAGGGATATGACATGTATCAGATTGATTTTAAGAAACCGGAACATATACATTTTATAGGAATTGGAGGCATCAGTATGAGCGGCCTGGCAGAGATCCTGCTGGACGCCGGTTTTACGATTACAGGCTCAGATTCACATGAATCAGAGCTTACAGCGCATCTGGAAGAAAAGGGGGCCCGCATCTACTATGGACAGCGGGCTGAAAATATTGAGCGGGAGCCGGGAATTCAGGCAGTTGTCTACACTGCAGCCATCCATGAGGATAATCCGGAGCTGACGGCTGTCCGGGCCAAGGGCCTTCCGGCTCTTACAAGGGCAGAGCTTCTGGGCGAGATCATGGGGAATTACGGCCAGTCTATTGCAGTGGCAGGAACCCATGGAAAAACAACGACTACCTCTATGCTGACGGATATCCTTCTGGCAGCTGGTGAGGACCCTACCGTTACCATAGGCGGCATTTTAAAGGATATAGGAGGCAATATCCGCGTAGGCGGGCCGGAGCTTTTTGTGACAGAGGCCTGTGAGTATACCAACAGCTTTCTTTCCTTTTCACCTACCATGGAGGTGATCTTAAATGTAGAGGCTGACCACCTGGACTTTTTTAAGGATATTCAGGACATCCGCCATTCCTTCCGCCTTTTTGCACAGAAGCTTCCGGCTTGCGGGCTTTTAGTTGTAAACGGGGATATAGAGAAGGTGGAGGAAATAACAGAGGGGCTTGCCTGCCGCATTGCCACCTTCGGACATGAACCTTCCTGTACCTATACAGCCGGGAATATTACCTATGATGAATATGCAAGGCCCTCCTATGACCTGATCATCCAGGGAGAGCTGACAGGAAGGATTACCCTTGGGGTTCCGGGTGAGCATAATGTTTATAATTCCCTGGGAGCCATTGCAGTAGCTATGGAGCTGGGCGTTGGATTTGACGGTATCTGCTCGGGCCTTAAGCAGTTTACGGGTACTAACCGCAGGTTTGAGAAAAAGGGAGAGCTGGCAGGAATTACTATTATTGACGATTACGCCCATCATCCGCAGGAGATAAGGGCTACTCTGGCAGCTGCAAAAAATTATCCCCACAGGAAGCTCTGGTGCGTATTCCAGCCTCATACTTATACTCGCACAAAGGCCTTTTTAGATGAATTTGCACAGGCGCTTTCTGGGGCTGACGAGGTGATACTTCCGGATATTTATGCAGCCAGAGAGACGGATACCCTTGGGGTAAGCTCCCGCGATATCGCAGAGCGTCTTGAAAAGCTGGGGACAAATGTCCACTATATTCCCTCCTTTGATGATATTGAAACATTTATTCTTGAAAATTGTATACACGGTGATTTGTTGATAACTATGGGAGCCGGAGATGTAGTAAAAGTGGGAGAAAAACTGCTGGGCCAATAACTTATCCACATTATCCACATAGTTTTCAACATTTTATGTAAAGAAGCTATGTGGATTTTTAATTAACATAAATGTGGAAGAAGAATGGTAGGAAAATACCGGATTTTCCAGAGAAAATCAAGGTTTTCTGGATATCTGCTTCTCATAAGGGAAAAACTGTCCACATTATCCACAATATCCACAATAGACACTGCACAAAAGCAGCCTATTTTCTTTTAAAGGTGGATGTGCTATGATGTTGAAAGAAGAACAGGAGGCAGCTGTCTGTCCCTTTGGTATTCTCTGGGGAAAAGGGCTGTAATAGGAGTGGTAAGGATGGGGGAAGCATTGAAGGATAGATGGAGCATTCCCGCTACAATGGTAGCCAATGAGTTTATTGATACCTATATGGCGTCGGCAAATGGTGAGTATGTGAAAGTGTATCTTTATGTGCTGCGCCATCAGGGGGAGAAGATTACCCTGGAGCAGATCGCTGATTTTATGGGAGGAACAGAATCGGATGTGCGCAGGGCCCTGGGATATTGGAAAAAACTAGGAATTTTAGGAGAGACGGAAGAGGAAGAACAGCCGGCTGTTCAGCCAGCAGAGCAGAAGGTAAACAAAGAACGTCCCCAATATTCTGCCGGTCAGGTCAATAAGCTGGCAGAGGATGAGGAATTTTCACAGTTAATTTACATTGCACAGAAATATTTAAACAGGGCTTTTACAGCCAGGGATTGTCAGGTATTTGCTTATCTTTATGACAGTCTGGGGATGAAAAGCGAGGTTTTGGAATATCTGGTGGAGTATTGTGCACAGAATGGGCATACATCGGTGCGGTATCTGGAAACAGTGGCCTTAAGCTGGCATGAGCATGGGATCCGTACGGCCCAGCAGGCCAGGGATTACAGCGCTTCCTACACAAAGGATTCCTTTGCAGTGATGAAGGCTTTTGGGTTAAATGACAGGAAACCGGCTGCCGCAGAGCAGAAGATCCTGGATAAATGGTTTAAGGAATATGGCTTTTCCAGGGAAATTGTGCTGGAGGCCTGCAGCCGTACCATTACGGCGATCCACAATCCAAGCTTTCAGTATGCAGACAAGATACTGGCTGAGTGGAGCAAGGCAGGGGTAAAGCGTATGGAGGATATTGAAGCTCTGGACGCAAGGCGCTTTGCTTACAGCCAGGAACAGATCCAGGCAAAGGAGCGCAGGCTTCATACATATGCAGCTGCGGGGCAGGCGGCAAGGCAGGAGGTATCCGGCAGAAAGGGGGCCCCCAATCAGTTTCACAATTTTAAGCAGAGGGATACAGATTACGATACACTTGTGTTAAAGCAGGTAAAGGAATGGGTTGGAAGCAGCCCGGGGCAGTCATAGGCGGTTGCAGCCCGGATTTAAGACAATGCAAAGCAGGCAGATGCAGCAGGTAAGGAGAGAAAAACATGGCACTTAGCAATTCCCAATATGATGCAATTATGCGGGAGTATGGGCGCAGGCAGATGGACGGCCAGCACAGGATGCAGCAGAGGCGCAGCCGGCTGTACAAAGAGATCCCGGTGATACGGAAGCTGGAGGCAGAAATTGCAGAGCGCTCCGTCGCCTGTGCGAGGCGGCTTCTGGAGGGGGATAAGGAGGCGCTGGAGCAGCTGAAGGAGGATATCCGGGATTTAAAGGAACAGAAGGCAGTGCTGATGCGGGCAGCCGGCTATCCGGAGGATTATCTGGAGCCAAAGTATCAGTGTCCTGACTGTCAGGATACCGGTTTTATAAATGGACGAAAATGCCATTGCTTCCTGCAGGCACAGATGAAGCTTCTGTATGCCCAGTCCAATCTGGATACCGTCCTGGAGCAGGAAAATTTTGAACATCTCACCTTCCGCTATTATGATGATAAGGAGATCATCCCCCAGCTGGGCGTTACCAATGCGGCGTATATGAAGCGGGTTGTTCAGGGCTGCCGCGATTTTGTGGAGAACTTTGATGAAAACCATGGAAACCTGCTTTTGACAGGTAGCACCGGGGTTGGAAAAACCTTCCTTACAAACTGTATTGCAAGAGAGCTTATGAATCGGTATCATTCGGTGATCTACCTCTCAGCCGGTGATTTATTTGAGGTGTTCTCCAGGAATAAGTTTGACTATGAACCTGGGGAGGATATGAAGGACATGTACCGGTATATACTGGACTGTGATCTTTTGACCATTGATGACCTGGGAACAGAGCTGAACAACAGCTTTACGTCCTCACAGCTGTTTTACTGCATCAATGAGCGGATGAACATGGGGCGCTCCACCATTATTTCCACAAACCTTTCCCTGGCGCGGCTGCGGGATTCCTATACGGACCGGGTAACCTCCAGGATTATGAGCGGTTACACCATTATCCCTCTGTACGGCGGGGATATCCGCCTGATGAAGCGCGAATAGAAGCAGAAAGACGCAAAGAAAAGCTGCTGCAATTTGCTGAATTTTACTGGGAAAGCGCCTTGACGAACCATGGAAGATACGATAGGATAGATTATAGTGTATAATGAGGAGGATGCGAAATCATGTTGTATGAGGAAAAAATCATCGAAACCATACCGGTTGGGCCTCTTGGGCTGATTCCTTTAAAGAGCTGCCGGGAACTGGGCCAGAAGGTAGATCAGTATCTGGTAGAGTGGAGAAGGGAGCGGGAAAGTGAGCATAAATCGACGATCGCTTTTTCCGGCTATCAGAGAGATACCTATATCCTGAATGCCAATACACCGAGATTTGGTTCCGGGGAGGGAAAGGGAAGCATTGAGGAATCTGTACGCGGTGATGATCTGTACATTATGGTGGACGTATGTAATTACAGCCTGACTTATTCCCTGTTTGGAATGACAAACCATATGTCGCCGGATGACCATTTTCAGGATTTAAAGCGTGTGATTGCCGCTGCAGCAGGAAAAGCCCGCAGGATCAACGTGATCATGCCGTTCTTATATGAGAGTAGGCAGCATAAGCGCTCTGGCAGGGAGTCGCTGGACTGTGCCCTGGCATTAAAAGAGCTGGTAAACATGGGTGTGGAAAACATTATCACCTTTGATGCCCATGACCCCAGAGTGCAGAATGCAATCCCCTTAAAGGGCTTTGAGACGGTGCAGCCAATTTACCAGTTTTTAAAGTATCTTTTAAAGAATGAGCCGGATTTAAAGATTGACAGTGATCACATGATGGTCATCAGTCCGGATGAGGGCGGTACAGGAAGGGCTGTATATTTTGCCAATATGCTGGGTCTTGATATGGGTATGTTCTATAAACGCCGCGATTATACAAAGATCGTCAATGGCCGCAATCCTATTGTAGCCCATGAATTCCTGGGCTCCAGTGTGGAAGGAAAAGACGTGATCATTATCGATGATATGATTTCTTCCGGTGAGAGTATGCAGGATGTTGCTAAGGAATTAAAGAGGAGGAAGGCGAGAAAGGTATTTATCTGCGCAACCTTTGGCCTGTTTACCGGCGGTCTTGCTAAGTTTGACTCTTATTATGAGCAGGGGCTGATCGATCGGATCCTCACTACAAACCTGGTATATCAGACACCGGACCTGCTACAGAGGCCATACTATATCAGCGTGGATATGAGCAAATATATTGCTCTGATCATTGATAACCTGAATCACGATTCTTCATTAAGTGAGCTTTTGACTCCAACCAAGAGAATTAACCGTCTGCTGGAGCAGTACCGTAGCTGACAGCCAGGAAAGGGTTTCTATGACTGCAGGAGATGCAACGGAAGGAGGAAGGATGCCGGAGAGCTGCTTTCGGAGCAGGGTATACTGGCTGACATTTCTTTTAAGCCTCCTTGTAATATGGGTACATTCATATAATGCGGAGCTGTTTTTGGAAGCCGGGCAGGCAAGAGACTGCGTAAACCGGCTGGAACAGTTGATCGGAAACAGCCTGGGACAGATTGCCGTCCCAGGCTTTTTTGTAGTATCTGCCTATCTTTTTTACCGAAGGTTTACCTTAAAGAAGCTGAGGGATAAATGGAGGTCGAGGATTAAAAGCCTGGCTGTACCTTATGTTCTGTGGAATATCCTGTATTATTTTGACTATATTGCAGCGACCAGGCTTCCGGTGCTGTCAGAAATTTCAGGTAAGGGGCCGATTCCTGTTTCCGTGCAGGAATTTTTCCAGGCGGCATTTTATTATAAATATAATCCGGTGTTCTGGTATCTTTTTCAGCTGATCATCCTGGTGGCCCTCGCTCCGGTGCTGTATGCTCTTTTGAGGAAAAACGGGCCGGGTCTGGTTTTTATGCTGATCCTCGTTTATGGACTCTGGAAAAATAAGGAGCTGCCTCTTTTAAATCTGGATGCGTTGTTTTACTACAGTGCAGGGGCATTCACTGCGCTTCATAAAGACGGATGGGGTCGTTTTGTGGAAGCAAAAGTTTCTCTGCGTCAGGGGATTAGAAGCTTGTTCCTTCTGCTTCTTTCCTTTGCCCTGCTGATATTTTTGGGGAAGCCGGGGGGGACCCTTTACCTGCTTCCTCTTTATACGGTGCTTTGGCGCTTTTTGGGAGTGTGCGCTGCGGTTTTTGCAGTGAAGTTTTTTCCTTTTGGGATGGAAAAAGAGTGGATGCGGCATAATTTCTTTCTCTACGCCATTCACTTTGCGCTGGTGCGTCTGATCAACAAAATGGGTGCGCATTTTCTCCCGCCGAAGCCGGCAGTGGCGTTGGGGCTTTTTTTGCTTATGCCTGTTTTTATGGTGGCAGCAAGTGCTGGGATCAGAAAAATATTGATGAAGATATGTCCCAGGGCTTATGGGATACTGGCAGGGGGCAGATAGATAGATAGATTGGGTCATTCCTTCAGTGCATCCGGACAGGAAGATGCCCCTTCTCGTGGCTGGATTGTTACGCAAAATGAGGTTGGAAATGCAACTTACTGTTTACATGGCCCTCTTCCGGTGGTATGATGAATCTACAGATCTTACATTCTTACGTTTCACGCAGTTTCAGCAAAATCCATGTCAGACAATGAAAAGCAGTTTCAGACGGAAAACCGGATAAAAACAGGGGGTGGATTCAGTGGCGCCAGAGTAAAAAAAGGTTGACATTTCAAGGGAAGTGTACTATGATGATAATACTTAAGAACATTTGTTCGACTGGAGGTTATGATGGGAAAAGAAGAAAAAACGCCTGTTAATCAGAATATGAATAAAGAAGAGAAGCTGAAAGCACTGGATGCAGCTTTAACCCAGATTGAAAAGGCTTATGGCAAGGGCTCTATTATGAAGCTGGGCGATTCTACTGCGAATATGAACATTGAGACAATTCCTACAGGTTCTATCAGCCTTGATATTGCGCTGGGGCTGGGAGGCGTGCCAAAGGGGAGAATTGTAGAGATTTATGGCCCTGAGTCTTCTGGTAAGACAACGGTAGCCCTTCATATGGTGGCTGAGGTGCAGAGAAGAGGCGGTATTGCCGGCTTTATTGATGCGGAGCATGCCCTTGACCCGGTTTATGCAAAGAATATCGGTGTTGATATTGATAATCTCTATATTTCACAGCCGGACAACGGTGAGCAGGGACTTGAAATTACGGAGACGATGGTGCGCTCCGGTGCTGTTGATATTGTAATCGTGGATTCTGTGGCAGCTCTTGTGCCTAAGGCAGAGATTGACGGAGAAATGGGAGATTCCCATGTAGGACTTCAGGCAAGGCTGATGTCCCAGGCCCTTCGTAAGCTGACCGCTGTTATCAGCAAGTCTAACTGTATTGTAATCTTTATCAATCAGCTGCGTGAGAAGGTGGGCGTTATGTTTGGAAGCCCGGAGACAACAACAGGAGGACGCGCTCTGAAATTCTATGCCTCTGTCCGTATGGATGTGCGCAAGATTGAAACCTTAAAGCAGGGGAATGATGTTGTAGGAACCAGGGTAAGGGTAAAGGTTGTTAAGAACAAGATCGCCCCTCCATTTAAAGAGGCAGAGTTTGATATCATGTTTGGAAAGGGGATTTCCAAAGAGGGGGATATCCTTGATCTGGCTGTAAAGGAAAACATTATTGAAAAGAGCGGGGCCTGGTTTGCCTATGGCGGCGGAAAAATCGGACAGGGCCGCGAGAATGCAAAGAAGTATCTGGCGGAGCATGAGGATATCTGCCGTGAGGTAGAGGTAAAGGTAAGGGAAAAGTATGGTCTGACAGCAGCAGAAGGTGATGCAGCACCGGAAGCAGCAAAACAGGAAACACAGGCGGGAAATAAGCGTCTTAACAGGCTAGAGGCAGCAGGACAGGAAGGAAAGCCGGAGGCGGCAGGTGGTGACAGTGTTTCTGTCCGGGAGGCTGGCCAGTGATCGTATCAGAGGTGATATCTGTAAACAAACAAAAGTGCAAAGTCTTCCTGGAGGAAGGCTTTGCCTTTGTTTTATATAAGTCGGAGGCGGCTCACTATGAGCTGGAGCCGGGAGCCTGGATTTCTGAGGAGGCTTATTGTCAGCTTGAGGAGAACCTTCTGCTTCCCAGGGCAAAGAACAAGGCCCTTGACTTCCTGGGCTTTCAGGGACGCACAAGACAGCAGATGAGAAAAAAGCTGGAAATGGAAGGGTATCCGGACAGGATCGTAAACCGTGTCATGGGCTTTTTAGAGGAATACCGCTTTGTGGATGATTTGGCTTATGCCAGAAACTATATAAACTTAAATGGAGGGAAAAAGAGCCGCAGACAGCTGACCCAGGAGCTGTGCTTAAAAGGGGTTTCCGGGGAGGAGATAGCCAGGGCGTTTGAGGAGGGGACAGTGGATGATGCTTCTTCTGCCCGGCTGCTGCTGGAAAAGCGCCTTAAAGGGAGGCGTGTTCTTTCCTATGAGGAACGGTGCCGTCATGGCGCTTATCTGGCAAGAAAAGGGTATTCCTATGAGGTGATTGACCGGGTTATGCGGCAGGTTTTATCAGAAGAGTAGAAAGGTATGGCGGGATTTCAGAAAAACGCTGTGATGGCTGTAATTTCCCCTTTGTTACTATTGACTGTACTTCGGGAAAAAAGGGTGAATATACTTGACACAATTCCGAAAAACGTATAAAATTAACATGTTGTATTTCGTACAATGAAAATTAAATAAGGAGGTGCTCCTGTGTTAGAGATAATGTTGA